>Ga0325403_1002493_pt1 | contig 16322 bp, 11 predicted proteins | sample PopdelMetagenome_19_FD_205665 | JGI IMG/M metagenome (GOLD analysis project Ga0325403, IMG submission 205665) | Populus deltoides microbial communities from Bellville, Georgia, United States - Xylem-PdKOR-R4 | ecosystem: Host-associated > Plants > Phyllosphere > Stem > Wood/Secondary xylem...
TTTTATGAATTCAACGATTTAATTCAAATCAATTTAAAATAAAATAATGTTGTATTAAAACAAAAAAAAATTAAATCAAATTTTAATTAGATAACCTAATTTAATCAAATCAACTCTCACTTTTCTTTTCTCTGTAAACATAGCTTGAACCAAGTTTATCAACACTCGTCTTGAGATTAATTTTTCATGGTAAGGCTTTGGAAAAGTTATGATGGGTTAGGAATTTAAATAGGATATAAAGAATAGTCTATGATATTGTGTGTGATAAAAAAATCTCTTTGGAGAGTAAAGAATTTAGAATTTTAGATTATGTTTGTTTCTTGAAATTTACTTTTTAGGAAATCACTTTTTAAATTTTTCTATGTTTGTTTGCCATTTAAAAAGTTGGTCAATGAAAAATATTTTTCAGTCAAAGGAAAATTTAGCTTGGTTTCCAGGAAAGTGTTTTCCTAAAAAATTTGGACGGAAAACACTTTCCGGAAGTTATGAAAAATTTAAAAATATCATATTATTTGTTGATTATATCCAATTTGATCCTCAAACTTTTAATTGCTATATATATTTTGTTTTGAATATTTATTTTTCAATTTCATCTCTTAAAATTTAATTTTTATATTAACTCTGGTTCTCATTTTTATAATTGTTATTTGCTTTTTCCTTATCATTTTTTTATTGAAATTTTTTATCTATCAAATTTGGTCCTCATTCTTTTTATTGTTACTTATTTTATTTGAAATAATTTATGAAATATTAATTATTACTATTTTAATTTCTTCATCTTTCATTTTTTTTTTAATTTTTTAGATTTGATTTCTATTATTTTAATTATTATTTATTTTATTTGAGATAATTTAAGAAATTATATTTTTTTTCAATTTCATTCTCATTCAACTTTTTAATTTATAAGATTTGTTCCTTATTATTTTAATAAACTTGAGAAAAATAAAACATTAATAAGTTATTTTCCAGCTCATTTTCCATGACATAACCAGACACTGGAAAGTATTTTCCAATTTTTTTTCCATTACACTACCAAACACCAGAAAATAATTCGCTTTCCCAGAATTCACTTTCCAAAAGGAAACTACTTTTCAGCAAATAAACGGGGTCTTAGTTTCTCAAAGAATCATCTGAGCCTAATAGCTTAAATTGTTAGGTAAGGTCTCAAAATATTTCTTTTATAATAAATTACCTTGTGCTTAATTTTTATCAAATAAATAGGGATGGTGAGATTTAAACTCGTGACCGCTTAGTCATCAAGGCTCTGATATCGTGTCAAAGAACCAATTCAACCCAAAAGCTTAAACTTTTAGGTAAGATCCCAAAATATAATTTATATTATTCTTTAACACAGTTATATATTCAACGAATATTTTATGGATCAAATCTCGACTCTAAACTCTAGTTAAAAAATTTTAACCGGCTCGGCAGATCAACTCGAGATCTAAACTAGTCTGATTTAAAGAAAAAAATTTAGATGATTCAATTAAAAACTTGGTTTGACCCACGACCTCGTTTACCTACAGTGAAATCCAAGTAAAAAACTTGTTAATTTTTTTAAAAAAGAATTATGGTAAAAAAAAAGGTGTTTTTATTATTTTAAAAAATAGAGTGGACCAAAAAATATTTTGGTGAAGAGAGTTGACCATTAGATTAGCATGTAAGTAAATTAAAGCATGAAATTTAAGGGGAAAAAAACTTGATTTAAGTAAATTTAAACTTGAAATTTAAGGGCAATTCTATCATACACCAGCTTCAGGTCCACTGGTGCAACATAGTATGGACTCCCAAAAACATCACAAAAAGTTTCACCTGGAAATCCATGATGTAAAGACAAGTCAGACAAAGGTGAACCACTTCGATTTAGGCTTCGTTTGTCTAAGCGGTAGCGTTTGCGTTTTTTAAAAACGCACTGAAACAAGTGTTTGGTTACCACATGTTACAAAAATTTAAAACGTGGGTCCCACCAGTAAAATGAGGCAGGACCGTGATTTTAGAGAAGCAATAATTTGCTACTTTTTTGCAAGTTCAACCACAGGTTAAAACTTCCAGAGATAACAGAGATGAGAAATTACCGACTTATCCTCTTCTTTGTTATTGCTCTTCTCATCCATTCTTTGCATTCATTTCTCTTCATTGCGCACAACAACCACTCAGGAAACAATTACTGCTACACAACCACCAACAATTAAAGTAATGGTTGTGTCTCTTTATTCACATTCGGTTGTCATTCTTTTTGCCTTGACAACAGAAAAACAAGAACAGCAGCAACCCATTTTACTGCAATCAACAACCCCTAAACATGGACATTGGTCGTGCTTCATTCAAACTCCACAGCTGAAATTCCCAACGGGTTAGTTTGTCTTCACTGCTCTGATCTTCTGTTAGTTAATTTATATGTCCTTTTGACACTGAACCTGACTAGCCCCCCCTCCAATCCCTCGGCTGAACCTTCTGAGGCCGTGACGACTTTCCGCGGGTCTCTCGTCGAAATGAGAAGCTAGCAAAACAGCGGGTGGTGTGCAGTCAACAAACGACGCCTCACTCTGTGGATTTCCTTTGATAAATCAACTGTTTTTACTCTTGAAAGTTTAAATTGCAAATGTTTCATTCATTTCTCTTTATCAACAGAAACGAAAGAAGAAGAGCAAACCGTGTTCCTGCAATCAACAACCCCAAAAAAGATTTCAACATCCTACTTCCTTCAAACACCAAAGCTACAATTTTCAACGGGTTTGCTTGCTTACTTCACTGGTCCCCTTGTATCGTATTTTTAAGTTAATTGTTGTTGATTCTAGTGAAACCTGAGCTGTTGTTCCCTTTTTTAAAATCTTTTGTTTTTTAATCTTGACAGTGATAATTGATTATTTTTCATTCTGTTTATTCCCGATGATTTTTATCTCCATTATTATTTATGTGTTGGTTGCAATGTTAAATTAGATATAGTTGTCCGTGGGTAGTTATGTATGTGTTGGGATGCCATGTTAAACTTGTAGTAATTGAGGCTGAAAGCAAACTACTCTCTGCAACTTTAAAGCATTAATAGTTCCATGAATGTCCCTCCAATGAATGCCGAGTTATTTACACACATGATCAAAAATTGCAAGGCTGCAGGAAAGGGTGTGGTGGGGAGGGTGTATTGCAATCTTCTTGTCTAGATTAATAACTCCATTCTTGGGATTTAGTAATTTCTAGCTTAACAGAATGGATATTGTAAAGTGAGGTATAAAACTACATATTTGGGGTTCAAGTTTTATTTTCACAGTGGTGGCTCTGCTCAGTTCAGTTCTGCTTATGTAAAGTAACATTTTCCATTCTTTGATCACTCAGAGCAGAAATTGAATTTTGGTTGGGTATGTTTTATGAATCCTTCTGGTTATGAATGCTTTTGGATCGATGTCTCTGTTGCTTTTGTTGTTGAATACATAAAATTCAGCAACCTTTTCTTATTTGCATCACTTGGGTTTTGAGGGTGGGGTATTTAACATTCCCTGATAATTGATGACACAAGGTTAATGGTTTCATTTGTCCATAGTTAGTTGTTCATGTTCTTTCCCCTGTCAAGAAACAGTTGACCAATCTTTTGTCAGCTATAGTTAATTGTTTGTTTAATTTTTCTTGCATTGTAAACCAAGCTATTATAGATAATTGTTAATTTATTTTTTCATCCCTTGTCAACATTAAATCTTTTGTTATTTTTTGGCTGACCTTTTGTTGGAAATGTAATTTCCTGTTCTATTAGTATCTAATTTCAGCCCTATCAGCATTTAATATCTTATTTATATAGTTCATTGTTTGTTTAATTTTTCCTTGTATTGTCATCCATTAAGCAATGGATGGGTTTGACACACATGATAAAGCTTCTTGGACCAAGGCAATGTTGCACACGTTTTGTGACATTTGCATTACAGCAATTGAGAGAGGCATGAGACCAAACACCCATTTCGACAAAGCTGGCTGGAAATTTATCATACAATCATTCAAAGATCAGACAGGACTTTCATTAACAAAAGCTCAGCTTAAAAACAAATGAGATGGGATTAAAAAGGACTGGAGGGTATGGAAAAAATTAATAACTGAAACTGGAGTTGGTTGGTCAACTGAACTTGGGACTATCTCAGCAACTGATGAGTGGTGGCAATTAAAAATTCAGATTATGTTTTCATTATCAATAGCCTCACAAAATTATTTGTCATATTGTATTATTTGTTAATGTACTATCATTGCTAAGTACGTCCAGCTTTAATTACACAGGAAATGAGAGGAGCAAAAAAGTTTAGGCATGTCGGCATAGAACCCTCATTGTGTGCCAAGTATGATATCATGTTTGCTAACATAGTGGCCACGGGAGAATATGCTTGGACTCCCTCACAAGGACTCTTATCAGATGAAGATGATAAGGATGCTGCTGGAATGAGAAATACAACCAATGAGAAAACTAATATGGAAGAAGGAAGTGGCGACTCTGAAGAGGATGCAATCCCTGATTTCATACATGACGTTAGCAATATGGTTGGCGGAAGCAATGTGGCAAACAGTAGTAGCAACCCCAACAGTGCAAAGAGAAAGGGTGCACATCACACTACACCTCAAAGCGGAAAAAAAAAAAGGGAACTGGAATGGGAACACAATTATTTTTGTGTATGAATCAACTTGTTCAGACTGTATCCAAGCCGAGAGAGAGCATAACTCCTTCGAGAGATAAAAAAGGTTGTAGCATTGACGAGGTAATGGCAGAACTGCATTCTATTGATGGAGTTACCTTTGGTAGTGCATTGCATACATTTGCAACTCAATTCTTTTGTGCGAGGAGCAAGAGGGAGATGTGGGCTGCAATGGGTTATATTGATAGAAAAATTTCATGGCTGAAAATAATGTTTGACCAACAAAGAAAAACTTAGATGGACAAGGTCAGGTCTTCTGAACTTTTTAACATATTCATGTCTTTTTATTTATGTTGAATTCTATAATCCAGTAACATTTTCAGTATTCTGAAATCTTTTCCACCATTTTTTCAGGCTTCCTGGGCTCCCATTGTTGCTGGAAATTGAACTCTCTGCTCACCTTTTTGTGTATTTTCGTAACCAAGTACTTAGAACACCATTACTATGTCTGTTTTGACATATGTATCACTGAATATTGTTGTTGGGTTAGAATTTCATGAGTTCTAAAATGTTGACTTCATGTATGGATACTTAACTTTGAATGTTAGGTCTAGGTTGTTGAAATCATAATTTTCAGTTTGTGCTACTTGATGTTGAATGGTTGGTTACTACATGGAAACCAAGATTGATGCTTCTTGTTATTACAATTTGAATGTATGGATTCTTGTCATTGAATGTTAGGTTATATGCTCTTGAATGGTAGGTTTAGGTTGGTAAAATCAAAATTTTCATCTTGTGTATGCCACATTTGAATGTTAGGCTGCTTTTGAAAGTTAGGTTGCTGTTTTGTAATATTACTTCCCTGTGTATTTCTATATAAATAGCAGCAATTATAGGAAGGTTTTCACTTTTACATTGTTGGTATTGTGAACAATCTGGAATACGTAAGTTGCATTTTATTAATTATTAATTGCAGTTGATTGCTTTCAATGTCATGCAATTCATTATAAACAAAATTGCTTTCACTGATTTGTAAATGTTTGTTTTATTAATCCCCAATTCTATCTGTTTTGTTTCACATTCATCACTCTGGCTTTTGCTTCCATCTCCGGTCAAAGGAATTTGATCTCTATCTTCCAACTCTGTTCCTTTCAACTCCACTGTAATTAGTATTGTTATGCCTTTGGAATCTGCAACAATATTTTTGGGTTATATGCTTTGATGGGTAACCTAAAGTTGGGATCTTTTGAACAGGGTGTACTGGGTTTTTCTTCTTTCCTTTATCCTTGTGAGTTTTTTTTTTAACAGTTACTGTTTCATTAATACTGGTTCATGTTTTTGCTTTGAGGGTTTTTTTTTGGAAGATTCGAATGTTCTTTGTCTGGTGGGTTGTTCCCATTTTGTAACTAATAAATAATTGGGTCTCTGTTGATTTCTTTGTTATATGTTCTTACCAATTGCATTTCTTAACTTCTGTTTCCCGCTGGGGTCCTTAAAGATGTCTTTTATCCTTACATATTTTGGTATTGTTGTTGGGGTTGGATGGTAATTTTTATTAATAAAACTGATCTACATTTCCAAATAGATGCTAATTTTCCTGTTTTTCTAACTGCTCCCATTCAAGAAATTTTTTGGCATTTTAATCGCCATTGTGGGACTCCAAAATGTACATTGAAAGAAATCTTATTATTGCATCAGAATTTAATGAATTAAGGACAACAGTAACATCCATATAATAGTGTTTTTTAACAACTCTTAACATTTTCAATAATTAACAAAAAATGTGCATGTCATGATAGATATGGATTCGCACTGGTTTTCAGCACTCTTTGAGGGGAGTTATGATGATGTAATCAATAACATAGCCGATTACGTTAATTATAGTAATTCTTCTGTTAACGATGGAGATTCCAGTGGTAATCAAAGTTCTGATGATGACGACGATGATGACGACGACGCGTCAGATGAAGAAGGCGAGCTGTTTTGGGAAAGAGAGTTTGATCATCAGAAATTGGTTATATGCACGGCGGGTGCCCTAGCATTATATTACAATACGTATATATATAAGGAACCTTGTATGGATTCGTACAACATTGGAATGCAATAGTTGAACGAAATATTACATGGACATTGGACCCGCTGTGTAAACATGTTCAGGATGGATGCGACGACATTTCAGAGTCTTTGCTTTCAACTTGAAAACCAATATGGGTTAACAGCATCTAGAAGAATGTGTGTTTATGAAAAAGTTGGAATATTTCTTTATACAATAGCATTGGGTGCTTCCAACAGAGAAGTTCAGGAGCGATTTCAACATTCAAGAGAAACTATTAGTAGGTACTTTAATAAAGTTCTTAAATCAGTTTGTTCGCTCGCTGCAAATTTAATACAACCTGCAGATCCCGGGTTTGTAAACACACCGTGTGAAATTGTGAACAATCCAAGGTATATGCTACATTTCAAGGTAATGTCATTAATCGTATTTTTTGATAACGCATCGTATTAAATGAATTTGCAAAATTTATTTTGTTAGTCTGCTCAAATTGATGATTGTTGCTGGTTTCTCGTATATTAGAATTGTGTAGGAGCTATTGATGGTACACATGTGCGTGCATGTGTTTCTTCAGAAAACCAAATTCCATTTATCGGAAGAAAAGGTGTGCCAACCCAGAATGTTATGGCTGCATGTAACTTTGACATGCAATTCACATTTGTTTGGGCGGGTTGGGAAGGCAGTGCAAACGATACACGAATTTTTCTCGAGGCAATTGACAATCCACGTGTAAAATTTCCTAAGCCACCAGAAGGTAGTAACGTGTGTATGTGTGTGTGTGTGTGTGTATGATAATTCATGTTTTTTTTTCATTTTTGAATTTACAAAAAAATATTTGTATTTACAGGGAAATACTACTTGGTTGATTCGGGATATCTTAATGAATATGGATTTTTAGGTCCATATAGAGGTCAGAGATATCATTTGGAAGAATTTAGGAGGCGAGGACGACCACAAAATCGTGAAGAAATTTTCAACCGTGTGCATTCTTCATTACGTTGTGTGATAGAACGTACATTCGGAGTTTGGAAAAAAAGATGGCGAATCCTACAGAATATGCCATCATTTAACTACAAGACACAAGTTCAAATTGTTGTCGCGTCCATGGCAATTCATAACTACATTAGAAGAACTTCAATGCAAGATGTGGCATTTATGGAGTTCGATCGTCATCCTGATTTTGTGCCCGATGATTTTCTAACTGATGTTGCTCCACGTGCACAAATGCAAGGACACCACATGCCTTCGCGAATGGATTACGTACGTGATGGGATTGCTGCAAGTTTAATGACACAATTATAAATTATTGTTCTAATATGTTTAGGTCTCTTTGCAAAATTTTAATGGTTATAAGATTACTTTTTATGTAATTGTTCATTAATATTATGAATGAAGTCCTTTTAGGTAATTATACTATAACATCAAATTGTACCACAATTTTTAACCAAACACAATAAACTACTTTTTATTCAACCTCAATTTCAACCACAGTTTTAACCAAACCTATATTTTTTCCAGACCAACCACAACTAAAAGCACTTTTTATAAAACTACTTTTTTCAAACCACAACCACAACAGCCACCGCAATACCAAACACACACTTAATTGAGAATAAGGTTCGCTTAAATAGCAAGCTTTTAGAGAAAACGAGAAAAAATCTCATAGATTGAAATTTCTGAAACAAAAGGCATTAATGGACTGCAAACCCAATATGAATATTTCTATTTATAGAACGATCAAGATCACCAACACGAAGCATGACCTGACAGAGTGACTCAGGTGTAGGTCCCCTTTCGAACAGTTCAAACTTCTAACCATCAGGATCTTCAATAAAAGCAATAACTCTACTGCCACCAAGACCAGGTTCCCTGGTCACTTTGCCACACTTGGCCTTTATGACTTAAATGGTCTTGGCAGCATAATCAAAAGGGCACATGAAACCTATTTTAGGAACAAGTGAGTTCTATGAAGAAGTGAGAATCTTCAGGACCATACCCAACAAAGGCATTTGTATATCTTGATCATTAAAACTTTAAATCGTAGTTCTGAAGTTTGGCCCATTAATTGGGATTTATTTCTTTCCCAAAGAAAACCTGCAATTACAAATGTGTAAGAATCTGAGATACTGTAAGAGGCCAGTCTTCAAATTCTTCAAAATTAAGGCCAAAGAGAGACAGAGTGAGCAATGGAGACATAATGCTTACCCGCAATTCACTATTTTGTCAAAGAGGCATATTAACATTCACAACCAGGGCACCTCAAGGATTACAAAGGGACGTAAGACATCTTTAGCGTTAGGATGCTCCCACTCCACTACTGATTCCAACAATTTTTTTTTATATACTTCAATTTTTTTAAGAGAAGGAGGAGATGGCTGGCGATTGTCAAGCAACTGAAGACAAATTGGTATCCTCTTCAGTTCGGACAGCACTTTAATTCAATTTCTTCGAGAGAATGGCAAGCCAGTTTTGCACAACAAATACTTTTCAGTTGTGGTAAATCCATCAAGCGCAGAGTTCTTAACTTTGAGAGATCCACGAATTCCGAGATGGAATGGTTGTTGCTGCTGCTATTTTTTTTTGTCTCTTGTTCCTATTATCTCCTCTATTTTCTCACAATAGGAAACACTAATCACTTACAGGTTTACAAGGTTTGGCAGCAAGACAAGAGGGAACAAATTCTTCATACTCTTACACCCAACACAACACAACTCTTTAAGACCAGAAAATATACCATTATAAGATGGAAATGGTAGTGAAGCGGGGCATAACCAAGAAGATGAAACCGAGCTCTCCATGCCATTGCAATCCCAAATGTTAAGGCACTCCAGTGAAGCTGCATACTTTATTGGTGATGAAACATCGCATAAACTCCTCGCATCGTTACAATATCGAATCACCAGTTCTTCAATGTTATCCGGGAACATGACCTGAAACTCTACATCTCTATTGATCCTCAAGTTACCCAGCCCAACACTTCTATTTCTGCAGGAATCTTCCATAAACTGGATATAATCAAGTTCTCCCAACTGTCCTACAAAGAATTTATATGTGCTTAGTTCTTGGGGCCCTCCCGAGATTTGAGATACTCCACAAAGTCAGAGAGATGTTTAAAATGGCATTTCGAAGTCTCCAACTTTCTCAAACATCCTGCATCCTTACCTTTAATTGTTACCAGGTCATATTGTCCCCATCTATTTCTCTCCTTTAATAAAAAGACTTGCTAGTAGGAGAGTTTAGGTAATATCCCACTATGAAACTCTTTTTCACTACATTTATTCAGTCTAAGATACCTAAGGTGGGTTAGACATTCCATGTCTTGAAGCATGTTTTCAAGTGCAGTTTCACTGAGATCCAGCCTCTTGAGTGCCCTAAACTTCTCTATTGATAAATGTTGTAAGCTTAAACAACTAATGAGCAATAATACAGTGAGACTTACGAATTCAATGACAGAATCAAGCAATATTAAAATATTTGTATAAGATAGATCAAGAATCTTGATTTGAGCATTTGCTTGAAAAATGGTTCTGCAATAAATCACAATACTTTATTATGACATGGCAAAGTTGAAAGAAAAGGACACTTTGGTGAATGGCTAGAAGGAATGTCTGCAAAATAGTTTTTCATTATTGAAACTCTGACAAGATTCTTTGCCACTAATCTGTATCTAGAAATTCTCTTAATTGTGCTCCTGTTTTAACAATGACTTTAGAGCTCTCTTGCTGTATTTGGATGGCCATGTCCCGAATCAAGTCGCGCATCCTGACAGATTCATCACTAGAGTTTCCACCCCTTTCTAGTAAACAGACATTTAAAAGTTTATTAAGGATCGCATGCCCCTGTCAAATTCTGTCTGCCTAGCTCTTCATCTCTTTTATCACTCCCTCATCAATCAAATAACCTATCAAGTATTCCTATCAACCTCAAAATCTTCAGGAAATAATGAACAGTTTAAGACATATTTTTGTAGCGCCGAATCCTTTAGGTGTGTGTAACTAAATCTCAATATTCGAAATACCTCAGGTTCCTTGTCATCTTGCCTAACTTCTGATTCTTTCCAATTTCCTCCAACGCATTCCTCCACTCACGTATGTCAATCACTCCCCCCATGGCTCCAACCATTGTTTTAATTCCTAAAGGCAGACCACCACATTCCCTTGTGATAGATTTTGCAATTTGTTCCTCTCATAGAGGAAGTGTTTTGTCATGTTCTAGATTATCCACATATAAAGTCCAAGCCTCTTCGCTTGAAAGAGGCTTCACCTTGATTATCCTTTGAAAGAGCATCTGTCGACAAACTCCAAGTAATCAACTCATTCCCATATGTATATTATTTTCTTTTTCTTTTTCTTTTTTCTTTTTTATATAATTTTATTATTTTTTGGTCAACTTTCAAAATAAATCTCGTCGGCGGTTTATTTACTCTGTGTCAATTTATGAATAATAAAACACAACTAAAAATTTATAAGCTGAAGATATTTTTTTTCGAAATGATTTTATTATTATTATTTAAATCGATTTCTAAGGATAAAACCATTGAGGTTATTTTTATATTATGTTCACTTATGATAATAAAACTATAAACAAAAATCAAGAGTTGAAAACATATTTTTTTTCAACACAATTTTATTATCTTTTTTAGATGGACTTTTAAGGATAAAACCTCACAAGGGTTTTTTTTAATGATCTTATTATAATTTTTAGATTGAGCTCTAAAAATAAAACTGTTGAGGTTTTTTTATCCTATGTCCATTTATAATAACAAAACTATAAATAAATGTTCATTTTTTTTTAAATTAGACAGATATTATTATCATTTTTTTTACTTTTAAGGATAAAATCATTAAGTTTTGAAATAAAAACTTTATATCTTTAACATGCATTTCTTATCTACATATCTTTAGTGCAGTCTTGAACTAGCACGACTCTCTAGGGGGGCTCTTCAGCCTCAAGAAATCTCCAGGGATTGATCTTGGATCTCTCACATCTCTAGTGCAGTCTCATACTGGCACGACTCTTTAGTAGGGCTCTTATGCCTCATGAATCTCCAAGGATTGATTTCGGATCTCACGACTCTCCAATACAATCTCAAACTGGCATGAATCTCTAATAGAGTTCTCGGGCCTCATGAAATCTCCAGGGATTGATCTTGGATCTCCCACCTCTTAGGTGTAATCTAAGATTGGCACAACTCTCCAATAAGGCTTCTAGGCCTCACAAAATCTCTAAGTATTATCTCGGGTCTCCCGACTCTCTAATGCAGTCTTGGATTGACATGATTTTTATATTGGAGCTCGGGCCTTATGAAATCTCTAGGGTTTGATCTCGGATCTTTCACATCTCTAATGTAGTCGCGGACTGGCACGAATCTCTAATGGGGCTCTTGAGACTCATGAAATCTCCAGGGATTAATTTTGGATCTCCCACCTTTCTAGTGCAATCTTGGGCTAGCTCAACTCTCTAGTAAGGTTCCCAGACCTCATGCAATCTTCATGGATTGATCTCAGATCTCTTACTCTTCTGATATGATCTCGGATCTTTGTCTCTACAATGTATTTTTGAACTAACACAACTCTTTAGTGGAGATCCCGAGTCCTATATTATCTCTAGGTATGATCTTGAATCTTTCATTCTCCAGTATAATCTTGGACTGGCACGATTTGCCTATAAAAACTCTCAAACGTTAAGCTATCTTTAGTGATAATCTTGGATCTCCCACTCTCAGGTACAACCTTTCTTTAGTGGGGGGCTCTCACACCTCATGTCATCGTTAAGAAAGTCACAGACCACCCACTCTAAAAAAATAATCTCTTTAATAAGGTGGCTCTCACAACTCATGACAATGTTAGGGAGGTCATATACCACCCACACTCTAATGAACACTTTTCAATGGGGGGCTTCTAAGCCTCACATCATCGCCTATTAAGCATTGGGCCTCCTATTCTCAAGTACAATCTCAGATCGATGTTGGGTTTTTGGGCCTCATGCTATTGTAGGGAACAACCCTTCAGGGATTCCCCAACCTATTAGAAATTTTTCTAAGTATGACTTACCCTTCTTTTGGTTGTCCTTGGCCTCTTATAATAACTTTTTTAAGTATAAGCTCCCTTTCATGGGTTTCTCTCAGCCTTTTAGAATTTTTTTAAGTATAGTCTAACCATCTATGGGTTCGATAGTCATTTAGAAACAAATTTCTAAGAATATGCTTTTCCTTTTTGGGTTCCTTGGTCTCTTAGAAAATTTTCTAAGTATAGACTCACTCTTCATAAGTTCATCTCAGCCAAAGCCAATTTTCATCTTTCATACATGCTTTTAACCATTATGTTCTTTTTCATGGTTACCTTAATCATAGCTCCATAAGTATCAAGTAATGTCAAAGTACGATCTTTCATCTTAGTCTCATAACTATTCTCCAACAATTGTTTCAAACTCAATATATTGCTTTTCACAATTAGAATATAATAAACATCATCAATAAATTGATGACTCTCATTTTTCAATCTAATAAGAATTATATGTTTTCCTTCAATAAAAACCTCTGAATGATCCGTGAAGGTGACATTACCTTTAATTAAGTCATCAATGTTAATAGACTTGTCTTTATCTCCACACGTGTGATTGTTGGCACCATTATCTAGATACCACATGTTTTTTTAACTTGTATTCGTTCATCATGGATTAGTAATAGGGTGGTTTTTTTCTCCTCTTTTACAACAAGATTTGCATTCTCCTCAACCTTTTTGGTTGGGTTCCAACAATCCCTGGTATAATGACTCATCTTTTCATAATTATAACATTTAACTTTTATTTTGTCAAAATTGGGTCTTAGATTGCCACTATCAGATGAATCGATTGACCAGTTTGCTTCATTCAGTTAATCGGTTGATCGTTGAGGCTGCATCGGGCTTCTCTTCTAAGTCTGTCTCTTCCTCTTATTCCTTTGCTTTGTCCACACCCTCTACCTCATTTACCTCATTGGATATATCAAGAATTATCTTGTTTCTCTTTTAAATAGTGTTTTAAAAAGAGTGTTTATACTCCTATATCTTCTTGAATGTCATTGACTCTTTTTTTATGGGCTTGTAGTTTTCCCATGAGTTCTTGAATAGTAAAAAAATCCATATTTTGTGATTCTTCTATCGCGGCCACCACATAATGGAACCTCTTTTGCAGCGAGTATAAAATCTTTTCTACCATACATATTTCTTCTATCTTCTTCTTATATCGCTTCATTTGATTGTATATGGCCAATACTCTAGCAAAGTAATCTAAAATACTCTCTGATTCAAGCATATATAGCTTTTCAAAGTAACCCCATAGCTTTTATAGGCATACCTTTCTAACATTGTCGTCTCCTTGGTTTGAATATTGTAAAAAATTTCATGCTTGCTTAGCGATTGTTGTATTGGCCACTATCTCAAAAGTGGCATCATCCAGACATTGATGAATAATTGTGAATGTTTGTTGATCCTTCCTTCGTATTTTTTGCACGACCTTCTTTTTAGATGAAGTCAACGTTACTCTTTTCACAGTTCCTCAAAACCTTTTTCAACTGTTTACCACACATTATGGAAACCTAATTAAGCTTTCACATGAATACACTAAATGTCATAATTGTCTTTTGTCAAACAAGGACATTGAAGTGGGAAGTTTGTATTGGGCATGTCAAATAATAAAAAACAAGCTCTGATACTATTTGTTGGAAGAAAAATAATTTGGTATAAGTTTATGGACAACAAGTAAATAAGCAAAACTAAAAAACAAGAAGAAGATTTGAGAAAAAGACAATATTATTAAATGTTTTTATCTTGTGTATTCCTCTCTATATTTATTGAATTAAGCTTTTGATTATAAACCTAAACAAACAAGAAATTAAACTACTCAAATGAATTTTTAATATAAACAGGAAATTTATTTTGTAGGCTTAATTGATGGATCATTTCTAAACTAATTGACCGATTCATATAATATAACCGGTCCACTGATTCTCAATATTGATAAACTGATTCTTCTGTTTTTTAGAAAAATCAAAATCCAGTTACTTCAGCGTAGACGCTGGTAAAGGGATGGTACAACTTGGTTGACTCTATATAAACTACCGAAGACAGCTTCGTTTCAGAGTGCTACAGGGAAATGTAAAAGAACAAGAACAAAGGGAGTGCACAAGGACCCACGATTAAATTGGAAAAGAGGTGTGTGGTTTAAAGAAGCAAGAGATGATCTTCACATGTTTGTGGAATAGAAACTAACATGGTCTGGTTTATACTCTTTCACTCAGGGATGGCTGCTAGTACTCACCTGTCTCAACCCAACTTTGGTTTCTACGTCACAACTAGCAGGAACAAAAGGATAATTCGTTTGTCTTTAAACCCCTTTGATATGCAACATTTGGGACCCAATAATTAATTAATGTTTCTTTCGGCTTTTTTGAGTTTGGGACGCTTGGATTCTTGAATTGATGCAATCATACACCCTTTTAAAGCACTCATGAAGGTCTATGGGTACCCATAAATCCATGCTTCTAGGCTTCTAGCTATGACCATTCAATTTATTTCATTTTCATCCACAACATTGTCTTCTCCTACTATCATTTGCAGATTTTTTATTAATTTGTGCACTGCTCTATTTTATTTACTTGTACACAGATCACCTGTTATACCCATTCACCTAAATTCATCTGTTTGCTGTTAACAAAGATTTTCTTTTAACAAGCTCTTACAGATCAGAGATATTGCCCTGCTAATGTTGGTGTGGTTCCTATTCGTTTGTTAATGTAGATTCATCATTTCATCTTTTCCCATCTTCTCAGAGTTCATGTCGGTGATATGCATATAAATATCCACACTGATACTAGCTGTCCTCTGCCTTTTATTACCTGAAATGGCCTGTCTTACAAAATTATATTCCCTCCCTAGGGGTCGGTGGTATTCCATCCACGCTCACACACACGCCTGAAAAGCACGTGGTTTCCTTCCTTGCTCTTAGATCACTGCCATGACAGCAAGGGTTAATTACCACTCTATTCTTAGGTCAGTTGAGCTTTAAATAGCTATGTTGAATAAGCAACGATATCGGCATTCCTTCTAAATCAACATGTATTTAAAATGATATTTTCTTCAAAAATATAAATGAAGACCATAGAAGAGAGAATATTTTCGATATGTTTTTCAAGGAAAAAAAAAAAAAAACTAAGGCTAAGACTTTGTCAATTAAGCAATGAGATGACTTGCTTGTCTTGTGATGGGTTGAATAAGATCGACTGAGACCTGGGCCTTCCATGGAAATGAGTTGTATATATTAATAAAAACAAAGATGATATGGCTCAACATATATGGATTCAATTAATTGAGTGTATATATATATATCGAGACAAAAAATTCTGATTCAACGACCAAGTTAATTAGAGATCATTGAACGTTCATAATGCTCCATCATTTCATGCAATAAATTTTTTTTAAATTTTCTGTTAAGTACTCGAATGTCGAAGCACTCCGGCAAAAACTTCTTGAGACGTGATCACCAGTTAAAGCAAAAGCCTTTTCTATTATCAAACAACGAAATAGATATAGCAGTGGTCTTTCATTTTCTAGATCACAGCCCTTTTCCTGGTGTATCTGAGTGTGTTTATCTTGTTACTGATGCATTACAAGAAGTAAAACGCATTT
>Ga0325403_1002499_pt1 | contig 16307 bp, 7 predicted proteins | sample PopdelMetagenome_19_FD_205665 | JGI IMG/M metagenome (GOLD analysis project Ga0325403, IMG submission 205665) | Populus deltoides microbial communities from Bellville, Georgia, United States - Xylem-PdKOR-R4 | ecosystem: Host-associated > Plants > Phyllosphere > Stem > Wood/Secondary xylem...
CCAAATATTACATTATCACATTTTATATTGACTATTAGACCCATATATTTTGAATAAAAGATATCATAGAATTAATGTCTTATTGTTTTTTCTTTAAATTTTATATGAATTCATAACTGTACTGATTAACACAATCTTACATATCCTATAAATAACTAATTTGAATAAAATATCTCTTCCTCTCCTTGATACCTTTAGGCCGACACCGATATTATAAAACAAAGGGCAATTATTTTTCTTAATTGCTTTAATTCTAACTTGTCTCAACATTTAATCATGCTTATCAACATGATTTTAATATAAATTAAACAATTCAAGTAAGAATTTCTCAAATCCCAATCCCTAATTCTCTCCATGAAACAATTATACTTAACTACTTAACATACACAATTTAAATTAATTGATTAAAAAACAATGGTTATTATCTTATAATGTGAAATATTCTAGAAGAATTATTTTAAAACAAGCTTATAATGATTTAACATTAATTTTTAAAATTACAAAAAAAACTCTACCCAATAGAGGCTCGTGCAACCCATAATTATTAAACCCGACCTGACCCGACGGGTCGACCCGGGGGTTGGACAGGTCCAGGTTTGTCAAAAGACCGGCTAGTGAAATGACCCGGTCGACCCGATGGTCAATCCGTGACCTAGGCGACCCGGGTGAGACCCGATTTTTTTTTAAATGTGGGATTTGAAACCCATTAGTATATATATTCTATGTTCCCAAGAAAAAAATTATGTTTTTCAATGTGGGATAAAAAAATCTTTTGGTTTAAATACTTCAACTTAAAAGGATAACATAATATTTTTTTAATGTGGGATTTGAAACCTATTAGTATATATACTCTATATTCACAAGAAAAAAACTATGTTTTTTCAATGTGGGATTTGAAACCCATTAGTATATATATTCTATGTTTCTGAGAAAAAAATTATGTTTTTTTAATGTGGGATAAAAACTTTTTTGATTTAAATACTTTAACTTAAGAATTTAACATAATATCTTTTTAATGTGGGATACAAAACTTTTTAAAATATTCTCTTAAACTTTATTATTTATAATATGTATAGCCTATATTTATATAAATTTTTTCATATAAAATATTAAAATTTTAATTTTTTTTATTTTTCTGAATTGATTCAAGTTAATCCATGAAATTCAGAAGTTAACCTCTTGACCGGATTAATTCCACCGGGTTTGATAAATATTGTGAAACCTATCTAGTATGTAGTTCCCATCCATACACACAAAATTCAATTTTATGGAAAATCAATCGTGATCGATCAATGTTAATAGTCAGATTTCCAAAAAAAACCCCTCATTTCTACACAGTAATCGAGTCCTTTCCCTTCCCTTTTACTAGTGGTAAAATCAGGAACGACTCATTTTTTAATTCTAAGTTTCTTTCTGACAGTAGGGTTGCATTTGCCCATATTCCCTTGCATTGCACCAGATAAACGCCACCACTCATCTCTCTCCTCTCCATCTCCACTTCGTAGCTCTCTCTACTTCAATAATAATAAGAAAAAAACATTGACAAAACGACACCAAACCCTAATCACCAATCTCTCTCTTAACTCTATCTTCTTCTTTCTGTAAAACCCTACCTTTTCCTCAATCATTGACAAAACAAATGGGAGCTTCTCTGCCTCCCAAAGAGGCTAACCTCTTCAAGCTCATCGTCGTATGCCACCGATTCTCTATCTCTTTCTCTTACTGTATCCGTTTGTGTATCTATAAGTTTACTTTGTCCTTTCAGTTCTACAAATAATAACTGTACGATCATAATCGAATTACAATAATGATGCATTTGTTTCTTACTGTCGACTGCTTATGGATTATTTTGGAATCAGGGAGATAGAGGAGTTTAGGGCTTTTTTTGTGTTTTATAAGTAAATTCGGAAACATTGCCGTTTAACCAATTTGTGCCACTTGAAGTTGAATTTCAAGTTAGGGTATTTGTTGTGAGTGGGAATATTTCAATTTTCTTGTTTCATGATTATTGATGGCTTGTTCCGTATGTCAATGGTTGAAATGTTGATTTTTCTTTTTCAAAAAAGAATTCCTGCTGTGCTTCAGTTTGTTAATGCTATTTTATTCTATCCATGAAAGAAGTGACTGCATGCGGATGTAACACACCCATTAAGTGTTGATGGAACACTTCAATAAATTGAAACTATAAACTCGATGGCAATTCATATTCTGAGTTGAAGATTAAACTTTGTTGGTATTGTTATTTTGATGGTGCTCGCCTACTAAATATGTTTTGTGAGAAAGTGTTATTTATTCGAGGCTAAAATTCAACAATTTTCTTTTCACCATGTGGTATACATTTGCCTATAAGGTGTCTTGTCTGTTTCTCTGACTATATTAAGCTTTTGGCTGAACCACAATCGTGCATCTGTGGAGTCAAGGTGCAGTAAATTGCAATGGCCTTCATTGACTTCTTATTATAGCTAGATTATTTAGATGAACAAAATTATCTATATAATTACCATGAGGTCCATGTGATGGATTCATTTATTTGAAAAAGTAATGCATTTCTTTCAATTGGTGCAGAAATCATATGAAAGTAAACAGTACAAGAAGGGACTGAAGGCAGCAGATGCTATCTTGAAGAAGTTTCCAGACCATGGAGGTATTGTTCTCTTGTAATGTTAAAAAAGTTATGGTTTTGAAGGTCAGATTTCTCTAGCATACCTTTGATGAATGAATCTCATGAGTTTGAAAAAGAATGTGATGATCACTGGAGAAAAAATGCTGAAGATGTTGTGGGTCAAAATAGATTTTTTTTTTATAGATGCAAAGATTTTTTATTTTAATTTGCATGATGAATGAATTCCTTAGCTGTAGTCGTGTTGGAAGTCCAGTGCTGGCTGCTTAGGGGCATTTTTTTGAGTTAAAATGACTGGAACAACAAAGATGAGATTCTAGGGTTCTGAAATTCAGACTAATTGTTAAGAGAAACAAGTGCAATAGAAAATAGAGGCTATTAGGATCCTATCTTTAGGTTTCTGGTTCCTAGGAATCTCAGTAAAGATTCATTTCATCATGTAGTTTCTAAGAATAAATCCTTTTTTTTGTCCTGACCACAAACGTGGGATCTGCTGGCTTTGCAACCAGCAAAAATTTGGTTCTCAATTTTTTTTATTAGATTGCACTGTTTATGGTTGGGTTGCTGTTAAACCTCTCATTATGAAATGCTTCAAGACACATTTGGGACTTGTGCACCGTTGAATTCATAATATAAGACATCATAATTGAAAAAAAGGAAATTGAAATGGTAAAGATGTAGGTATTGCCTATATAGGAACTGAAAATATGGTTGTTTCTCTCTTTTAATGATGCACACAATTTTTATTCCATCAGAAAATTTGCCCTTTTGATTTTTCTACTCCTTTGACTTTTTAATCACTTATCATATTTCAGTGCATTCTTTCATTTTAATTTTTTTTTTGAATTTTGTATCTCTTGGTTTTCAGAAACTTTATCAATGAAGGGTTTGACATTAAATTGCATGGATCGAAAATCTGAAGCATATGATCTTGTTCGACTTGGCCTAAAGGTTGATATGCTCTCCCTATTAGTATAACATTTAAATTTACATTTCTTTCCTTTTTTCATCTCATCTTTGTAATGCAATTTTGTGTTTCTGTTTGTTTCTTTAATGCAGAATGACCTTAAAAGTCATGTTTGCTGGCATGTTTATGGCCTTCTTTACCGTTCTGACCGAGAGTATAGGGAGGCCATCAAATGCTATCGAAATGCATTGAGAATAGATCCAGACAATATTGAAATACTGAGGGACTTGTCACTCTTGCAGGTATAACTTGGCCTTGTTCATCCCTTCTAGACAACTTTTTTCTCTTTATGTAGTTTTTCCTTGACAAGAATTTTTGGGATTGTATAATCAAGAGCTATTGATACTTGCTCAGATTTTACTGCCTCTATTATATTGATGGACTCCCTTTGCTGACAAGCAATAATTCTAGTGGTTCTATAGATGTGGTGTTTCCTTTTGTACACACTTCTTTTGTTCCCTGGTTTGGTTATGATATCCAAATGTTGCCATGCTTTCATTTCTTATAATGGCTGCTGGTGTTTAATAAACCATGTCTTGTTACTGAAGTTGATTTTCTGAGGTCGAGATGGTGTTCTTGTGCTTATTAATTTACTTACAGCCTATTTCAAGTCTTTGGAAAACTGTTCTACCTTAACGACGTGATAGTATGCCACAGAAAACCGTAACTTGTTTTACCCATGCAACTTGTTTTCTATAATTTGTAAAAGACAAGATAATTAATCTTTTGGTCTCATGCCACTATAAGTGATAGTTGCACCTCTGTAGCTCACAAGTGGAAAAATACATGTAGGTGGTCGATGGGACTTTAATTGTTTAATATGGTGGACATGGGTTCTTTGTGGTCATACGTTCTTTCACTTACCATCACAACCAAGTCTAGAAAGAACTAGGGAATGTTTTAGCAAATTGTTTTTACTTTGTAATGTGCAATTTTTCTTGGAAGAGCAAGAGTGCACTATCCAAGGTCCCGGAAGTAGATAGAAATTCTTAAGCTGGCGAGTGAAATAAAAGGAGAATTAAAATTAAAATATGGTTATAAAAAGCAAAACATTGATAAAGTTTAAAGAGGATCCAAGAGAAACTCAAAGTTCAGCTCATGCATCAAAAGTTTATCACTATCAAAAGACTGCTCAATGTGCACGAATGTGTAAGCATGTTGAGAGGATGATTTAGGGAGCAGGTGTAGGAATGGTAAAAGACGGCCCATTCTGCTGTCTCTATACCTTCACATAGAACAACATGTTTCACAACACTTTTTTATCCAAAAAAGCAGATGTAGGTACTCCTACCAACCAAATATCCTGATAAGGAGTTCTAAGGAGCTAACCAGCTGTCATGGTTTTGCCACAGTTCAGTCCTGTATGCTTAGCTTATAAGTCATGCCCTTTCCTTGCTCTTTCAACATGCTGTTGATTGTTTGCTAATGTAAAAGCTGTTTGATAATAAGTTGAGACTTTCCTTTCATGTTGCAGGCTCAAATGCGGGACCTGACAGGTTTCGTTGAGACAAGACAACAACTTCTATCCCTGAAACCAAATCATCGCATGAACTGGATTGGCTTTGCTGTTGCCCATCATTTGAACTCAAAGTATGGACTTGATCGTGACACTCGAAGTTTGTTTTGAACTCAAATGTTGTTTTTTCATTATAAGAGATTATTAGGGATCTTTATGAATGTGGAATATTACAAATAAAATTTTCACAGTCCAATTTTTAAATCACATCAAATTGTCTTTGAATTTCTGCTTGGCCCTTCCTCTCCCTGATTTGAAAGTAGTAAGTTAAAGTAATCTTGTATGATCTGCCTTTCTAATTTAATTCTTCCCCTTGTGTTTTATTTTGTTCTTTACCAGTGGTTCAAAAGCAGTTGAAATTCTTGAAGCATATGAAGGGACACTGGAAGATGATTATCCTCCAGATAATGAACGATGTGAGCATGGGGAAATGCTTTTGTATAAGGTAACACTATTGACTTCATACATATCTATTCTGTCTTTTAGATCTTTTCAGTTGCTAACTCCTTAATGTTTTGCTTCTTTCCATGTGTATCCTCTCCCTTGTATATGCAAAACTGAATATGCAATAACACAGTTACTAGTTTATGTTGGCTTGAATAGTATTTTCAATAACTTTGGACTTTGGGTTGTTGTGCTTCAAGATTTATCAGACCAGTGCAACTAAATCAGTATCTGTTGGAAGCTTTTCTTTGAAGCTGAAATTTAACATCTATTGTTTCTCAATCAAGTGTAAGACTGATTGTGGCTAATTATTAACATATTTCTTTTTCTTTATGCTTTTTCACATAAAATGCAATGCATGCCTATACTTCCTTAATTGCTGTCCATGAAGCCTTGTGGCCTTTCCTTCTTAAATTCAGTTGCTTCTAATGCCGAAGAAGTTAGCGGAAGTAAAACCAACCATTTATTATATAAACTTGAATATTTGAGCCAAATCATTGAGTTGAAGTTAATTTCTATCACTCAAGTTAGCATTTTGAGGAGCTCTTGTGGATTCCTACGTTCATAATCTTTGAATGCTCTATTTTCTGCATTTGCATTTTTGTGAAGTTTTCTAAATGAGAATGTGCTTTTCTTTCTCCAAGTCTTATGGAGCTGCTATAATGTGCTTGTGGTGATAGAGCATAACCATTGCTAGATCTAATATGCGAGTGTTTTGAACTGTCGTCTTTTCTTTATTGTTTCCTCCCTAGTTTACATTTAGGAAAACAGTAACTTTGAACACAATTGACTTTTAAAAGGTTTCATTTCACATGATATTTTGGGGGTGGGGTGTTGATGATTTCAAGTTTGAAATGGATGCAGAAATCAACTTTCCTAGTATGCTTTTGACTTTTAAAAGATTACAGAGCAAGTTGTTGAGGTTGTGTCTGTACTTGAAGGGAAAACATTGCAAGAAATTTCTTTGATGGAAATTGGGGTCTGGGCTGGAAAAAGCCTGCATATTTGCAACTTGCTTTAATTCTTTACAGATTGAAACATGAAATTCTTGTTGTTTAGAGATTATGCATCTCATGTTACTTCTGAACTGGTATTCCTTAAATAGATACTCATGCAAGCTTCATGACCTATTGCTATTCATCTCGGATGGCGTAGTGGTTTAGATTTGTTTTTTCTTCTGATGCCTTCTTTTTTGCTGGAAGTGATCGCATGGGCTATTGTTTCATGTGATCTTCTTGAAATTTGCTTAGAACTTCCTTTCTGAATAGTAATATTGGTAGATCTCTCAGCAGTTTTGATGGTTATATAATGGTTTTTGATTGTCCTTCCAGATCTCTTTATTAGAGGAATGCGGTTCTCTTGAGAGAGCTCTAGAGGAGTTGCATAAGAAAGAGTCGAAAATTGTAAGTGTACACTTCATTTGTTGTTAGGGTAACTGCGTCTTCCTGAGTCTCACTTAAATATGTACTTAGAGAAAGTTGATCTTCAGGTTGATAAACTGACTCTTAAAGAACAAGAGGTTTCTCTATTAGTGAAGCTTGGCCATCTTGAAGAAGGTGCTGAAGTGTACAGGGCATTACTTTCCATTAATCCTGACAACTACAGGTGACTTAATATGCTTTACATTTCTGAGAAGAAAGTTAAGAGAATATAATCTAATAGAAAATGGCAGGATTGCTAGTAAACATAGCAGTTCGTGGTTTTGTGATTCCATCTATGAACTCAGCCACTGGTGTCTATTGCATTTATCATTTTTTTCTAAAACAAATTTGGTGATTTGACATTGATAGCCTTCATTTTAATAACGAATCAAGAGTGTTTCATTATTTGAGAAATTGTCAATATTCTTATATCTACCAGAGTGGATGAGGATAGAAATCTGTTTTTGATGTTTTATCCATTAATCAGCTGCCTTCATATTGTCAACATCATTATTGATTAAGCTCTATTGCAAACATATGTAACTATAGCTCTGTTGTGTCATGTATGCAATCTTTGCATCTGTGATTAACCAGATTTTTCGTTTTTGTGATTCAAGATGGCCTTTTATTTGAACAGTTTTTTATTACAAATTAGGAGAAATTGCCAATAAAATAAGGTACTATTTAATGTTGTCTACTTGTTTATTTTGGCCATTTAGCTTTGAAATTAACCTCAGGACACCTTTATCTAGAGGCAAATAACTAAATTTTGCTTGTCTTTCTATTTAGTTTGTTTGTCATTGTTGTAGACAACATTTCCATTTCTTTTCCACATTGCTGTAGCTTCACCAGAACTCACTATTTTCTTTAATATGCATTTCTTTAAAGACACCATCTTTCTTTCTATTGATCATCTGCAACTGCTCTTGCAAAACCCATCTTGTACAAACTGATCAAGCTGCTCTCCAAACTATGTTCTTTGTGATTCTGCTTGATTTCTCACCTGATTCTGGAAAGTCTACCCATCCTGCACATATTTGACATATGATCCTTAAATTGTTGATTGTCTATGGTTTTGTTTTCCTTGTTCCTGTCTATCTGATAGTTGTTATTGTGATGAACATAAAATTTTGAATGGACAGAATGCTGCTGTAGAAAATCTAATCTATACACGTTGGAATGGTGACCATATGATTAGCTTAATGCAAACATGTTGCCTGTTTCTCAGTCTCTCTCTGCTGTCTTTGAATCTTGGCTTTTGCATTTATAGCTTTAGTATGGGACCTAATGTTGTCACTATCTTTTCTGGCTGTTCAGGTATTGTGAAGGCCTACAAAAATGTGTTGGGCTGTATTCGGAAAATGGTCTTTCCTCTTCTGATATCGATCAATTAGATGCCTTGTACAAATCACTTGGGCAGCAATACACTTGGTCATCTGCTGTTAAGGTGGGGGCTTTTCCTTAGTTTTTGTGTCCGGAGATATTTACTGCTCTGCTTTTATCTGAAGTAGAAATTTTATGTCTAGCTTGTTATGTTAAAAAACTCCCCCTTTCTTCCCTAGTTTGAATCATTGTTTCTATCCCTTAACCCACCCTGCCCTTTATTACTTGAGCTAAAGGCCAGTGGAATTCTGTAAAGGCTATCTACTACCAGGAGAATTTCGTGGAGTGTATTCTGAGGTGGTCAATGCCTGTGAGCTGAAATGATATTGTTTATGCTAGTCTCTACAACTGTTAAAGCATTGCCCCATTTTCTCAAACCTCTTCTGCTTTGTGTGGTATTCTTCAAATTAAAACCATGAGAATTAAGACCCTGACCTCATCCAACCACTGAACTGCCTAAACAAAAATCTAAGAGAAACCAATCTGTTGCATGGTATATCTGAGAAATTCTTAATCATGGGTTGCTGTTAGTGGGACCTTGGTGATAGTACACTCTTTTAGCATCATCTTCTATAATCATTGTCTTTTTTATTTTGTTGTGGTCATCATTGTTTTTTTTTTCCTGAATATGTACACGTATGTATGCGATGTGATATATTTTGCTGGGTTACATTGTGGCTGCCACTTCTTTTTTTATTTCAGAGAATACCGCTTGATTTTCTACAAGGTGACAAGTTTCATGAAGCTGCAGATAACTATATTAGGCCCCTCCTGACGAAGGTATTCATAGTTGCAGTTCAAGCAATTCTTATTGATTTTTTCTTATTTTTTTTGGCTAGGATTATGTACGATCTTCTTGTTGTTCTTAGGGAGTTCCTTCATTATTCTCAGATCTTTCACCACTATACAATCACCCTGGAAAGGTGAGTTTTATTTCTTGTATGTTATATGTGTACCTTTTGGAGGTTGTTTACTCGCACTGTTATTTTGTTGTTTGGTTAAAAGCAATTTTCTGTGGTTACTCTTATGCAGGCAGACATACTGGAGAAACTCATTCTTGAACTGGAGAATTCACTTAGGATAAGTGGGGGATACCCTGGGAGGTAATTTATGCTTTGTACCTTTGTATCAGAATGCAAGTTTTGTTAATAAATCTGATGCACAAACTTGAAATATAAAGGATGGAAGGGGAATTTCCTCAGGATATCTTTCAGTTTCTTCTAGGTCTCTTGTTTATATCTATGCTACATGCTTATAATAAAATTTCAGAACAATTTTGTTTATAATAACTTGATTTGTTGTTCAAAGAAAAAATAAAAATATAATTTGATTTGTTTTTTTCATTGATGGAAATTGAGAAGACATAAAGGCACTAACATCAATTTGACGCTCAGGCCTTGTTTTTGTCTTTTCTGGCTTACAAAAGCTGTTTTCTGCATCAAGCAACTGTAATCAAGTTTTGTAATATCACAGCTCTTGGACTAGTAATTGATTGTGCTAACTTAATCTGCTGCATTTTAATACGATGAGTGAAGACCATAATGGAAAAATACATTTAGAATTTCCCCTTGCTTGTTTTGTTGCCTAGTACCTTTGGTACATTTAGGGGAACATGGACCTATCTATTAATGTGATCAAAATTACAGATTTGCATCTCATTAAAGAACATGTGCGATTGTTACCGATAATTTAGTGTCCTTACTTTCTTATTTTTCTATAGCAAGTTTCATTTTGTTTTTGTTGTTTGCCTTTTTTAACATCCTTTTGTATTTCTTTCACATATGCAGGCCAGAAAAAGAGCCTCCTTCAACACTTATGTGGACCTTGTTTTTCTTGGCTCAGGTCAAGTACCATCAAATAGCTTGCTGTTAGTGTTATGTCCCTTTGATGCTTTCTAATAATTTATTCAGTTCTTCTTTACTGCAGCATTACGACAGACGGGGACAGTATGATGTTGCTCTTAGTAAAATTGACGAGGCTATAGGGCACACTCCAACTGTGATTGATTTATATTCTGTCAAGGTTGATTTACACCTACCATCTGTAAACTTTTATGTCCAAGGTTCCATTGATCAGTCTTATTTTGCCACCTCTATATTTTAATTTTTGAAAGCTCCCCTCTTGGTTTCCTATTTGGAAAGGAATTATTAATTCTTTGAGAGTTAACATTTTGGATATTCTTTGCTTACGAGTAAGTCTTGAAATTTTGCATCCAATATAGCCTGAACAGGTAGCATATGCTTGCCTCTTTGTTGTTTACCATTTGTGTGTGTTAGTCGAGGTTTATGATTTACCCTCATTTTTTTATGGGTGTGGGGTCAGCACCTAGAAGCGTCTTTTCCTTTATTGGATTGATATGACTTTCACCATATAATGCTGTCTTTAGTGTGTAATAGCACTTAGAGAAAGGCATGAATGCATAAAATTCTGTTTTTTATTTAGAAACTACAAACTGTTGGGTTTTGTTGTCATCACTCTGTTTTGGCATCTCTCAATCACAGAGCCGCATTCTGAAGCATGCCGGTGATTTGCCAGCTGCTGCCACTTTGGCAGATGAAGCTAGATGTATGGATCTTGCAGATCGATATATAAACAGTGAATGTGTTAAACGTATGCTGCAGGCTGATCAGGTGTGGAAGCTGCATTTGTCTTAATTCTGGATCTTCCTGTTATTGTTGGTTTATGGTGCTTTGTCAGCTTGTTTGTGCATGCTGTGCTTTATATGGAAATCTTTTCTTGAAGGTGGCTTTGGCAGAAAAAACTGCTGTTTTGTTTACAAAAGATGGGGATCAGCACAATAACCTTCATGACATGCAATGCATGTGGTCAGTCTATGTTTAATTTTTGTCACAAAATTTTTCTTTAAGTAGGATATTTTGGTTCCATTCTGATTGTTGTATAATAATTGGTAAGGTATGAACTTGCATCTGGTGAGAGTTACTTCCGTCAAGGTGATCTTGGGCGGGCTTTGAAGAAGTTTTTAGCAGTGGAGAAGCACTATGCAGATATAACTGAAGATCAATTTGACTTCCATTCCTATTGTTTAAGGAAAATGACTCTACGAGCCTATGTGGCAATGCTCAAATTTCAAGATCGTTTGCATTCACATGCATATTTCCACAAAGCAGCAGCTGGAGCTATCAGGTGAAATATTTTTGCTGGAACCTAGATAGAGATTTTTGATTTTTTAATTAGCCTACTTGTCCTTATTTTTTCCCTCTTGCTTCAGCTTGAGTCAGAATGCAGCTTTACATGCTTTCCTTTTCTTATGCACGTGCTGCACAGACTTTTTCCATTGTCTGAAATGGTTTGTGTTGGTTTCCTTGAGCATTATGGAGGGGGGAAGGATTCTCTGGGAAGGATAAACTGTAGGTTATGAATAATGATTAACCATTTATCCAATTCTCCAAATTGAGTTGTCACTCTAGATTTGTATTGGTTTAGAATTTTGTCTTTTGGATGGTATGGCTTTTACTGGATATCAAACTAGACAAGGTATACCTTTTCTACTGACTTTTGTTTTTCTCCAAGTTGTTCCTTTAGAGAATTCAATGAAGGTGTTTGCATTCGGTTGTTCATTGTTTACCCTCCTTGAAAACTTGGAGTGCTAGCATAAATAATACAATCATGAATACCTTGCCTAGGCTGCTGGATGCAATGGTCAGAACTGTTGCGATGACAACTTGATTGTGTCAGTTGGCCTCTTTAAGTCATATCCTTCATGTCTTGCTTTTGGGGTTTGGAAACATGGGCTAAGTTAACTGAATATGGAACAATCAAATCCCTTTCACTGCCTTTGTGCGGGGTATTCTTCAGTGTGGCCTTGGTTTTGCAGTTAAATTATTGGAACACCACGCTCAAATGGTTTTCAGTGTGGATTGCATGTCATTTCACAGGAGCTGTGCCTCATGCATTTGTCTTGTGTATGTGTCAGTCAGTTGTATTTTCTTTAGTTCTTGTGTATGTGTCAGTCAGTTGTATTTTCTTTAGTTAATTGAATGCTATCTCATACTTGTAAACCTCTTTGAATTATTATTTTTTGTTGTTATATTCACTGGTGTGGAATATGGGTTTTCAAATGCAGATGTTACATAAAATTGTTTGACTCTCCTTCAAAGTCAACAGCTGAAGAAGATGATGAAATGTCAAAGTTGCCTCCTTCTCAGAGAAAGAAGATGAGGCAAAAACAGAAAAAGGCAGAAGCCCGAGCTAAGAAAGTATGTTAATAATCAGCCTCTGTGAGTCTGGGCTCCTTTCTGTTATTATAATTTTCATTCTATGGTCTTATATTCCATTCTAGGAGGCTGAGGTGAGAAATGAAGAATCAAGTGCCAGTGGTGTTTCTAAGTTGGGTAAGCGGCACGTTAAACCTGTAGATCCAGATCCAAATGGGGAAAAATTATTGCAGGTTGCTTCTATTTCCTAGTTGTTTGTTTTCTCATAGGTTTTTATTTTTTAATGCTTCAAGGCTTCTTAGGCTTCAAAGTACAAAGTACACATCATTCATCCTGGATGAATAACAGTTTGATGTGGACATTTTTTTTTTCAGGTTGAAGATCCATTGTTGGAAGCTACAAAGTACTTGAAGCTGCTTCAGAAACATTCACCTGACTCTTTGGAGACACACTTGCTTTCTTTCAATGTAAATATGAGAAAGAAAAAAATTCTACTCGCTCTTCAGGTATTTCTCTTCTGAAACTTTACTTGGTCACTATTTTCAACCCTTTCCATTTTCCTGTGTTGACCACTTAATGTCTACTTAAGCGGGACTGTGGAGGTAATATTGGCAGAAAACACTGATGTTATTGAGTCCAAATGGCATAGAGCAAATCATCCATCAATAATAAATAACCAAGTTAATAATACTACTTAAAGCTATGGTGATTTTTAACTTTCTGAAGAGAACAAGTTATATGTGAAACTCAACTCCTATAGTTAGGTTGGTTAAGTCATTTAGTGAGGTTTTCAGTATGAATTTGATGATGCTTTCTATTGGATGGCACTTTTTGTACAATTGCATTTACTACTGGTAATTTGGTGTGTTAATTTAATTTAATTTTTTCTTTCTTCCCTGTAGGCTGTAAAGCAATTGCTAAGGTTGGATGCTGAAAGTGCTGATTCCCATCGCTGCTTGGTATAGGACCCTCTATCATGCAATAGTCCTATTAACCTTGACTGTGTTTTTGAAAGACTGTATTTTATGTGTCCAGATACTGGCATTACCTGTTAGTAATATGCATGTACTGCTGGTTAGAGGACGCCCTTTGTTTTTATCTGTACTGATTGTGAACTTAATGTGCTGCAGGTTAGATTCTTCCATACAGTGGGCACAATGACTGCTCCCGTGACAGATACTGAGAAACTTGTTTGGAGTGTCTTGGAAGCAGAGCGTCCATTGTTTAGGTTCTCTTGCAACTTTCCTTTTTCTTTTTCATAATATAATATTTTCTGCTCCCTTCTATTAGTTTTAAATTACATATTAAGGTTTGCTATGTTTATTCTTGTAGTCAATTGCATGAGAAATCTCTCACTGAAGCAAATATGATTTTCTTTGAAAAACATGAAGGTAATCTTTCACCTCATGTGGCACATTTGTGCAACTATATCTGTATAGAATTGACATGTTGACTTTTTTTTGTTCCGGCAGATTCTTTAATTCATAGAGCTGCAGTGGCTGAAATGCTATCTGTTTTGGAACCTAACAAGAAACTAGAGGCTGTTAAATTAATTGAAGATTCAACCAACAACCCTGCACCAATGTAATAATCCTCAGTAATCTGAGTTCTTTTCTTTCCATTAATTTGTTTGTACTACTTTCTTGTTTGGACCTGGACCTGCACATCTTTGTTGCTGACGCTAAACTGAATCTGTATCTATATTTCCCTGTTTGTTTTCTTACCAACAGAAATGGAGCACTTGGACCAGTCAATGAATGGAAACTCAAAGACTGTATTGGAGTCCACAAGCTCCTAGTAGAAGTTCTTAATGACCCAGATGCTGCATTGAGTAAGTAAAATTTTCCAGTCAGGCCAGAATTTGAATATGCGCTGTATCTAGTCTATAAGCCGTGCAAACAGTGACAGAATTAGTCATTCTTTTCATTTTATTTTCGTTAATGTTTTTCTTATTGGCAGTACAAAAGTCTTAGACACATGGTGTATCTTTGGCGGTGGTGTTAATATTTTATGAAAACTTTTTCTCCATTCCCTTTTTAATTTTAACTATCGAGAGAGGTTTGGTCTCTAGGTCATCTTTCTTGCTTCTCCCTTCTGTCTGCTAAGTTGCTATGTGCTTGTCTACTTTTCTCATGGATAACTTGTTCGACTTAGATTCTCTATCTACATATCTCGCTCCCTTCAAATTTATCAGTTTCTTTTGTCATGTTGTGAGCTGTGTCCTTGATTAAAAGGAAAAATGCACTTTTGAATCTTTGGGAATCCAAATATGCATGCCTGTCTTTTCAAATTCTCTGTTTTGTGACATTTGTTTTTGGCTGTCAGACCAGCTCAAGATTGATTTTACCTCCTGAAACTTTATTGCTAAGAATGTAATAAACTTTAGAACCAGGGAGATGTTCGAAACATGCAAATAGCATTCCATAATATAGATGCTAAAATTTATTTTGCTGCTCGATGTTGAATTTGTTCCTTTGCAGGGTGGAAATTGCGTTGTGCCCAATACTTCCCTTGCTCAACATACTTTGAAGGCAAGTGCAGCTCAGCTGCATCCAATTCAGTGTACGGTCAGATTGCCAAGAACCCTGAGAATGGAGGCTCAAACCATTCTGATGGTGGTGAAATTGCAGATTTTGTTGAATCCAATGGAAAGCTGGAAACTTTCAAGGATCTTACCATCTGAACATGAGGCCAAATGAACATTATCAGCTAACATGCAACTGCAGTTTGTGTTAGTGGGTAGATCAGATCAACAGGTGGCAGCAGAGAATTATACTCCGGAGGATTTTTAGTTTGCTGCTCATTGGGGAGCATTCTTGTGAGGTTTTGTGCTAGTCATGTCATTCCTCGATTGTTGCTTTGAGTTCAATTTTTTTGATTTTCACCGGTTCTACCTCGCCTTATTCTGAGATGCATTTCTTTGCAAATGTGTATAACATACTTCTATTGTGTTTTTTAGGGTTGATTTCTCTTAATTCAACTCACCACTTGGTGAGATATTAGACAAGGGTGGTGGCTCTGTGGGCTTGACAGCATTTGAGGTTATTTTTATCTTTAGGTCAGGGACCACTCTGAAGTTTTTTCAGAGCACTGGTTTTACATCTGATTAGCATGGAACAATTTCTCATAGAGCTGATCTCTAGAGCATGCTGTACCCTTTCTGTCAACCGTTATTTGATTTGTAAATGCTACATATTGTTAAAAATTTTGCTGCAAGATTCATCAATAACCATAGTTTTTATCAATTTGGCTGATACTGGGCGTTCAAAATAGATATTACCTTCCTTTTTTTTTTTTTTTTTGAAGTTTAACCGGACCCTTTAAGTTGAGAATGCATGCCCAAATTACTGATCTTCGCCGTGGTTTCTGGCGAAGCACCAACAAATTCTCAGGACAACAAACTCTACTCAAGGAGGAAACGAGCGGAAGGGAAATCAAGGCGTTCCCTTTTGGCATCTTATGGTATCTTTTGTGTGGAAGGAAAGAAGTGATGCAATCGTGGTTGTCATGGTGTAGCAGATTAGTAATATAGCTGGCCGTGGCGGGTTTTATGGGTTTGAGTCTTACTATAAATACATAATATTAGTACTTTCTACGTTAAAAAACATAAATAATCATTTCAAACATGTTAATTCTATCATTAGACACCATTGAATTAATCACTTGAATCTTCAAAATAAGCGTTCAAGTAGGCTCTCATTTCCGTACTCATAATGCACGTTGGAATCTCTTACAACTGAGGATTGTGTTTGTGTATGCAGTCTTCGTGTTTGTGAGGATT
>Ga0325403_1002500_pt1 | contig 16305 bp, 18 predicted proteins | sample PopdelMetagenome_19_FD_205665 | JGI IMG/M metagenome (GOLD analysis project Ga0325403, IMG submission 205665) | Populus deltoides microbial communities from Bellville, Georgia, United States - Xylem-PdKOR-R4 | ecosystem: Host-associated > Plants > Phyllosphere > Stem > Wood/Secondary xylem...
ATTGAACTTGCCTTGGCTCCCTCTGTTTCATGAGCATTGGCTATAAAGATAAGACCCTTTTCTTGTTCAATTGAGTTGTTTCAGTTTGATGGGTTTTTCTCAATTTGTTTATAGAAGGAGATTCGAGCTCTATCAGTTGGAAAGTTCCAGTCTTTTGGTTGGTTTCTTGGATTTGTTGAGTGTTGTGAGGTTGGTGAAATAATGGGTCTAATAAGGTCAAACAATGAACTCTGTAGCTTTATTTGGTACGAGGGTGGTTCATAAATTATCATGCTTTCTTTTCATTTCGAGAAAGTTATGTGATTGTAGTTTTGATGGTGGTGATAAGAATGATAATGGGTTTCAATACGTTAAGGAACCCTTAATGAGAATGTATTAAAGTTCAGATTTTGATTCTTTTGAGAGTGGAAGTTGTGTTGAGGAGTATTTCTTGGTTAGACGTAGTTATTTTGAGAGCACAAGAATTGATGCTTATAGAGTTCTTGATATTCTAGACGAGATGGCCCTGGATTTGATGCAAAAAGGGCTTTAAGTGAGTTAAAGATAGGTTTCGTGGCTTCTTGTGAGGGAAGTTCTTACAGGATTTTTGAGGAACATAAATGAGGAGAATAAAACCAGGTGTGCTAAATTGGGTTTTTCATGTGGTCTAATCAGCAGGGAAATTACAAGCACACCGGGAATACGTATCATTTGTTAATGAAGATATTTGCACAGTGTGAGGAGTTTAGGGCAATGTGGAGACTAGCAGATGAGATGATTGAGAAGGGGTTTCACACTACAGCACAGACATTTAATATATTAATTTGTACTTGCAGTGAGGCTGGTTTGGCTATGAATGTTTTGGAAAGGTTCATTAAGTCAAAAACATTCAATTTTAGGCTGTACAAGAGTTCTTATAATGCAATTCTGCATTCACTGCTTGTTCTGCGTCAGTAGAAGTTGATTGAGTGGGTGTATCAGTATATGTTGGATGAGCATCATTCCCCAGATGTTTACTTCTAATGTTATTTTTTATGCAAAATGTAGGTTGGGGAAGGCACCTGAGTTTCATAGATTGCTTGATGAAATGCTTGGTCATGGAATTTTTCGAGATTTTCATACCTATAACATCCTTCTACATGTTTATGGAAAGACAGACAATCCACTTGCTGCACTTGAATGCTATGAAGGAGGCAGGTACTGACCCTACCGTTCTTCATTACACCACGTTGATAGATGGACTGAGTTGGGCTGGGAATTTACTCGGCTGCCAGTATTTTTTTGATGAAATGATAAAAACTGGATGCATGCCAAATGTTGTTTGTTACACTGTAATGACTGATCACAGGATATATAATGGCAGGTGAGCTTGAAAAGGCTCAGGAAATGTTTGAAGACATGATAGTCAATGGCCAATCACCAATGCATTTACTTATAATTCTATGATTCGAACTGTATGGCTGGGAAGTTTGAGTAGGCACGTTCCATGCTCAGCTAAATGGAATCTAGAGGATGCAATCCTGGTTTTCATGTTTACAGAACCCTAGTAAGAAATTTGTGGAATGCTGGAAAGCTTTCTGAAGCTCATGAAGTGATAAAGCCAGATGATAGAGAAAGGGAAATACAGCCATCTAGTCGCAAAGATCAAAGGATACAAGGGATGCTGAAGTGGTACATTCTGTACCATAGATAATTTTCAATCATAACTTTCTGGGAAGATTCTCAACGATTTAGCTCAATTGATGCCCTTTACCTGCTTGCAGTATTAGATTTCATGGAAATTAGTAGGGTAAAGTATGCTTATCTTTTCTCCCTTGTCATACTTGCTCCCGCAGCATAATTGAGATATAAAGGAAAGCCTAGTTTTGAAAAACTTCTGAGAATCATCAGCTTCTTATGATGCTTTTCCTTATCATGAATTTGATGTGTTCTAGTTGTATTCATATAATAATTTTCAAGTTATCATTTCATTTATGTGCATCTTATCATTATGACGATGCAGTGTGTGTGTGTATATATATATATATTTATTGTTATCATATCTACCAGGAGCTGGTGATAAAAAGCTCTTTTGTCACTCAATCTATGTTTTGAAATCTGATATCTTTACTGTGAACCATTGATCATTTTGTGGCTGGAAGATGACCATGCCCTTTTTTGATAAGGGAACAGCATAAAAATATAGACCTTGGAAGTTTTAAAGAAGAGGAATGGATGCCAAAGCTCCTGCTAAGTTTGTCTAATCAATGCAAAATTCTTCTGGCTTTTCTTTGCGTTAAAACAATGATGACGGCGACGAAACAAATAAATTTGGGTAATGCAGTTGCGTAAGAGTTGGGGGTAATGCAGTTACATGAGAAACCTTTCTGACTTTGTTGGTGTTGCCATTTCTTCTTAAAGTTTTCAAGTGGATCTGCTCTTGAATGCTGAGTACCCACTTTTGTACTAGTTTAAGAGTGGATTTTGAAGATTTCTATCAAATATCAGTTATTGTTTCCTTTTCCTTTCCTTTCCTTTTTTTTTTTTTTGTTTCGTATTAGGTAGTTTTTTTCTAATAGCAACCTGAAGTTAGGTGCCTGCTGAGTTTTCACTCACTGGCTTTGTGTCCAGCTCTCTATGAAGATCACATTCTGATTATTTGAGAGTTGATTTTCATCGACTTCTCTTGTCTGGCTAACATTTCACTTATCACCTCCAGATTGGATAAGTGCAAGAGAAGAGTTAAGAATTGAAATAGTTAAGAATGTAGGGTCATATTAGCATACAATCATATCTCCGCTATAACAGCACAGCAGAAAATTGGCTCTCCAACCTTCTAGAGCTTGAGTCTCGTCTTTTTCGCTGCCTATAACAGCACAGCAGAAAACTTTCTCCATTCACTCCTATTGCTATTATTATCATGTTTGCCATGTTATAAGATGGGACTGGGAATCCAGAAATAGCACATATAAATGTGTTTCGGCATTCATAATCTAGCTGGACTAGTATATGAAAGTATGAAACAGTGGGGCAGGGGGCATCACACCTGTACTTGCCTATCTATTGCAATTTTAATAATTCTGAAGGCCAAAGCTTTGTTTCTAGTCAACTAGCATGCTCAGTGACGCTACCACCCCATTAATTATATCGTTTAGAGCCTGACAAGACAAATACAGATTCAATTCTCCTTTATTTACAATGAAAATACTCCCACTTGGTGCCTCAGGTATCTCTTTTTCGTCCTTTTCTTCTGGTATTTTCTGATTCATGGATCCAGCAAATGCTTCCTGCGTCTTATTAATATTGCACAGAAATCCGAGAGCACATAGCATATAACATAGTCTTCTCACGACACCAGTAATATTGATAATCCAAAACCTTTCTCCCACCTTGATTTATAGGCATGGCTAATCAAATGTCTCTTGATGCTTTCTAATTTTCATGTTCACGTATATATAACTACAAAACACGCGCGCGCGCACACACATAGAACCATAAACTAATTATAAATGGTGAGGTGACCTCATTTACGTCACTCTCAAGCACGATGCGTCTCCCTCGTAAACTTTGAAAGAAGAACGATGAATTCTCCACCTCTTTTTATGACCTTTGAAAAAGGTGTGCTTTTTGCCTGTCCTTTTGTTACTTTTTTTTTCCCGGTGAAGGTATCGTATGGCGCATGCATTGCAGAAGATGAAGGTAAGCTTTCATTTTTTATGGACAATGACCCTTTAACTAATAGGAAGAGGAAATTCGATCATAAGACCAAACTCTCTCTGTCATCAACTGGACACTTACATCCATAACCCATTTGCATAAGTTACATCTCGAAGATGCCCAAATTACACTCAACATTGCTAATTAATATCGAAGAAAAGCCAAAGATTGATTCGGGCTAGCATAAAACAAAATGCTAAAACAATATTAGGGACATACAAAGAGAAAAAAAAAAAAAAACCCTTTCTGCTTGGCTTCTACCGTGTTTTTCTTGAATATTTTTTTTTTTGACTGTTTTGGAACAAAACAGAAAAGATAGAGAAAATAGGGTTTTTTTCATGGGCAAAACTTCTCTTAAAAACTTATTACAGTATGATTTAGCTTGTAATAATTAAGCTTATAAATTAAGGAAAACAAGAAGAAGAAGAAAGGGAATGGAATATTCCTGGTTTAATTAATTACTTCTTCTCCTCTTTCTTTTCTCCCTTCTTTTCTTCTTTCTTCTCCTCTTTCTTCTCCTCTTTTTTCACTTCTTTCTTTTCTTCTTTCTTCTCTTCTTTTGCAGGTCCAACTGAGATTATGTCCACTTTCGCTACTTTCTTCAGCCTTTTCACCACTGCCACTGTATCCATCTGACCTATCACTGTTAGCTTCTGATCTTTTAGATCTGCTGCTATGGAATCAACTCCTGTTTATGTTAAAAAAAAACTTGTTAAGCTCTGCTTTAATCTGTCTCACCAACTCCAAAAAATAAATACAGACAGGGAAAAAAAAAAAAGAGAAAAGGAAATACCATAAATATCAGCAGCAGCTTCTATAGCTTTCTGCTTTGTCTTAACATCAGTCATGGTCAATACCTTCAACACCACCTTCTGCTACAAATTAGGAAATTAAAGAGAGCTTTTTAAAAAATAAGGACAATATCAACATGTATTGGACATGAAAATAAAGAAGAACTACAAGGTACCTGAGCCATTAGAAGAGAGGATTGAAGAAGAGAAGTATGAATACTTCAATAATTTGTGGTGAGCTTTGTATATAAAGGGTTTAAAGATGTGAACAGTGGTGCTCCTCTTTGTTTGTACTCTACAGGTGAAGGTGGTGGGTGACTACATGCAGATATATTTGTGTAGATCCCTGACACTTTTTGACAAAAGTAAAAAAGTTAGCATGTTGGACAAGTTATTGCTTGAATTTGTCATTATATGTTATTTTCCTTCTTTTTTTAAAAAAAATATTCTCTCCTTTATTTTTTAATCTATAGAGTAGGCATATGACCGATCATGTAATGTTTAGGGTTCTTAAGAAAAATTACCTTATTTTTCAATTTGATAAAATATTTTTATATTTATTTTAGAGCAACCTAGATCGTGTCAATCCCCAATCTACCCGTTAATTAATTTACAATTGGATCCCCAAACTAAAACATTTTTCAACCCGGCCTCTAGATTGTTTAATATATTTCTTAATTGAGTCCTTTCATGCATACTTGTTAATATTTTTGAATTATTTTATCCAATAAAATGATTATTAATTACTCAGAATTTTATGGATCATATAGATTAAAAAAAATAGTCTAAGAAGTTATCCAAATAGGTAATTTAACTCAAAATAATATAATTTAAAAAATTCAACTCAAATTTTATATAGGAGGATTCCTAAAGAAAATGGAACTATTCTTCAAATCCTATTCATGCTCAGTGAATCTAGACTGCTCAGACTCGTCAAACTCCATTCCAAAGCTCTAAAAAATGCATTCAAAACTTTGGCCCGTAATCTAGGGCTTTGCTTGTTGATTTTAGATTTTAGTTTAATTATTTTTCCTTCTCTGTTGTTTTTTTATGTTTGAAGTATTTAAACCTATCTTTTCGAATTTTATGGGACTTTTGCTAAATAAATAAAAAAAACTATAAACATTTAGAGGTGTTCTATCAGCTGGTCCTAGGATTTAAACATGTATTAAACTCATATCCAGTGTTAAAATTTGATCTTAATTTCCTATTAAAAAATTATGGTGATTTTATATGGAAGAATCTCATAATTGATTGAAAAATATTTGATATATGGGAATGAAATTGAAAATCATACAAGGTTTATTCGATATATTGTTCCTCCCTTAACTAGCAATTTTCATCTTGGCTTATGTGGGATTTAGAAATGAATGCGTAATGGCAAAGGCGACGGAGACCTCGAAACCGCACCTTGTCGGCCATCATATATATATATATATATATATAGAAAGAGAGAGAGAGAGAGAGAGAGAGAGAGAGAGAGAGAGACTGTTGGAGATGGAGATGAGGAAGAAAAGTATAGTGACATGAAAACTGGGTTGACAAGTTGAAAGTTGTGACCAAACTGGTTTCTCCATAATTGATTTACTCTTTCGGTTCTGAAGATTCTCTCTTCTTTCAAGACCTTGAAACGAAAGATTGGGTACCCTACATCTACATGGTTAAAATGGCCCCTCCTCTTTTCTTTCTTCTGAACATTGAAAGACTTTTACTTTTTCATACCCAATTATCATTACTAAAGCATCCGTTTACTTGCAGTTATTAGAATGTACGTAGTAGTGGGGGTGCATGCGGATATTGTATCTAATTAATTTTCTCTTGCAAATGGTACTGTTCAAAATTGCAAATTGTCAGGTATTTCAAACAGAACGAATGGAGCCTTTTCTTTTGACAGCTCCGGATATCTTGATAGACACCTTGGAGCCAAAGAGACAGCCATTGAGAAAAAACAATCATCCAAAAGGGGTTGAGAAAGTCGGGCAATCAAAGCCAAAACCAAGTTCAGAACAAAAAAAATAAGAAGCCTTAAACTGCAGCATGAGCTAAAGAAGAATGCGAAGAACACCAAAAGGCAGTACATGGTAATGAAAAATTCAACGTGTTCTGTTGCAATTATCTTCCTTTGGTTTCTGGTCACTGTAACCACTAAGATTAGTTTTTGTTATGCATTTCCAACACGGGGTGTGGTCAGAGTGAGAGAGAAAAGGCACTTTTGAGGCTCAAACAAGTTATAATAGATCCTTAAAAAATTTGCTAGCTTCTTGGCCTGGTAAAAGGGATTATCGCGAATGGGCTCAGGATGTCTGCCATAACATAACATGTCACATCCGTAAGGTCCACCTTGAATTTCCTTACAAATAACTGAAATGAGACGGACATTATAAAGGCAAGCACACTCCCTTCTTTATCAGCATTACCTTGTCAGGATGTCGCCTTAACCATCTTCTTCTAGTATCCTATGTAAATTTCTCATCTCTAACCATGATCGATCCTTCCTCTTACCTTTTGTTGGTAACTTTTTGGTTCCTAATTTGTTTCTTGGAGTTGGACTTAACAATTTAATCTCTCAGTCTAGAAGCGCTCTTAATTTGCTTTTGGTTATCACTACGAATAAAGACTACAAGCACTAGCAACGAAGTTCAATGTTCATCTTTTTCACGTCACTACACACAATCAGTTGTTTATGTGCAGCACAGCCACTGCTGAAAACTTGCAGGTGAGTTCATGATCAATGGAACTGAAGTGTTTGAGCATGGGCGCACAAGGAAGTGTATTGGTTTTATGTGAGCATATATGGAACTTGGATTTGTGGTTAGCTTTTAGACCCTTTTTGACTTCTTGATTACTAACAGGAGATGGAGGCATATCTACTTTGAACTATCAGTTTTTGGATTACATGAGGTACAAATTCGAGGATGTTCTACGTAAGCTCTGCTAGATATTATCTGTTTCCTTGAAGTATCGTGTTGTAGATTAGTTTCTATTTCTTTTCTTGACAGTAGCAGTACTTAACTGTATCATATGCTTGTTATATGATCAATCCTCATGTCAATATCAGAATGCTAGTTTATTTCATCAAGGCATCATATTATAGTGATCTCTCAATGTGTTTTAGCAGCAGGAATAATAATGCATATCAAAACGTAACGCAGAGCAAATATCTTAACAAGTATTGAACATGAAGAAATAATGCATAATATTATTTCAAGCATATCCATACAACAAAAATTAGGATTAAGTTAGAAGAATAAACATAAAAAAGTAAATAAATAAACACCACCGGCGAAATGAAATTCGTCAAGAAAGACTGCCAGTTGAAGGAGGAGAAACAACAATGTCTAAAGAGCTCGAGACTTAATAATGTCAAAGCTCATTTCGCTAGGATCTGTTGCTTGCAACTCCACTTGAATGCCATCCAGTTCCCTCTTGAATCTGTCTTTGGTGCTTGCATAGACCATCTTACTTCTGATCCTTGATGTATCAGGTGACCTACAAAGGCAAAACAATCTAGTAATTCTGTGTCTGGTAAGCGTTTCACATGTCTTGTTCAAAAAAGTGACTCCAAGAAGCAGCGAAGCATTAGCCAGAGTATCATGCATAGTTTGCTATATATTTTTGGTTTGAGCTAGGCAAATATAGGAAAGAAAATTTTAAGCAATTTGAGCAACTGTGCAATTACCATGCAATGAAGAAGATTTTACTTTTCTGGCAATTATCATTAGTTGTGAAATCATAGTCAAAGACAGCATAGCGACACTCATCAGCAGGGAGAGATGCAGCGAATTCCTCGTAAGTTTCTTCAGGGCTCCCAAGTTTCTCTACCACCACCTGCTGAGACTCAATCTTGAAAATGATGAATCGGTAGTTCCTCTTTGCCTTTAGTTCCAAGAACTTCAGCTTACATTCATCATCAACAGCCATTCCAGACGCCGCGTTCGCCTAATTAATCCAAATGTTTAATTCGAAAATATTAAGAGAAGAAAACAGACATGTATGGATCAAACAATTTCCAAGAAAACATATGGACCATCCTGCTCGATAAACACGTACGGTGGATTGAAATTACAAGGCATGAATCATTTGAGCTGCTGAATTCAATGAATGAACAGAAATGAAATCGATTTTTAAGAAATAGAAATGGCCTCGAATAAAAATTTGATGAAACGACAATTCCTGCTGAATATCCACATATTTGATCCAACATCGCATCATGCTAGGCTTCCATATAAATTAATGAAAGCTAGCAATGTAGAACTTAGAAGATTAATGACACATGCTTTTCAGAATATGATAAGAACGTAGGAGATAAGGAGCATACCATGTTGACTTCCAATGAGAGCAAAAACCTCGTGAAAACTCAGGAAGGAAAAGGGAATGGAAAGATGGGCGTGCAGAAGAGGAGAGGAGAAGGGGGTAAAGATCAGATCCTTGATTCGGGGTATACAATGAGGTCAGACAAATACGGGGAAGGTGAGAAATTTGAGGGACAAAACATGGGTTGAGAGTTGTCTAATATTCCTAGGCTCATCGTGTCCACAACAACGGTTTCATGCATCAAAGACAGCAAAAATAGTAAGCTCTAAACAGATTAACGTTGCCACGTTATGCCTGTCTTCTCAACCCCTCCATCACGTATCAACTTGCTGCCTCCTTTTGTTTCCGAGAAAAAAAATAAATAAATATAGTGTGCTCTATTTTAAGGGTTTGCTAATAAATATAGTAATTTTTATCAGGGTAACGGCCAATGATCAGTTATAGGTTTTCTAATGGGATTAATTTTGCTGGTAGATTATTTTACAGAGAATGGCAAGGTAGGGTTCCATAGAGTTGGGGGAAATTAAGCTGCGATTAGAAGAAAATAGATGTACAAATTCACCATAAATATTTAACTGAGCATGGAAAATAGAGTGCTTAGTTTTTTTTTTTTTTTTATGTACCCTCTTATGGTAAAAAAATCATTTACAAAAACCAATTATATTTTAATATATTTAATACACAATTATTTTAACAACTCAATATAATCCAATTAACTTAACAGGTCTAAAAACAATCCGAACAATTCTTAATCAACTCAATATTAAATAATAAAATTGAAAAAAATTTAATTAAAAAAATTAACAAAATAAAAAACTAAAGTTAACCCAAGTAAATTCACCAAATCCATAACAAAGGTTATAAGACCAAGATAATCTTATAAAACAAATAACAAAACATAGATTTAAAAAAAATAAAAAGAAAAAATAGTGAAAAAAATATTATTGCAATGAATAATGTTTTAGTATTTTTACAAGTAGAAATAGCATTTTTATAAGAGAAATAATAAAATAACATTTTATTTAGCAATTTACTTGAAGCATGTCAAGTAAATATTAAAAAGCTAAAATAATAATTTTTTTTATTTTTTTAGATCGTTTTAATATATTGATATCAAAAATAAAAATAAAAAAATTATTTTAAAACACTTTCAAACAAAAATAACTCTGAAAAACAATCTCTATCGTAATCTCAAAGACACTATTCATCAATTATTCATCTCAGGACAGCTTCTACCCTGCAAAGTTCACTGCTTTAGGACCTTGTTTCTTTTTTGATTTTACATGAACATCTTTTGAAACAGAAGGATCGATTTTTGAATCAGATGACTTGTCTTCTGGAATGCTATACATGTTTCCTGTCATAAAATCATCATCAAGCTCATCTCCACTTACAAACGTAGTCACCCGCCCGGTAGGCCTTACTTCCCTTCCAGTAGCTGAAATTTGGAGATAAATAATGGGGTAAGTAAAACATGGCACATTATATAGAGAGAAGAATAAGAAAGGAAAGAAAGAACACATACGGTCTTTAAAGAATATATATGCAAACAAGATTCATTTTCAAAAATTGTACAAGACAGTACTGGTTTGCAACCCATGCCGTATTTTTGACAATTCCCATATCAAGTCTCATTTCCATGGAGCTCATGTTTCGCTCTGTGACCCAAACTGTGGGTTGACACATCATACTAGGATTTGTATACGACTCTTTATCTTGTTATATCAGCCTCTATCCTATTACAGTAAGGCCACACAATTCATGGCTTCAACCAACAGAACAAAGCATTTTTGACGAATTACTGTTATCAACCGTTTCAATAGAGCACGGTGATTTTTGCCAGCTCCGGTAGTGTGTATCAGATTATACAGTCAAAGCAGCTACCATTCTATTTCATTATGGTCGAGAGTTCTAGCTACACCTCTATTCAAACTATTTCATTCACCATCCAAATACTCCAGAACTTAAAACAACATCAGCAATATACACTGCATATGCAAGGAGACAGGCTCTATGCCAATAAAAAAAAAAACAAGTCTTCTGTGTGTCAAATTTTAGGTAACCAACTCTATACGCAGAAGATTTAAATAAAGGCAGTTAAAAGCTGGCATGTTTTATGCTTACCTTCTTTGCCAGTGGCTGCAGAACCTCTCAAACCCTTATCAGGACAATCTCTAGCCAAATGTGTTACACCACCACATACTTTACAGCAACCACCCTGTAAGAACCCGTGTATTTCTAAGATGTTGGAAATTAATGAATGGATTGTATGCATGGATGGCCGAAGATGGAAGTCGATTGAGCATCTAGATACCGAGCATGTAGCACCACCATAAAAAAACAAAAAAAAAAAAGCATAGCAGACTGCATTATGGCAACAGCAAACATTAAAATAGTGAAGTCCCACATACCTTCGGGTATATACCACGAGTATTTTTAGGGCAGTCCTTGCTCAAATGTCCACGTTCATTACAAATAAAGCAATTGGCAAACTTTGTTCCCCCTGCATTATAAAAAGAAATAAATCACTTTCGTAATAACAATAGCATTGTCAACAACAAATGAGTTATCATGAAGGTCCCATTCTCTTAACAAAATCAGTGATTACTGTGCTCAATTTTGAATTTACCCCCACTTAACAAGTCCTACCACTAGTAATTGAAAAGGTCTGTACATAATTAATCTATAAAACAGCTGATTCCAAAACCTAAAAATATTTATATAATAATTCCAATTCAGAGTCATTTTCATTATGCAATAAAAAAAATTAAATAGACCACCACTTTTCCATAGACCTGAAAGAATGATTCTGATTTACCAGCAGTCATGTTGCCCTCACCAACAAACAAACATTACAAAAAAATGTAGGAACTAAACAAACTGATCACACAATATCTTACACCAAGAAATGTCTTATTTCCATTGAAATTAATCGCATAAAGAAATCATTCAAAAAGTCAGCCAAGCTAGAGCTATTTAAACTCCATTGAAAGATGATGTACCATCTTCTCTTGGCTGAGGACATTGAGAAAGCGAATGCCCTTTTCCCCCACAATTGTAACACGATTTCTGATCCATAGTCTCGTCATTCTTGTTGGGACAACGCTTGAGGCTATGCCCACGGTGCCGACAAAGCAAACATATCTGCAGCAATCATCATTAACACACAAAAACACCACCATCATTTTCTTCATTTAAATAAACAACACCTCACATTCAACCACAAAATCAAAATTTCAATGAGCAAAAAATCTTCAATTATAAACATATTCCACACCCAATATCCAATTCCAAACCTACTTTTCTTTAAAACCCACACCTATAACACTATTAACTTAAGAGCAAGAATCCATATCAAACTCAATAAAAAAGCGCTTTTCTCTACCCAATCCAATACCTAACAGGTAACAAAGACTCAAAACTTTATAAGAATTATCTATCAAACCCAGTAAAAAAAAAAAGTAATCTTTTTTCTCTAAAAAAAAAGTAATCTTTTTTTTCTAAAAAAATTCACAAGACAAACTTTCAGAGAACTATAAACCAAGAGCAATAAAGAGAACAAACCCTATTCCTTTCCCACTCAGATTTTTGAGGGCAAAGTTTAGCAATATGGTCTTTAGCTTTACAAATAAAACAACTATCACCGGGCTTCATACCAGGAACTCTAAGTGGGTGTCGTCTAAACCCTTTTTTATAAGGCTCATTTGGGTCAGACTTTTTTCTCTTGAGCAAGCTCTTTTTCTTCTTCTTCTTGTTGGGATCCTTGAGTAGTGTTGGTTCTGGTTTTGGAAACAACTCAGGATGTTCCCCTTTGAATCTCTTTCGTGCTAGTTGCTGTCTTTTGCTCACCATCTTGTCTTCAAAGTGTAGATTTTAAGCAGAACCAAAGAGGATGTTTTCAGAGGAACTTGAACTAGGAGGAAGCTGTGCTGTGTCTTCGTTCAGGGTTTTACAGTGGCAACGTGTTGTTTTTTGCTGGTGACTAGTGGGAGATGGAGGAGGGGTTTTAGCGCTTTCCAGCAGATTTTATTTTTATTTTTTTTATTTCTTTTGCCATAGCTCCCAAGTCCAATGGATCAGTCATTTGTTGGGCCCAAATTATGGGTCACAACGCACAAGATTGAAATCAGAATTCCTTCGGTATCGAAAATGGCCCAAAGTCTCAAAATAAAAGAAGTGCTTACATCCAAATTAGGTTTTTTTTTTTTATCAAAATTCTTAATATTTAAAGAAATTATTTTAATTATTTTTTAAAAATAATAAACTGATATGGAGGATAAATTATTTTTCCATATAAGTTTAGATATATAAGTCAGTGTAACTATTAAACTATGATGTTTTATCATTTAAAAACAAGATAAAAATATCAAGTTTTATTCAAGGGGTGGAGGTAAAATATTTCGATTCAATAGACCTTAATATCCTAATTTATATATATAAATAATTTTTTATATTTATAATTTTTTATATTTTTATAATCTTAGTATTTTTGTAGTCTTGAATGAATTGAGACATGCAGAGAGATTCGGAGACTTTCATGAAATAAATAAATAAATAAAAACGTATTTAATAAATATTCATTGTCATCCCTGATAAAAAAAAAAAAAAAAGATACAAATGCCACAAAACCACGTAACTATGGAACCTTCATACCATTTTACCCACAAAATGAAAATTACCCAATTAATTATGACTTTTAGGCTACAATTTGCCTCTTATCAGAATGGATCAACGTTTTCCAAGAACGTAGCATGATGGTAAAGGGTTTGAGATCTGCACGGCAGGTCTCGAGTTCGAGTCAGAGCATGCACCTCTTGTAAGAGCCTAGGACAACCGAGGTTTTACTCCCTTACCTGGGCCCACAAAATGCGTTTTCTGAAGAGGTGAGGTATCCTCGAATCCAAAAAAAAAAAAAAGTTTTCCAATTTCCTAAGCTTTCCTGGTGACACAAAAGAAAGCTGAAATTGTGCATGATTTTCAAAACAATCGGAAAGGTTACTCAAGTGAATGTTTACTTCCATGGAAAAATATATTTTAATTATGATTTGTTTTGACTTCTTATATTTAATTTGTAGCCAGACATTTCAATATATATAATTAACTAGAAGCAAGAGGTCGGCTTGAACTAATTAATAATAAATAAATAAATAAATAATTCATTGGAAAATGGATGTATAATCAAAACAAGTTTATTAATTATATATTGGATACAATATTCATATATCTGTATGCGTTGCTCATAGGCAAATTCAATCATATAAAAATAATACACGAAACACACCCAAATCTACCTATAATTAAGAACATCTGGGCAGCACCTTAGTGTGATTCAAATAACTGGCACAGCACACACTAGTATATATGCACACGAAATACTACAAATGGTGGACTATTCAGGCCGGCCGGCTACTGAATTGGTGCACTACCTTATTGTATTTGTTTGCTGCCTAGCTAGTATCTATGGCCACACACATACATGCATGTATACTCTTGATTCTTTCCTTTCCTTTCCCTTTCAAAAGGTTTAATTATAATAAGGTGACATTGCTGGGGAAACTGTGTATTTTACTGGTTCAACTGGTGCTGGGGCAACTGTGTACTTCACTGGTCCTGGTGCAACAAAACCAGAACTTTTGATATCAGCCATCAATCCTCTTCTTGCATTTCCTTCTTGTGCCTCGCATAATTTGGGGAGAAACACTCCTGACAAAACAGAGAAAAGAATGGTGTAAGTGGCATGCAGTACTGATTACTTGTGTTCCATTACGATTAGTTTATTGAATGACGGAAGATCGATGGACATGTTTGTTATTTACCTTCAGCAGCAGCAAGGTTGAAGTAAAGATCGATAACGTTAGGGCAGCTATCGTAGCACTGAGGAGAGCAAAGTTGTTGTGCAAAGCGAGACTCGAGGAGAGAATCTGTTGAGATTCCAAGTGATTTTCTGTCAAGTCCACATGCTTTGATGCATTGGTCTGTCTCAATCCAGTTCCTTAATCTATCAGCCTCAATTTCGGATGTGCGACAGGTGTATGCTTCTTCTCCGGTCCTTTTCACGCGTTTCTCGAGCACGCAACGCTTGCCGGACGATGAGATTGCATAGGCACATGTGTCCTGGTCAAGATGTTCACATGCTATTTCTCCTGCAACAATAATACCATTATGATCAAGTAATTTGTTAAAGAAAATCCAAGAACATCAAGAAGGGCTGCTAGCTAGCTTCTAGCAATATTGCCAGAGAAAGAGAGAACGAAACCTTGCTTACCTAGAGTACCTTGCACACAGATGGCAAGGGCAATAGCTAGGACTGACAGAATTCTGAAGCTAGAAGCCATAATTAAGCACAGTACTTTTGGTTAAAAACAGGAAGCTGGTGCCCGATATTTGTTAATTAGGCTTCAAAAAGTTGGCGACAACTTTTGTGTTTGTCCTAGGAGGAGTAAGTTGTGAGGAATGAGAAGAGCTGGATGTGGGGGCATTTATACTTGTTCAAGGGCACTGTAGAATATTGGAAAGCAGTGTCAGGAATGTTACTGGTAACAGTACTGTCAATGTTAAAGAATGTGTTAATGAAGATTTTGGTCATTGGTGTTGACCCCACAATAATGGGGTTTCGTGCCGCGAAGGTCGTTAATTTCTCTGTTCTGAAAAGAAGTTGTATTTGCCAGTCAAAGATGGCCGAAATCAATGGCGGGTGTGTGACTCTTACCATGAACATGATCCATGATTTTGGAAGTAGTACTTAGGTTCTAACTTTGGCTGTATCTATGGTAGCCGCCGGTTCGAGAACTGCTGCTCATGCTGCTAACTGTCGAGATAGTGAGAGGTGAGGGCTACGTACTGCAGGGACGGAATTAGGATTTTATGTATGGGCCGGGGGCTACTATATGCTAATTAATTAATTAATATAAGATATATTAGGATTAATATACATTGGAAAATAAAATGAATATAAAGTGATTATAGAATAATGTATAAAATTAATCTCTGGAGGGAATAATGCTTCTTTTTTTCAATGAAGGAAACCTTAATAATTAAATTTAAGGGTATATTTGAAGGATATAATTAAAATTCTCAGGACGTACTACAATTAAAAATTTGTCAAACTTTTAGGGGTGCTGGTCTGGTTGATTCATTGCATAAAAATCTTGGTTTGGTATGTTAACGATTTGACGTACGGGTTAATTAACGATTTGACTAATTAAAAACCAATGCAATATATATATATATAGTCCAATTTGTTCATTCTCGATGTCTAGATATCATCAGTACTATCATGATGCTAATTAAAAACTTGATCAAGCACGCAGTTGATTAATTAGCTTAAACAGTTCAAATTTAAAATTTCTACTTGAGATTCACATCGTACTCGATCGTAAAGTAGTACTAGATTACTATTTTTACATAGAAAAAATCGAATCAGTTGGGAGAGGAGCATGTTTAATTCCTTTTCTTTTTATTAAAAATAAAGAATTCATTGTAAAATTGTTTTTAAAATATATTTATTTTATATTTATATCTTTAT
>Ga0325403_1002501_pt1 | contig 16301 bp, 11 predicted proteins | sample PopdelMetagenome_19_FD_205665 | JGI IMG/M metagenome (GOLD analysis project Ga0325403, IMG submission 205665) | Populus deltoides microbial communities from Bellville, Georgia, United States - Xylem-PdKOR-R4 | ecosystem: Host-associated > Plants > Phyllosphere > Stem > Wood/Secondary xylem...
TTTTTTTTTGCGATAATAAAAAAATTGTTTCACTCCACGTGCGACGTAGCACGGGAAATCAAACTAGTTGAGAACTATAACCAATAGGAAGTCGGGCGGATCAGTTGGAATGGAGTGAAGGCCCTAGATTGGATTGTCTAGTGCTGGTAAGTCTCTGGTGTTCCAGTAACCACAGGAATTACTTCAGTGCAGAAAGTTGAGAAGGAAAGAGTCCTCAGTTGAATGCCTCTGTCTTGCTTCCTATCAAACTATTATTGGCTCAAGGAGAAGTTTTGAAGCCAGCAGTAGTGCATATTATAGAGAGAACATGAAAGTTTAAAGTCCACTCTTCCCTGCATATTTCCCAAGTGGAGTAGAAGAATATGGAACACCAAGAACCATGATTTTGTGCTCAAGGAATGGAATCTCAAGCTCGTTTCTTTCCTCCTCTTTTTTTTTTAATTTAATTTATTTAATGTTTTTTTGAACTTTTGAGGGTCCACCACGGCCACGAATTTCATTTACGAGCTGAGCTACTGCCAGAGCTCGAGGTGCCGAAAGAAGATGACTGAGACTTGATATAAAGCAGCATCACTGGACCACCCCTTTTGTATATGAATTCATCCATATCCATCCATCCATGTATATCTCTACAAAATCTCTCTGCAAATAATTGTTTCACCTTTATTAGTTGTTTAGTGAGGGATTGAAGTCATGTCTATGAAAACCTACCTTGTCAAAAATAAGTCCCCCTAATACAACTACTTTTGCCACTATCACTACCATGTATAATGACACCATGTGTTGGATCCCCCTTTTTTTTTTTTTTCTTTTTTAATTTTTTTTCTTTTAGAAAAACCCCAAGAAAAAACCATTTAAATCATTTTCTTAAATATGTATTTGGGTTAAAAATCTAGTGATGACATTGGTGGTTAGATGAGAGGAATGGGCTAGGGAAACTCCTTAATGTTCCGCCATTGAAACTGGCATGAAGAGGTGGGAAAAGTTTGTTTGGTTCCCGAAATCTAAGAGACCACAAGTCTTTCAGTTTCATTCGCTATATCCTTCAGTCTGTTACAATGCATGTATATATAGCTTTCTTCTTTCTGTAGGGTTTCAGGAGCCTTTAGAAGGAAAACTAAAACGGTGCGTACAACTAAAAGTGATACTTATTTAACAAAACTAAAACGGTGCATTTGGCTATAATTAAAACGGTGCGTATGGATCTGCAACGGCTAATTCAGTTTGAATTTATAAGATGACCTTATTCTTCTTCTTCTTCTCTTTCAGCAGGTATCAAAAACAGGCAACGGTTTAAGTTACACCTTGTTACAACATCATGAGCACAAGCAATTTTGAAGTCTTGCCGAAGAAAAATTGAAAAATAAACTGAGATTGGTCAAGATTGTACAAATTGAATGATTGAGAATAAAAACGAACAGGCTAGTAAATTTCAGGAGTCTGGTTGAGGGTCTCAAAATAAAACTGAATATCAAGATGAAATTACATAAATTGAACAGCCAATAACCTAAATGAAAGAGATGGAGAATTAAAATGGCTTAATTGATTCAATTAGAAGCTTAATTGAGAAAAAAAATCAAGATCAAGAGTTGATGTGGTCAAAATTAAAAGAATTAAATGTCCAGCGATTGAAGCGTAATGGACATGGCAATTTGAGGGGTGAAATTGACTCAATTAGTGGTAAAAGTGAAAGCAATTTGAAGTTTAAAGATCCAATTAAAGAACAAATTAAATGATTACGAGATCAAGACCATTTTGTAATGTACTTTGAAGTCTAAAAGTCTAATTAAGGATAACTAGGGGTGAAATTAAAAATATTCTTAAAATTTGATTTGATTTGGGACTCAACTGAGAATTCTCACAAATCAAAGACTAAAACCGAAAAAAGATCGAGGGACCAAATTGAAACCCTAAAGGAAATAAGGCTGATGAAACGACGCCGCGCGTTTTAATTGAAACTTTGGGTTTCATATTAAACGGCATCACTTTGAGCACAACAGGAGAAAAATAAGAAATAATTAACAAAGAAGAAGACGATGTCGTTTCACGTCACTATTAATTGTCTTCTCCCTTCTTCCCAACCATTTTTACGAAGAAGAGTCTGAGAGAGCACCAACATTGCAAGCTTGATTCTCCCTTACCTCTCCATCAAACAAGACAAAGAGCCCGCCTACCTTGCAGCATGGATTGTGTATTACAACTCTAGCATGATCTTCTCCTGTCTTGATCTCCAAGGCTCCCTGCAAAATACGAGCCAAGATTGCAAGTTGTGGCGTCCTCCCATTGCCGGCTCTCAAAACCAGACAAGAGGACGTCCTTAGCTTCAATCGAAAATATGGATGGCTTTCCTACCATCCCATTTCTCCTATAAAACCCTACCCGAAATGGGCGAGAAAAAGCAACAAGAAAACCCTAGGAATCAGCCAAACTTCATCCCCTTTGTTACCCATTTTTACTTGGTTTAATTGCTGCTGCCAGTTTCCTAGAGTTATTCCTTCCCTCAAGCTTTCAACCTTCTCAAAGAAGAGGAGTCTGGATTTCTTTTGGAGCAAGAATCGCCAAACTACACCAGTTAAAACAGGAGGAATCAGATTTGTAGCAGCAACCGGTGTGTTTGTCAACTAGTTTTTAGAGTTCAAGGGCTCTAACAAGATGTTAAACTAATCTTCTCTTATCAATACTTTCAAACACTTTCAGGTTTCTTTTTTCGATATAAATAATTAAATAATTATTTAACCAATAATTAATCATAAATTATTTATTTCAATCAATCAACATATAACTATAAATTATTTATTTTATTAAATTTTCTCAATTATTTTTCAAATTAACATTAAAAATCCAACTACAACTAAATAATATAATATAATTAAATCCATTTCAATATATATCAACACAACAATACATTCTAAATACACATAGCTAACAAACATTTATTTTGATCCTAAAAGTTCTCATCTCTCCTTAAATAACGGGTTTTATTTTCTCCATGAACATCCAATTTTTCTTTTTCAATTATATTTTATTTAGAGTCATTTACATCTTATTTCATCCCAAGAACATTATATTTTTACAATTTCACCTTTTTTTAATTTAACATTTAAGAACCTTAATTCAAAATTTAAAAATTTTATAAAAACTTTGTTAATATTTTCTTAAAATTATACAATTGAGTTTATAACATCTTACATAATAATGATATGAATTCTGAATATTAATTAGTTGAAGTTTTCTGTTCCTTCTCATTTTTCCTCTTATTATATGTCTACTCTCTTTTTCTTACTTGATTTTCCTCTCAATTCTCAAGTTAGATGTGTTCAATACTTACTTCATCATCTATTTTGTCTTAAAGTCTTGGTTTCTCTCTAAAATTTTAGTAAGGAAGCCCTAAATTGTTTTTTCTCTTTTAATTTTTTTCAACACTAGCTGGTAGTGTAAAGGGGGAAAAGAAGATGAATTTTCAATTTTCCCAGCTTATTTATAAAAATACCATTAATATGTTTATATGTTATTTTTTGCCTATATGTTATTTTTTGTTCGATTAATGATATTCTCGCATTATATTTTCAAACTTAGATTACCCCAAAAGTTTAACTCAAGATAGAGCAATGTGTCAAAAAAATTCTCATAAAGTTTTAATCCAATCCGACTATCGAATTGAAAGTTATATTCAATAGTATAAAACTGGTCGGTAGGTAATTTTATGTCAAAATTTGAATTTTCTTATTCAATCATTTCTAGAACCATATCAGTTATTTTACTAAGTACTCAAAGACCATTTTCTAATTCCAAAATATATTTTTTTTCCATTTCATCATTCGTTTTATTTATAAGCTTACCATAGTTTCACAATAACGTTATCAATTTTTAATTGAGGTTTAAACCAACATTTTTTTTTTTTTGCAGTTCTTTCTTAACTTTTATTTTTTATTTTCATTATAATTCATCAGAATTATTTTCTCTTTCTCCAAACACATCTATTTTAATTTTTTTTTCCTAAGTTTTCTATCTGTCGACACTAGTTATCGATTTCAATATGATATATAATTCATTTTTTTTTAGGCAACGTGGATAAGTGCCCACATGCTGGATCCGTCCATGGATATAAGGACCCAACATGAAAAATTTTCTTCTTCTTGCTAGGGTCACAAAAATAAGAGTATCTTAACTTTCACTTTTTAGACATGGTTTGTGAGATGTGGTTAATAATAGAAGTAGAATGTTGGGTAAAAAAAAAGCAATACAATAGTTTTAATAAGCATTTTGCCTTGAAATAAGAAATTTTATTGGTACTAGGTATCAAAGAAAAATATAGTAAATAAAAATTAGTAATTAAGTAGTAAATAGAAATGGATAAATAAATAGTGAGTTCTATTGTTTCTATGGTTATTTCTATAAATCTCATTCCTAATTCAATCAAGTAAAAAGTATATTAATAAAATAAAAATTAAATGAGGACCTGCCTCTCTTACAAAGAGAGAGAGGGAATTGATAATTTTTTTAAAAGGTTTATGCTAAAAAAAAAAACTCTAAAAAAAAGGTGAATTTAGTAGAATATTTGATTTTTTTATACTTTACTAGGACTTATCTTTATCACACTCTTTTTTCCAATTCAATAAGATTACATCATTCAAAAAAAGAGTTTAGAACATAAATCCCCATTTCACATTTCACATCTTTTATTTTTTTGGGTTTGTTTTTATTTTGTTTGTAACACATGTAAGTTTAAAAAAAAACCTTTGGGATTGTTAAATTACCGATGAAATAAAGCAACGAAGCCACCATAATATTTTGTTTTTCTTAATTCCTTCTAAAGAAAGTGTGGTCATTGTATCATTTATCGACTTAGGCTTTATAAACTCTCTATTTTTCTTTAGTAAAAGTGAATTCTCTTTTGAAGTTGTATGCAATATGCAAGCACTGCTTGTATAATTATTCAATTCTATCTTTTCTTTTATTTTTTTTATCCCTTCGTGTTATCTTTTTATATGAGATAAAGTAACCTTCTATTATCTTGTATCATCAAGATAATGATTCATCAATATTTTGTTACTTTTTATGAAGCACAAATAAAAAAATTTATGCTGGAAGTGGAAGAACTACTAAAATTGTGTGAAATCCTCACAAGGGTTCATGTATAAAGAATAGACAAACCCTTGTGGGTTGCATCTCAAGAAATAAAAAGGGATGTTTTTATGTCAGCAGCAGCAGAAGCCCAAGTTCATGGAATTGAATGAAGAAATATAGGTGTGGCACTGTGAAAGAGCATCGTGTTTTCCCCCCTGTTTTTCAGAACCAAACAGATTCAACAAGAGGCAGAACAATAATACAAATTATGTATCAACTCGTTTTTCCTTGAAAAAAAAAAGGAGGAGCAATGGCAGCAGAGTTTCATATAGCAACAAAATTCATTTCAATGCTTGTTGAAAAAGATTATAGCTACGTAAATATCCTTAGCGCATGGAAGTGCCCTAATAAGGAATCTGTAACATCATATCACATTCTTTCATTTCAGAGGCACAAATTCCATTAGTCCTCTTCATTACTTGTAGCTAACTCGTTGGGATCCATGATTTTTCTCTCGTAAAGTGAAAGTGCAAACCTTGCCTCCTACATTATCATGCAAATTAGTCTGTACAGTTGTGTCCTCCAGGAAACAGATCAGTTATTGCCATACCACGCCCTGCCTCATATGTGTCATCTACCATGACATCCACCAAAACTTCAGGCTTTGTCTTGTTCTTACCTCTGTATTGAGAAGCAAATGTACACAGGTGTCACAGAATTGCACAGAATCAAAGTGAAAGAGGGTAAAGAAATAGATAAATCATAAAGGTACAGAACTTGGCATCGGCAGAATGCAACTTCTACTCGAACATAAACTTGCATATGCGCTTCAATCGCTTAAGCTTCTTGCCTTTGTTCATGTGAAATCTAGTAGGTGTTCTTTTGGCATCTTTGGTTGTAACCTCTCCTGCAATAAGTAAAACAACTGTCAAGGGTTATTTAACAAATATGCTCTGGAGGGCCAGACAGAAACTTGCATATTTCCGAAAAAGGTAAATACGGACAAGCATTGACTTTGAAAATCTTGACAATAATTTCTAGCATGGTGTGAGTTAAGCCAATTCCACCCCCACAGCAACAAAAATTCTTTGGAATATCTAGATTTCTTTTCCCAGGTAGCCGACAGACATCAATCAAGAAGAGAAACCTGGAGCAAAAGCCATCTCGACGTCTTGCATAGTGACCAAACCCTTATCTACAGCTTCCTTCTGCTCCTGCAAAGCAGTCACAAGACAAGACAAGACAGAGAAAAAAAATTACAATATATAGGAGTTGTTAAAAGTAATCGAAAAGAAAATGAAGCATACTCTGCGCCATTTTTTAAAGAGCTTGCGCTTGCGCTTGCCAGAGAGAATGAGGGGCTGGGTTTTGTTCTTAAGCTTTTTAGTTAATGGGTCTCCGTGTATTGCTCTCTTGCTCTCTGCTATTTGTGCTCTTCTTCTCTTCTGCACTACGTTGAACTTCGCCATCTGATCGATCTCTCGTTCCCTCCTCACAGCTCTTAACTCAACCCTAAAAAAAGTGATTTGGTTTTTGGTGTATTTAAACGAGGTCCTTGGATGTAAAGAGAAGAAAAGAAATAACATGGTATAATAGTAAAAATTTGGGATTAAAAGGTTTGTTTTTTCTGTGATTTTAGACTCGATTCTTGTGGTTGTTCATATGATAACCACTGGAGGCTTATATAATTATTAACTTCAGGGCCCGTGGGATTAGTCGAAGTGTACGTAAACTTGCCCGAATACCCACATTAAATTAAAAAAAATGAACGAGAGAGAAAAGATAAAAAAGAATTAGTTTTTTGAGTTTATTGAGTTGATTAAAATATGCCTAGAGATTAAAAAAGAGTTTTAAAATGTTTTGGGGTAAATAGAGTTAAAATTAAGTTTGAGATGTCAAAATCAATAAATCATCGAAAGTAATAGGCGACACATTGCTTATCTATGTCTTTTTAATATTCGAGTCATGTAAATCTAGCTCAAACATAAGATCTTTGTTGCCTTAATCTCGTCTACATAGGGGGCCGGAATTAGAGGGAGGCAAGCAAGGCCGCGACCTTGCGGAAAATTTTAGATTTTTTTTTTATTTAGTGTTTAAATATAGGATAGTATAGTATTTTTTTTTTTATTTTAAATAGATAGGTTTTTTTAGGGGTGAGTAAAAAAACCAAAAAACCAATTAAATTGAGAAAACCGGAAAAAAATAATAAAAAAAACTTAACTGTGAAAAAACCCAATTAAACCGATGAAAATTTTAAAAAAATCAATCGGTTAGGTTTAATTTTGGTTTTATAAGCTTGAAATTGAAAAAACCGAACCGAAAAAAACAAGCTAAACTAGAAAGAACCGAGCCAAACTGAAAAAACCGGTTTTTGTTATAAAATAACCGAATCAAACCGAAACCGGTCGGTTCGGTTTTTTTGAAAAAAACCGGTTTGGTTACTTTTTAATAAAAACCGAACCGAACAAAAAATAATCACCTCTAAGTTTTCTAATAATAAATTATATCTTGAATTTTGCTCCTTTATCAAATAATCTCAGCTTCACAATTTATTTATTTATTTATTGTCTCAATGAGAAACGTCTATATTATGATTTTTATATGGATTCGTTAACTAAAATCAAACGTCCCTTTTAGTATTAATTTATTTTATTTTTATTTTTATTTTTATTATTGACTATGTTAATTAGATTTTTGTGAAATAAATAATTAGTTGAGTGTTTTTTTTATTGACCAAAATTTAACATATTCATAGGATATATTTAAACTCAAATTTAAAATACACACATGGTATTAAATACTAAAAATGCATATTAAATTTAAAAAAATCTTTCACAATTAATAATATTATTTTAATCTCATTAATGTAATTTTTTAAATTAATTAAAATATTTAAATAAATTTTATATATTTACCCGCAACAATGTGTACAGCACAATGCCAATATTATCAGGGAACTACCACGTCATTTAATTATCTTTAGCATTAGCTACCCAAGTACTTGCATTACGTAAGTATGATTCTAAATTAATTTATAATATAAGAGAAGAATGTGATGAAATTATGAACATGTTTATGTTTTCTAGTATGAACATGATATTATGAACATGTTTTCTAGTATCATGAAGAATATTAATTGAGAATTGAAAAGTTGAAGCATACCCTTAATAAAATAAAATAAAATAAAAAATAGATTTTCATAAGAAATATAAAATTTTTAATTATGTAGAAAAAAATATAATGCATTCTTAATATGATATGATGTTTTTGTTATTAATGCGCGCATATATATATATATATATATATATATATATATATATATATATATATATAAAAAAAAACTTATCATAATCTTAAAAGTGAGTTTAATAAAAAATAAAAAATTAATAAATTAATAATTTGGACTCGAGTGTATTAAAACATAATAATAATAATAATAAACTTGAGAAAAAGTATATAAACATTTAAGATATAATATTAAAAACAAAATACATATTTCAATCATATTTAAAAAAATTATGCATAATAGGTTCATATATAATTAATCAAAGCAAATGTTAATCTTACCATAAAAGATGCTAATATTATTTGAAAATAATGATATAATTAGATACTTATTTAGATATCATTTAAATAAATATATTTAAAAATAATTTAATTATAAATACGGAAAGAGAAAAAAAATAAGATAAAAAAGGTGAAGGATTAGACGCTTTTAAGTTAAAAGATTTGGTCTGTACACCTGGTTAACATGATAAACTAAATACACTTAATTTTAAATTTTTATTCTTAAATGATGGAAGATACATCATCCACACTATTTTTTTAATTATTCATTTGTCATCTTTTTTTATCACATAAAGTTGTTCTAATGACTAGAAAATTATGGTTCAAATTTTTGAATTCAAAACCTCAAATTCCAACAATTTTTAATCCAAAAACATGAAAAAACCTCATAAACCTTTACAACTTTGTTTATATCCCCACACACACCAAAAAAAAAAACATTCTAATCGCATTAAAAACCCATATCAAATCAAATAAAAAAATCTTCTTAGGCTTTGATAAACTATATCCTACATTATTAAAGGTGGAAATCATTTTTGTTAAATTCCTTTCTTAAAGCAAAATTCATATACACCAAAGTCAAAGTATATGAAATGGAGTTTTTAATGACTATGTACCATAAGAATTTTAAAGAAGAGGCAGTTATGATAACCCAACTTTAACTATATTTTTTTATATAAAAATATAAAACAAATCCAAAAATAATAATAAAAATCATTATTTTCATCACTTGTGTTTATTTAATTTTTTTGTATCAAGTTAAGGATAAATGGTTTGAAAAAAAATGGTTTGATTTGGATTAAATTAAAAGAATTAAAGGATCAGGGATGAATCTATAACAAGTAGCCAAATCTAAGGGTTCAATTAATTCAATCAAGAATGAAATTGAAAAAAACAATTATGGCAAAATTGACCAAAAATACATAATTTTTGAAACCAAGGATTAAACTGAAAACAATCAACAAAATTAAAGGGTTAAATTAATTCATTTAAGGATAAAATTGAAAATAAAAGCCTACATTGCTATTAATTTTGTGGGTTTTATAGTTAATATACCTCCATACACGTCAGTGTAACAAGTTGACTATTTAAGAATTGTGATGTGTTTTTCTTGGGTATTTCAATCATTAAAATGGGTACCATTGTTATCATCCTCCAACTTAACAAATATTTTATCACAATGGATGTTGTTTTTCACAAAACTCTAGAGGGAATATCAAAATGAAATTCAGATTATAAATTATAATTTTCTAGATATAAATTTGGATTATAGAAGTGACAATTAACAAGCTAGATTAGACAATCAAGAAAAAGGTGAATTGAGTTTAAGTGTTGTAGTCTTAAATGAGAAGATGATAAACACTTAAAAGATGAAGATGTGACTCTAAAAAATGCTTCGTTAGAGTTAGAATCCATCGCAAATGATATACCAAACCAATAGTTAATGATGTTCCTAACTTAATATCTAAGTTAGTCAGAAAATTACCTTATCAACACATTAGAAGTATTCCTAAACCAACATCTGACTTAAACTTTCTAGTTAAATTAAATATCATATGAGTTATTATATATCTAACCATCATTTATCAAAATTAAATATATCATTTAGAAATTAATTATCTTTTGTATCTATACCTAACAATATGTAGGAAGCCTTAGTTGACCCGAGTTGAAAAATAATTGTGAATAAAGAGATGAAATCCCTGCAAAAATAGAACTTGAGAACTCATGGTCCTCCACCAAAAAATAAACCAACTATGATTTACATGCTAAAGTATAATTTGATGGCATAATTGAATGCTTTAAAGCAGGGAGTAGTAGTGAAAGGTTACACTCATGATCAATTACAAAGAGACATTTACATTTATAGCCAAAATTAACACAATATGAGTCTTATTAAATTTAGCTAAGAACTTAGACTAGCTATTATAATAATTCAATGTGAAAAATACTTTTTTGGTGAATTATCTAAAGAAGTCTACATGGATCTCTTAATAGGTTATATGATTCCTGAAATGCACAATCAGAAGGTATACAAGTTGAAGAAATCATTGCATGGATTGAAACATTCTTTGAAAGCATGGTTTTGAAGGTTCATAAGATCCATAGCTTACCATCAGAGTAATTCAAATCACATATTATTCTTGAAAAAATAATGGGGGTAATATACAATACTCATTATATATATTGATGATATAGTGGTTATATAAAATGATCTTGAAGATTACTTGGCTAGAAAATTTGAAATGAAAGATCTAGGTCTTTTGAAATATTTACTTAGAATCAAAATGTCTCAATCTCATAAAGTAACCTTTATATCTAAAAAAATATATGCCTTAAATCTTTCTATAAGAGACTAGGATGTCTGTAAACCCCCGGTTATAATTTTTCTGGGTTATTAAAAGATGAGAAATTTAACCAATAGTAAAATGGGTTAAATTAAATTAAAGAAACCTAAATCAAGATAAAAATAGTAAAATTAATGAAATGAAAAGTGAATATAGTACTAAATTATTGAAAAGAAAAACATTTGTGATGACAAAATGAATACATAAGATCAAGAAAGGTCCATATTCAAATAATAGAAGGTTGGGAGTTTATGTACAAATGATAAAAAGAGATGGGGATAAATGTGCAATTAACAAGATGTTAGAACTATAAATATCATTCTATTTTCTCTCTTGGAGGGACTGGCAAGAGTAAGAGAGAGTTTAGAGAGAGGCTGGAGAGAAGACATATTGATGGCAGAACATCCAAGAGCTATAACTCCACCTTCCACCGTTGGATCAAAACGATATTTGGATATGTTATTCTCATCCATGTCGTGTACATTTTCACCAGAGGGATTTTCTATATCAGTCCCCGTTTGAGAGGTATCGAGGGAGGAAAATATCTGGGAAAATAAACTTCTGGACAATCTTCTTTGCTATCTGTTGTCTCCTTCAACCACCGTTGGATTAGGCTATAATTTGGATATGTTGTTTTGCCTGATTCTATCTAGATTCTGAATGGTGGAGATCATAAACACACATTATCTATAGAAGTTGTGCTTCTCGCACAGTAGGTTTGCAAATTTGAGGTCAGTTCGGTGAAACCCATATTTCTAGAAATTTCACCATTCGATGAAGTTAATATTTGGATATGTTATATTCATAATAATGCATTATAACTTGACAGTATGGATTGTTTTGAATATTATTCATTTGTTATTTATGGTTGATTGAAACTATTGTCAAGGATTGTGTTTAGAAGAATATTGTTCGGAAAGTTTGTAAAATCGATAAGAATGTTTTATTTTGACGTTCAGAGGGAAGATTTAAATAAATAAGATAAATTTGCTCTTATAAAGGTATTTTTTTTTACACTCTTAAATGATATGTGATATGGTCAAGGATTGAGATAAAAGAAAAAAAGTTAAATTGTGGATGTTGTGTGTAAATGGAAATGTTGATGAATCTGGACAGATTCGTCTCCTGACTTTTGAAGAGAATTCGAGTAAGAGGATGAGAGAATTAGGATCAAGTTTATTCATAGTAATTGTAGTTTTGGATGTTAGCTAACTAAGGAAATTGGTCTTGCTCAATATGAAGTTGTAAAACTCCAGCTATGGGTCATCAACCGAGATTGGGTCCGGACAAACCTTGTAGGGTAGTGTGTTGATGAGAAATTTTGATTACCTCAGAGGCAAAACTGAGTTCTCTTTCCTCCAGAGAACTTGTAGCCTCGTGTATTAACTTTCTAACGAGACTAATTTTGTTTGAAATAGAGCTTTATAAATCTAGATATAGTTAAAAATTTGATGAGTGTTCAAACAGTAACAGTTCAATGTCTAGACAGTAACCATTGGACAGTAACAGTTCAATGTCTAGACAATAACAGTTCAATATTTAGACAGTAATGGTTGGACAGTAACAGTTCAATGTCTAGACAATAACAGTTCAATATTTAGACAATAATGGTTGGACAGTAATAGTTCGATGTCTAGATAGTAACGCTTGGACAGTAACAATTCAATGTCTAAACAGTAACGGTTGAACAGTAACAGTTCAATATCTAGACAGTAACAGTTCAATATTTAGACAGTAACGGTTGAACAGTAATAATTCAAAGTTAGACAGTAACAATAGACTTTTATGTGAATACCATATGTAAGAATATAAAAGAATTGAGTCATACGAATACTTGCACACTAAGATACTAACTCTGAAAATATACATTATATATGTATGTATGTTATTATGAAGAAATGAACATGCATAGAAAGTAACATATGAGTAATGGATGAATATGGATTCTCTGTAATATCGGCCTGAAGGAATGATAACTATGGTTGGATAAAGGATGACAACATTAATGGATGTAATGAGAAAAACGTAAGATATAAAGAAAGAAATGATTGAAAGAAATATTTATTAGCTATTGATATGATTATTATAAAACATATCATTGAATGAGGAAAATTTATGAGATGAGTCTGTGACTGCAGGAGGAACCATTGGTGTGGTGCAACAGTAGCAACAAGGGAGCACGGGTAGAGCCTCTACTACAGGTAGGTGACTTTCACCTTCCTTTTAAATAATGTTGAATAATGAAAATACTTTATCATGATTGTTACTGTATTGTGTTAATTTAGATATCAGACTGTCAAATGCTTAAATGTAAACGAATGATTAGCTTTGGCTATGCATCCGAAAGGATGACCGGGACAAAAAATTGATTAGCTTCGGCTAATGGCACCCAAAGGGATGGTGGGGACAAATGAATGATTAGCTTTGGCTAAATGGCATCCAAAGGGATGACCGGGACAAACAATTGATTAGCGTCGGCTAATGGCATCCGAAGGGATAACCGGGACAAACGAATGATTAGCTTTGGCTAATGGCATCCGAATGGATGACCGGGACAAATGAATGATTATTTTTGACTAATGGCATCCGAATGGATGACCACGACAAATGCATGATTAGTTTTGGATAATGGTATTCAAAGGGGATGGCGGGGGTAAGTGAACGGTTAACCTTGAGAAATGATGTCTTAAGAGGATGGCCGAATTTAAGATTATGGCTGATTGTAAAAATTGGTGCATCTATATGTACTACAAGTTGTGTATACCAAGAACATGAAGGAACTATAAATGTCACGTTTCAAACATGAGATAATGTTAATGCTTCATTAAACTACCAAACCGTTTATTATTATTATTATTATTATTATTATTAAGTAATTGCATTCTTGTAAATGTTTTGTATTGTAGTAGGGACGTCATACCAATAAGGTGCCTAGAAAACTCAATACACGAGAACCTACTTTTGCAAGGAATCATATAGTTGCATTCTAAATCATGATGTATTTTATATGAATCAATATACTGAATGCATAACTATTATTAGATCCTTTTAGATTAAATTCATGATGACTATTTGTAGGATAGAATACAAACTCATGTCTATGCATGTATATTTTAAATGCGAACTTCTAATCATGCAAACATAATATTATGAGTTTATGCAAGATTCACTTTTAAATAAAATATTGATTGTTTTTGATGTGTGGATTGTATATTAATGATGTGAAGGGAACATGTTCACCGATTACCGACACGATATGTGTCAAGTACAAAGAAAAAAATTTTACTGTTGTTTTAGGCTTGAAAAGCCAGGTTGTTACAATGTCATTATGTCAACTAGTTAATACACTAATAGAAGAATGCTTGAAGTTATATACCGAGTCTAATTAGGTACTAACTGATAAATGAAGATATAAAAGAATTGTAGGGAGATTAATGTACTTTGCATACATGAGAACATATTTGGCATATACATTGAGTATTGTTAGTCAATTTATACATAATCCGAGAGAGAAATATATGAATGCAGTTATGTATATTTTGAGATATATGAAGGTTGCATCTAGAAAGAGAATTTTATTCACTAAAAATACAGATTGTCAAAACATAAATGATACAAACCCGAAAGGCTAAACCTTGAAACCCATAATCAAGAGTTAGAATACTCACCTAAGAAAGATAAAATCATATTAGAGAACCTAACTCAATGACTTGAACCAAGAACCAAAGGTGTATGGTTATATATCATAAAGATGATATCTTTAATAAGTCCTAGAAGTTCAAAACGAAGAAGAAGAACACTTACATTATTCAATCAATAATGACAACAAAAAAATTCTCTTTTTAATGTTATTTCAGCTTTTTATATAATATGGCTTACAAAATAAACCCTAATTAGCTAATGAGTTTAAATTAAATCCATATAAGTAACTAATTTAAATCCAAAATTGGATAAGACAATAGTATAAAGCCCATGCTTTGTATATAATGAAGTTTAATTCATACAAGCCTTATATGTTTTATATATAATAAGGCCCAAGCTACACAAGCCTTGTATTTTTTGTTATAATAAGGCCTAATACGCACAAACCTTGCATATTAAACCCCATAAATGTTACATATTAAACAACCTCATTTCTTGCTTAGATTATATTGATCAAGGAATGATGATAATCAACAAATAACATTACAAGATCTATTATATACGCCAATTGAATCTATTACAAATGCAACTACTCTTTAGAGCTTTTCAACTCTTGGAACAAAAAAGAGGTATGTAATTGCGAGCTTTTTGAAACTATATAAGTTGGCATATTGATCAATTATAATTAGGTCACACATTTGTTTCCATCATTGTATTTCATTTTATGATTGTGGTTGGTTTGGTTGGCAATAAACTTATTTATGTACATACTCAAATATGTAGTGTTTTTTTTTTGGTCTAATTGAGTTAAGGCCTATAATCTTATGTTGATGTTTATTTTGAATATATTTAATGCAAACTAGTTCATTACATGTAATAATAATTGAAAAGTGTTGGTGTGAACTTAAAATCTTGATAGTTAGGCTATTTTGTATCTTATTTCCTTGTCAGCTTATATTAATAGTGTAGTTTAATATGTTTGAGTAGGTGTTTGTAATGTCACTTTCACGATAAATTTTGTTATTTGTTACAAACCATTGAAGCAATTTATAATTTTAGTATTTAATAGGATTGTCCTCATAATAAATTTAGTGTGAAAATACTAAATTCATTTAGTTAGATTTTGATGCAACTTTTAACCTAATCACTTTTATTCAAAGTTCCTTTTATGAAAGTATAAACAACAATCCATGAAAGATCTTGAATTGAGTTGCCAGTAGAAGTTAGTTTGGTTATTATAAAATATATATGTTACAATATCATATAATATTTTCATAACGGAATGAAATGAATTTAAAATAAAATTTGATAGAATTTTAAATTTTTGATTAATGCATCATGTAAGAGGAGCAACATCAAGAAAAATGTTTTGTTAACAGGAAAGGATAGAAAAAGTCTCAGTTTGAATAATATGTTAAAATATAAAAATAGAGAGGAAAAGATAAAAAGAAAAGAAAAAAAAAAGATGAGATTATGATTATAAAAAGCCAAAACAAGCACAAGAGGAAGAGATATTTAATATTTATAGTTTATCAAAACTATTTAATTAATATTTATAGTATAAAAAATAACTAAATAACTCATTAAATAATGTTGATCATCTTTAATATAGCAATTTTTTATTAAAAAATTGCCTTGTTTTCTTACAAAACCTTCCCCTCTTACTTTTTTTTTTAA
>Ga0325403_1002503_pt1 | contig 16296 bp, 8 predicted proteins | sample PopdelMetagenome_19_FD_205665 | JGI IMG/M metagenome (GOLD analysis project Ga0325403, IMG submission 205665) | Populus deltoides microbial communities from Bellville, Georgia, United States - Xylem-PdKOR-R4 | ecosystem: Host-associated > Plants > Phyllosphere > Stem > Wood/Secondary xylem...
AAAAAAAATTATAACAAGTGGTGCCCCCAAAAGCTTTTTGGTATTTCTATTTATATATTTATTTATTTATTTTATTCTTTTGTAGACTGGTGGTTAGCTTCAGAGCATTATATAGAATCTGCATGTATTTGATATTGTGATTAATGGTATTTTTTTGTTTAAAAATATATTAAAATAATTATTTTTTTAATATCAATATGTCAAAATTATAAAAAAAAAATTAAAAATTATTAATTTAATATTTTTTAAAGCTAAATATATTTTTAAAATATTTCTAAATACAGTTTCAAACTAAAAAAACAAATGGCGAAAATAATCTTGTTTTCTCTCCATGGGTTGCACATGGAAGGGAACTGTCTGGCTCCGTATAGATTCGGGTTCTGTCGCATGCTAGCTATTCAGCTTATCATGAGGTCTTCTCTCATATCAAATTTGAAACCTGTCGTGAACTGCAAGTTGTCGCACAGAATCTGATAGTTTCGTCAGTCTGCAACACTTACAAAAAGGAATGTGGGACAGTCCCAGATTACAAAACCACATAAAGACAACCTCCAATTTAAACATGTAACACAAAACTGGACAAATTGGAGGAATATATATATATATATATATATATATATATATATATATATATATATAATGGAATCCGTGATTTTCGTAAAATTTTAATTAATATATATCAATTAAATTTGAACTAATTAGTTTATAATAATTATTTAAACTGGTTCGTACGGTTTAAAAATAATAAAAAAATCATAAAATTATCAAAATTAAAATCCTAGGATGATATTTTTAAAATCTAAAGATCTAATGAGTAGCGATTTCATAACTATTATAAGAATATCGGCCTCCGAAAACTCTTGTCAAAATTTTAGAGTGATCCAATGATCAGATCAAAAATTATGATCTTTTTAAACTATCATTTTGATCTTGAGTGACTAGATTTTTTCTTAGACCTGAACCTATCCCACTAATCCATAAATATATTTTTTAGATCATTCACATAATTTGTTTAAAATTTTCATCTAGTTATAGTATACTCATATTTAATTACTCAGAATCATCAGTTATTATAAAACTGACTATATCATCGGTCCTTATAAAATATATTTAGAAGAAAAGGTTTATAAAATCATGATTTTTATATAAAATTATCAATTGGTTCAACCCTTATAAAACATATTTAGAAGAAAAGGTTTATAAAATCATGATTTTTATGTGAAATTATCAATTGGTTCATACAACTGAATCAATTAACCAACTGATTGAGCCGAAGAATTAACAATAAGATTATATATTAAGTTATCGCGCTTTAAAAACCTGACAAGATGAAAATGTATTATTTTATCAAATTGTTTAAATAATATTATTCTATGGAAACTTTTAACTTGCTAATTAAAAAAAAAATTCCTGGAAAACTGGCTGCGATAAAGCTTTATTCAAAATATATTTGTGTTCTGCAATCTATTGAAAACATTCTGTATAATCCAAACCGCCCCCATATTTGTTTTTTTTTAGCTTTCCAATTATTTTGTTACAAATCTCCGACCATATTATTAAATAAGAAAAAATCATGGATAGTAAAATACTGTGATGGTATTGTATTGTCGAGTGTCAAACAACCATGGATGTCCGATAATGACCTTTCTGAAATCCGAATTTCAAAAGCTTGAGAAAGAAAAATCCAAGGAAAGGGCCAATAGCAACTAGCTAGGATAGATGCAAGAAAATTGTAAGAAGCAAAAAAAAAAAAAAAAAATGATGCAGAAATTTGGAAGACATGTGGGAAAAGATTTTCAATGATGTGCATTGAAATTTAGAAATTATAAAAATCAAATTCAAGCCAGACCAGACCATCTTTTATTTTTTTTTTGGCTAAGCTTTGTACACATTATTGGCCAAGAGAACACTACAGAAGTATAAATCACAGTTGGAGAAGCACGTGACTGATGCATGCCCGTGACTTGCTAGAGAGAGACGTCCATAAGCACAAGAGCCAGGATTAGAGCCCAAAAAACTCAGTGGCATCACGGCTATATAAGGATTGTGTGTTTTTATTTCTCTCTTTTAACTTCCTTCTGACTCAGAAGGACATGTAAGAGAACAGGGGCTTCGATTTACATGCACCACGGAGTCTGCAATGTGTCCCTACCTGTTCCTTCCATGAGATTGCTAGCGAAAATCCCAGGATCTTCCACCACTGGAAAATTAATCGATGTTGCTGCCTCTACCCAAATCGAGTCATCGAAAGGAATGTTCACGTTGAAATTCGACCAAAATTCTTTGATTTCCACTTCACTTCGCCCAAAATTTACTGCCTCCTTTCCATCCGAATCAACGCCTTCGTTGGAGAAATACATGATTGGATCGTGGTTGTATAACATTGGTGTCATTTCAATTGACTCAATACTTGGGGTATTGGATGAGCATGTAGATGTAGTAGAACTACAGTTATGGGTGATTTGACAAGGTTGGCATGTCATTTGGGTCACCTGGGAAATGGCTGGAGAGGCAGGAAACTGGCAATTATTAACTTGGAGCTCTGGTAAATTAAGCTTTGCCTCAGGTCCATAAAGTTTACGAGCAGCAGCATCGTAAGCCGTGGCAGCTTCATGGGAGGTGTCAAAGGTGCCGAGCCAGAGACGAGCACCACGGTTGGGCTCTCGAATTTCAGCCACCCATTTTCCCCAAGTTCTCTGGCGGACACCCTTGTAAGTGCAGAGAGCATTCTCTGGTCCCCCTTTCCCTCTCATGCACCCCTTCCTAGAACTAGCCTGCGCAGGCTTCTTGAACTGTTTTTTCTCTCCAAAACCACTCGTGGTTGATTTTGACATTCCTCTCATAGAAAACACAAGGAAATAAACTAAGCAGTAACGGTTGTGAGAAGCACATTATGCAGCGAAGGGGCATATTTATAAGGCAGTAATCAGCATAGAAGTATAAGTGCTTGAACGCAGTAAAGAGGCAAGGATCTCGAAACGTGTCTCCAAATGGGGCTGATACTTGGCAAGAAGAACCAGAATGATCGTGTCCTCCGCAGAGCTCAAAGTTTTCTTACATGGACAACACTTGGCTAGTGGAGTTTGTCAGTACACAAGCTCAGGTGGCAAACATAGAGGAGAGTTTTGGGTTTGCCTTCTATTGTTAATTTAGTTGGGATGACAGGAACATTTGTGGGTGAACGCTTGGGGATAAGAACACATTGGAGTGCCCAAAACAGGCACATGACAAATTGTGCAACGGCTGCTTGATACGTGGGGCTTCCCGCCTCTTGTGCGGTGGTGGGGGCTTGGAGTTCAGTTCAGGGGGAAAGCAACTGCCATATTCATGCACTGCTAATGGGACCCACTGCCTAGATTTTCTCCACGCTTATGCCGTACACTGAACCTCTCCTTAGGATTAGATTTCAACTTGGGACATGCACTAAAAAACAGTGCATGAATGTACAGCTAACTGATTTCTGATGCTCGGCATTCATATTCCAGCTTGGGTCGTGCCCTAAAAAACAACCTGCGCCTTCTTGACTGCGGGTAACATGGTGTGTAAGAGAAAAGAAAATTGCAAGCTCTCTGACTGGATTGAAACACGCCCGAGCGTCCAAGTGAGAAATAAAAGATAGCTTTATAGCGGGGCTGCAGGAGAGATTGCGGTGCCCAATCTACAGTTTACAGATGTAACGAAAAGCTGGTTAGTAGGCAGGGATCAGGTTGTTGGGCCGCCTCCCATTTTAAACTCTAGCCCATCATTCCCGGCCCAGACCAAGTCCAGGTAACGTATTTGTCCGACGTGTAAAAGGCACTCGGATCCCAATATATCTCTCTTCAAACAGAAGACTTCATGAAACCTTGGGCTACATCAGGGTAGTCCTCACCCAACCTAAATTACATCTTTACCCTTCCTAGGGTTCAGACTCTAGAAGAATCAGACCTCCAAATGGAGATATCTGATTCGCTAATTAGTAAGGGCATGTTTATTTTTTCATTTAAAAAATATTTTTGGAAAAAAAATTAATTTTTTTATTTTAAAAAATATTTTTATATATTTTTAAATAATTTTAATATATTGATATCAAAAATAATTTTTAAAATATAAAAAAATATTATTTTAACATACATCTAAACAAATTACATTTTAAAAAACAATAAATACTATAATTCCAAATACTCTTCTGCAAAGCAACCCAACCATGGCGAACGAGATGGCCTCCTCACTTTGTCACGATATTTTACCGAATGGACTTGGTCTCCTCGCTTTATCCTCCCTAAATGTGTTTTCACGTTGTTCAACAAATTTTCAAGCATTGAGGAATGGATTATAGTTAACAATCTAGGTTTTAATAATAATTTTTTTATATTGTTATTAAACTAAAAAATATAATAATTTTAAAAAACAATTATCAAGATAGTTTTTTATTGCAAAATAAAACTAATATGCCCATTCAAGAATTATGTGTTACTAAATAATAATAACTTAATTGATTTAAACTAAAAATTAAGTAAGAAAATTAAGATAAGAATGTATATTAAAGTATTTAATCTCATGTCGTATGTCTGTGTTGCTTTTTAATTTTTTATCTAGTTATAAAACAATAACTTTTTTTAAAATGTAAGTTATTTTAAATAATCACAAAATATATATTTTTCAAGTCTAAAATCAGTTTTTTTATTAATATATTTATTATTTGTCTTAGTAAATGCAAGGCTTTTAAATGAAATTATTGTTTCTTAAAATAAATATTTTATAATTATTAAAGCATATTAAAAAATTAAAATATCATATACATATTTAATGTGTGTTTAAAAGCTAAACAAATTTTAAAATTATTAAAATTATGTTAAAAATCTAATTAAAAATAATTTCAAAAAATCAATTCGATATTTCATGATAAATTTATTGTTAGTATTATTATTTTAATATCATATACATAATAATTAAAAAATAAATAATTAAGGTTTAATTAAAATTTTATATTATTATTTAAGAACCAGCATAGTAAAAAAAAAAATTGAGTTAAAAAAAAATACATAAAAGGATCAGGCCATCAAGCCAAGCACATTTTTCTTTTAAGGCGTGAACGACAAGCTTTATTTTTTGAAAAACATTCAAGCAAACACCAATTGTTTGTTGGGGCAGACAATGAGTTGTCTACTTTCCTAGTTTCTAGGAGTCCAAGTGGTCGAAACTGGGCAAAAACACGCCTTTTGTTTTTGGGATCGAACATCCCATTTTTCAACAAGCTTTTGATCTTAAAACACATGAAAACAACATAACTTGTGACCTTAAAAATGTCAAAAATCAACTCTTGACTCCAGATTTTTCCAAGCCTGCAATTTGAATGTCAATAATTATCACCATTTAACTTCCCTCATCGAATAAAATATTTAAACACCAAACTTGATTATTTTTGTGGTTATAACCGTGACAACCAACCACGTTGTTTTCTTGTAGCTGTTTTTCGATGAATCTCTCTCATCCAAGGACCCAAAAAAACAAATAAAATGAACTTGTGGATTAAAATAAACATTGGTAAAAAATTTAGATTAGTCCTTATTGTTCTTTGTGTTTTACAATTTAATCCATTTTCTTTTAATTCAGTACTTCTACCATAATTGCAATACTAATTCCATCTAATTAGATTTGAAGGAAGCAATTAAAAGGGAAAAAATGTCTGAAAATGAGAGAGAGAGAGAGAGAGAGAGAGAGAGTTGCTTGACTGTTCAAATGAATAGTGAATTACCATCAAAAACCCGTTTTTGGTAATTCTCCCTAAATGTCTCCAATTGTCAATAAAATGGAATTTTGAGCTGGCATAAGATGTAAGGTCAGACAGATCCGCACTGAGAATTATGACAATCTGTAACAAACAAATATGAAGTTTCGATACAAATTATCTACATAAATTTTGTGTGGACGCTGGTTAAAACGATTGTAAGTACTAATTAAAAGAACTGGGTCATAGTAAGCACCTGAGCATGAATGGTTTTGTCAGCTTGGTGAGAATTTCAGCATGCATGTTGCAATTCTGCAATTTGGCAGCTCTTGAGCGACGGGCAAACATATCATGGTGGAAGGATTTATAAATCAAGCCATAATCATGGTATAATCAATGTAAGCTTTAGTAGACAAACTGATGGCCGTTGACATTTTGCAGCCACAATGCTCTCATGGTCTCGTACTTGGTTCCAATGCCTCTTGAGAATCTCTGCGCTGTTTGAAGTTATTAAGCTGATCCAACCTGTGGTGTTGCAGGAATTGAGAATGTACAACTTTGAGTACCTTGAAAGATCATATCTAGTGGTGCTAAATAAGATTGGCCTGCCTGAAGTAAGTCCACATGCAGCTTCAACCCTTTGATTTCAAATTTCTTCCTTTCCGAGTATCTACATGTATTTATGTAGAAGACCTATACTCTCGCTTTAATATATCAATTATTCTTTCAGGCAAGGAATAGGCTTCCATCTTTGACTGAAGAAATATCGAGAATTGGTTGTGATGAGGTACCTTCTGAGCCAAAAATGGTGTTAAAAGATGCAGTTCATTCATTGTCCACTGATGATGGCAGTACGGATAAGTTGTGTCTCCTCAGATAACTAATACAGATAAAAGGGATCCAGAGATAGAGGACTATCCTTGTCCGCTTGCCGTTGTGGGCGTTAGTGTTCTGTTAGTTAACCATTTTTCCATCTTTAACATGGTATGGAAATCGTAGCACTTTTACCTTCACCTTGCCCCATGGTTTTCTTTGATAATCTGCACCTTCATGATTGTAAACAAGGTGATTTCTTATAATGCTAGGTTTACAGGATTGAGTATGCTAAACTTTGATCATAAATTACTGCTAGCAATTATGTCTTAAAATACTGCCTTTGGCAATTCATTCGGGCCTTAGATTTTCATGACAAATAAGTATCCTAGTAATGCGTGTGATAATCTCTTGTAGGAAGATTGAAATATGTTGGTTAATTGTGAATTCTGTCCTTCCAACGTATAAATCATAGCCCTTTCCTTCTTTTCCTCTAATTTTCTCTGTACCTTTCTTTGTTAACCTGGATCTGCACAGCTGATGACAATAATTCATGTCTAGGATTTTCAAGTCAAATAAAAATCTAGTTAATTTGCAGGATCATCTCTGGTAGGAGGATCAATATCATCAAATCTATGACCTCTTATACATAAAAGTCTTTGTTTTTTTCCTGGGAATTTGGTCCCGCATCTATCTCATGGCTAATTTGGGATGAGGTGAATTGGAAGTTGTTTCACGTGCTCTCTTTCTTCTTAGCTTTTCCATTTTCAAGAGGAAGTAAAGAACCATGCATAAAAACTACCAAAGGCAAGTCTAACCCCTTCAAGCACAGCCCAAGATCTTGTCTAAGCTTACAAGCTTGCCTTACAGCCTTATATCAGCCTCGTTATCTAATGAGCTATTTCATGATCAAAAGCTCTATAAAAGCTAACAGCTGTGTAACATTGCATAGCAGCCCCTCCTTTTCTTTTCCCTGTTTTCTTTTGAGATTTTCATGAATCAGGTCCAATCCACACCCTGGCAAGATTTGGGAGTGATCTTAATTGCTTCGCAAAGAGAAATGGCAAGCTTACAGCTCTACACTGTACACAGGTAAAGGGCATGCCCAGAGAGTATGGTTATAGGACCTAGCGCAAGCCGAGGGCCACAAGTCAGGTCTCTTAGGTTTTTTTAATGAACCGACATTGTTTTGGATTTAAAAAATATAAATATTGACCAGTTCACTTGAGTCACAGGTTGACCCACCAAGTTACCCGAGGTTGACCGAGTCAACTCCCCAAGTAATATAAAAGCAAACCCAGCCTATGCTTGGCCCCGTGTAAGCGACTCACTTGGTCGACCCACTAGCCAGGCCGAGTTTGATAACTATGGTATTTTCTCAAAGTATCGAAATGCACTACAATGCCAAAAAAAAAAAAAACAAGAAGAAAACAAATGCTAATTGAATTAGGTTCACTCCCTAAAGCTGTTTGTAGAGATCTTGAAGTTCAGTTTTTTTATTTAAATAGGCAAGCTATACCCATAGATTTCACCAAACAAAGTCATATCAACTCACAAAAACAGCAAAAGCACTTCTAAATCTGTGTACACGTGAAACTGAGAGCTATTTTTCAAAATAAATATATAATAAACCAAGAATAATATAGCATAAAGGGAAGATATACTTCTTTGACAGTTCTGTAATCATTCACGGGGGCCTCAGCAGCTGCATCAACAACATGGACCAATACATGAGTCCTTCTAAGGTGCTTTAGGAAATTGCGACCAAGACCCTGAAGGACATGAAAAATTCGGTTTTAGCAACTAGAAGCTATAGATAAATAGTAGAATTAGATATGAAAACACAGCACCTTCCCCAGATGAGAGCCTTCTATAAGGCCTGGCAAATCTGCCAATGTTGCTTCAGATGAATACATACCTGCCCCTAAAGTTGGGTCACCATTGTGGCGTCCATGGTTTGGCATCAATGTTGTGAAAGGATAATCAGCAATTTCTGGCTTCGCAAGTGAAATGGATGCTAAAAGAGTTGATTTTCCAGCATTTGGAAGTCCCTAACAAGCAAATTAACATCTCTGGTAACCTGAAGATTATGATAATGTAGTAAGAGCAAGGTTGGTCAAAGCCACAGTAATCCAACAAAACATATAAAACAAATTTCCAGTTCACGATCTATTGCTTGTATCTTCTACAATGTGCAGATTTCAAAAAATCCAATTACTAATTGTAAACCACCTTGGCATATGCAAACAAACATGAAAAATTAAGTGAGAAACAACACTTACCACCAGATCAACATCAGCAACGACTTGTAGAATCAACTCTAGGCTGACCTCCTCCCCGGGCTGACCAAGAATTAAAACCTGCGGTAAATCATAAAGTTCAAGGCTCCTTTAGGATAAGTGAAAATCAAACGTGAGTAGTGGTAAACCATAGATACTGCTGTTGTTGATTATTTTATAGCTCTATAGCAAAGTCTAGAATTCTTGTTGAGCAAGTTCTTTAATAAATCAAAACTATGCAGAAAGGCCTTCCAATAAAACATTTCGTGATATGACTAGAGAGATAGTTATGATTATCTTCACAGGTATGAGTCAACAATCAACATTTCACCTTAGGGTCTCAGTTCAAGAGGTAATTGATTTCGATAGAGTTGTGGCCTGTGGGTAGGTCATATGTTGAGAATTGAGATCTTAGCAACAAAAATTACAGGGCAAAATCACTAACTTCACAATTAGAAAACTTTCCAAAACAGATGAGCAAACAAAGAAGCATCTGTTTACCATATAAATAGGCAAGAAACCAAAACCCATTTGCAGAAATCACTACACAGTTATCCAATCCAATAATCATCCTTACATATATCTTAAACTCTTAAAAAAGACTAGAACACCAATAAAGGAACTGCAATCATAACCAGCAAGAAAACCATTCAAATGAGATTCACTCAACAACTTAATCTAGCACGAGTCTTAAGCCCAGATACATTACATACATGAAACAGTGTAAATAAATAAATCAAAGGTTATGTTCTTCACCTTATCACTATCATCTCTCATCACATTCGTTGTTAAAGCCATTAATCTTTCCTTTCTACGCTCTGGGGCTTCAATCAAACTGCCACAAAACCATTAATATCAATAATAAATTCTAAACTAAATACTGAAGTTGACCATAACAAAAATATATTAAACAGAACACCAACTTGCAATACAATAATTTCTCACCCCTCCTTGTCCACCCCTCGCAACAAGTATTTCATCGCCTGGTTGCGCTAAATCAGCCAATAACTTCCCTTTTTTACGCTTTACAACCGTACCTATCACATTAATTAACAAGAAAAAATATAAAAACTAAGTAACAAACACAAAAAAAAATTGTCTAAAAAAAGAATAAAGATAATCCTTAACATGCAAACCTACAGGCACAGGAATACGGAACGTCGAGGCATCAAATCCATTATGCAATTGATAAGTTAAAACACCCATAGCATCAACATTTCCACCGCGTTTCGCATTAAATCTACTTTTGCTATGAAGCTCCAGTAACGAATCTTTTCCTTCATCCGCATAAATCACTACATCACCTCCATGTCCAGCAACAGGAGGAATTAACGATCCATCCAAATCTCTTTTATACGAGCTCTTATGTCTACTCTTTTTCTCCTGTTTTCCCTTGCCAGCATTGTTGTTCTGATTAGGCATGTTGAGGACCGCGCCGTGGCCTCCATCTCCTGATCGACCGGTGATTATTACCTGATCAAAGTACTTGTGAGGTTCTTTGATTATTTGATTTGTCGTAGAAATTGTCTCTTTGGCTTTAGCAAGTCCGCAAGAAATTTTGCAGAGTCTCAAGTTTGGAGTGTTTAGCTTGAGATTTTTTAGAACCCGAGAAAATAAGTGCCTATTGGAGAGAAAATGGGAGAGGGGACGTTGCCGGAGTGGAGGCTGGGAAGTGAAGGAGATGGAGTGGCAGCTACGGACAGGACAGCATCATCTGAAATTTTGAAGAGAGCTGAGATACGTTAGGGGGCTACCGGTTATCTATAGACATGGACCGGTCGTGTTGTTTCTAATTTCATGATGTAATTTTTAAGTCGGTGTGGTTTGGCCCATTTCTTATTTGGATCAGCTGCGTGATTTCAAAGCCCAAAAAGCTGTAAAGACAGCTTCACTTCTTTTTGTTTCTAAAACACTTTTTAAAAAATAATTTTTTTACTTAAAAATAATTTTTTTATATGTTTTTATATATTTTTTTATATAAAATTAATATTTTTAATATGTTAATATCAAAAATAAATTTTAAAAAATAAAAAATATATATTATTTTAATATATTTTTAAACAAAAAACACTTCCAAACTTTATTTGGAAGTGCAACTCTGGTTTGCAAAAATTCAAAAAACATCTTGTTATCATTATGCTGATGGAAAAAAAAATAAAAATAAATAAAAAATATTATTTTGATATATTTTTTAAAAAAATATACTTTGAAAAACAATCACTATTATATTCTATCTAAAAAATAACTACTCAATACTTATAAGGGCTACAAATAACTCATTTCTTAAGTTGTTTAACTAAGTAGATAGGTTAAAAACCATAGTTGTTAGTCCTTATCAGACCCCATACTCATCACTTATCAACCATTTTTATTAAAACAATATTTAAAAAAAAAAAAACCAAGAACAAAACCTGTTATGTTAGCTTTAATACTTTGACCGGATTAATTCAGTTATTAAAAACTTAACCGAGTTATCAAGTTTTTGTTGAATTAATATTTTTTTCAATTCAACTAAAAATCCAACTCGATGAGGTTCTAAATCACATATTTTTCCAAGTCACCTCGTCAAGCTAGATTTAACACTATGGTTAAGACTCCTTTAAGTCCAAAAATATAAAGAAATCAAAGAAAATTTTATGGTCTATTCTATTAACTTATAAAAAACTTGTTTATTTTTATATTTCAAAAATATTTTTAAAAAAATATTAAAATTTTCTTATTTTTTCTTTGCTTTAAATTATTTTTTTATATTTTTAAATCATTTTGATATGTTAATATCAAAAATAAATTTAAAAAAATAAATAAATATTATTTTAATATATTTCAAAACAAAAAAACCCTTTAAAAATAATCATTATCACAATATTAAATAGGATCTAAAATTCAGGGCTGGAAGTTTTTGAATTCACGAAAATATTACCTGATAATTTCAAAATGAATGAGAAGTTAAAAATCCAACAAACAAGTTTCAAAATAAAAAATAATAATAATCAATTTTTTTTGGATCTTATGATCATATTGTTGCAGCCTTTGCCGGTCGTTTGCTTGTAACTGGCAGCCTCTGTAACTGGATTTTGGACTGGAAACGATTGCGAGGCGATAAGGTAAAAGGGAGACCAGTTGAAGTTCGACATTTTTTTGGTGCCCCGCTTGCGTTTATATCACTGAAAGGTAAACTAACAGACCCGAGGAGGGCCATAAAGTAAATAGGTCCTCAAATGAAATGCAAAAGCAAAGTTAGCTAACCAATCCTCGCGATAGATGTGCTGAGCAAAAGTCTGATGCTGCCTCCAAGATGATAATTAGCTGTAACCTCATCATCCCATCCAAGAATGGCATGTATGTAGTAAAGTCATGTTAGATAGAAACAGCTTCAAACAAGACCTAGCAATAGCCCGTACTCCAAGCAACTTGTAAACCAAATAGAATACTCTGCACTAAAAGATAGTGAAATCTCCTCCTCACGGGTAGGCAGTTAGTCAAATGACGGTAACCTACGTTCTAATTACTAAAATCATCCACTACCAACATATGCAAATTTCCAACATCAACATTCCAGAATTACAATTCGTTTTATGGTGCGCCCTGTACACCATATTACAGAAATAGGATTACAAGCACAACAACCATTAGCAGTTCTTACAATCAATATTATGTTTTTTTTACCACATGTGAAGTCATGGTGCCATGAAATAGCGTGGTACTTCCATCCCAACCTTGCTCCACTAAACAAGACTTCCAATATCGTCAAATCAGAATTAATTTGACATTAGGACACAAAATAATCTAGATTCCTAGTCTCTAACATGCAAGCAAGAATTTACAAGCCATTGGATTGTCAAAACCATGGACAATGACAAATCCAATCAGCGCAGAGTTGAAACTCAAATGCACTAGTGCTGTGGTCAATCAAGAGGCATACCTCACCAAATGCAAGAAGACGCTGACACGTGAGTCAGCTGACAGCCTACTCGGCAACTTTTACAGATGCAGGGGCGTTGATAACTGTATCTTCCCATGAACAAACATTACACCAAAACCATACAGTGGCAACAAGATATGAAGTAGCCTTCATTACCTCGTCACCAGAATGTTTTAATCACTTCCAGAATCTAGCCTTTGAGAAAGTCCTTCAGAGAAAATGGTGGAATCTCATCCTATAAAAACACATACTAAAAGAGTAAAGCATCACTATACCAATAAAAAATTAGTCATGAAGAAACTCAAGGACAGTTGAGATATCAGCAGAATTAGCTAAAATCCTCAGCCTCTAACGGTTTCAATGGGAAAAATCATTAACCATGACTTACCTTGCCATGATCTTGATTTAAACTTTGCCTTACAACTATAGTCTGTTGTATCAGTCTTTCCACTGCTGTATAGCTTGGCAAGTTTCTATGGGCTGATATCATTCAGGACCAACAAATAGATAGAGAAGAGTGTGAATGATAATTATAGAAAGAATCATCAAATCAACAAGAAGCACATTTGTTAGTATGGAATCTTCTGAAAAAACATGGAACAAGGAAAAAAACTGCAGGAACAAACCAAGAATGGCTCGGTTTAGTTTGTCTGCAACATGCTGCCGGTATTCCGAGCCAAGCAGATGAAACATTGGTGATTTTTCTGGTTCCTCATAAGCAAGCAGAGACAGAAAGTCCTGCAGCAATAGGAAATGGTTTTTCACTTTCCAACAATATTAGACTCAAAACAGTAGCTATGCTTAAAGTGGTTTACTCAGGAAGGATCATACTTCAAGCTTTTCAAGTAACTTCTGCTCCTTCCCAAATGGCATCAACGTGTTTTGAGCAAATTCCAAAGCTTCAGTGCTGTCCATTAGCATACAAGGATTTAACATAAGTGGAAGATATTCTTGGAAGTACGTTTTTCTACTACTTACCACTTCTTAGCACAAACAAGCTCAACAAAATGAAGGCTCAAAAGATCAAAATGCAAGTCCTTGTTATTCTCCAATAAGTCACATGCCACTTGTTCTGTCAATTCAATGGCCTTTAGTGCATTCCCCTCTAGGACACAACAGAATATCCCTGAGCACATAGCTTACGATTAGCACCAGTATACAAAAGAATAGAGATCAGCAAAGGAACAAAACTGAAAATCATTGTCAGATCATTTATATCCAAGAAAAAGTAGAAGCAAACTACTGCGGTAAAAAGAACAGGATCTATGGTTTATCGCTACTGATGTTTAAACAATATGTATCATTGCATAGCAGTAGCGAAGCAATATCTGCTCGATTCTTCCAATAATCTTCATGAAAACAACCAACGTCACCAGAAAGAAGAATGTATGAAAAGAAGTTACAATGGAAACTGGTAAGTGCAGCAATTAAGCATGGTAAATAGTGTTTTTTACACCAAATTGGGGCTAAGTAGCCAGTCCCCAAAACACACGCAAAAAAGACTACATAAATTCCTTTTCTTTGAATATTAACAAATTTAACAAGCTCGACCCATATCTCGTAACTAAAGAAGTTCAAAACTTTAAAGCTACAAGCATTGCGACTGAAAACATTGAAAAAAGCAAGTGGTCATGCTTTAAAGTTACAAATCCCAATTTTCTATCAAAAACTGAAAAGATTTGCATACCTTTTCTTTTCACCATATCCTCAACATAATCTGCAGGTTCTGGCATCCCAGTACAATCCACGAATGATTCCAGAGTTTCTCTATAACAATTATGCACCAGATAGGATAGCACAATATTGTGGATATCATTATCTTTGATACCCTGTAAATACATATAAAAACAACACATCCACACATTAGAAAATTGAGAATAACCCAGAAACCCTAATTAATATTAATACCAACAGCTGCTTCAAACAATTCGATTAATCAGCATCAGTAATACCCATAACTATATATTCCCAACATTGCAAAGCAAGTAATGTAAAATACAAACTAGGGTTCGATCATAAAGAACAGTGATTGCTGAGTGTAAAATTATAACGCAACTAGAAAGGAACGGGTGGTAACCTGAGATTATAATGATACTAAAAATTACTTACAATCTGTTCGTAGTGACGAGGATCAACGTCCATGGTTGACTGGGTTAGGAAGCTGATTACAAGTAGGCTGAGGAGATTAAGGTTCTGATGATTTGGTGGCGTTTGTCTTGTCGGTGGTGTTAAGATTTCTAGGGCTATCTTTACTTGAAGGAAATGGAAAAGTGATCAGAAGCAGCGAAGAGTTTTCAGTGTGCGTCTGCTTCAACTGCCTGTTCAAATTCTGAGTGGGATGCAATTTATATTTTAAATTATTTTTATTTATAAATATATTAAAATAATATTATTTTTATTTTTTAAATTTTATTTTTATATTATCATGTTTAAAAACATTAAAACATTATTTTTAAGCTGAAAAAATCAAATTTTAAGCCAATAATATTTTGGCTGCATTGTCAAACACCACCTCTATTATTAAATATTAAATATAAAACTAAAAAAATAAAAAAAAAATATTATTTACTTGTACCATTATAATAGTAATTCACTGTATTTTTTTTTCATTTTAACCCTTTTTTTTTCTTAGCTTATTTTTTTAATTTAGTTATTTATGATGTATTTACAAGAATTTAGAGTTGATAATTTATTTTATTAAGTATAAAACTAAAAGGTGTAGGTAAAACATTATTTCTTCACACTCATTAGCCTCATAAATTACAATAATAATTCATAATGTTTTCTTTTTCATTTTAACCCTTTTTTTCCTTTGATTATTTTTTTTTAATTTAGTATTTATATGATGTGTTTATAGGATTTAAGGTTGATAATTTATTTTAATTTGTTTTCTATATGATTATCACGATATCAGAAAAAATCTCAGTATCAGGTTGGCATCATAAAAATATCACAGAATTACAGTATAATCTTTTTTTAAAAAAAATTAGTTAAATAAAAAATAAATTTGAAAAAAATCTAGATTATTAAACTCTATAGAGTCAATGACCTAATTTGTAAATTTGATGAAGAAACCCTGGTTGCCTCGGTTCCTGATTTATTGGTGGTTTTTTTTTACTAATTGAATTTGACTATGTGATCGTTTATTTTTTTAATCATATATTAAAAAAAACATGTTGTTAAATTTTAGATAGTTCATAGGCCTATTGACAAGTCTGACGAGTTTATTTTTTTTTAATTTATTTTGTTGGTTTTCATCATTTGATGTTGTGCTAATTGAGAATTGAGTTTTATAATTTATTTCGTTTTGTTTTCTGCAAGGTTATCATAGTATTAAAAAAAGTTTTAGTATTGGTTTAACGCTTAATTTTATGATCGTCTATTTTTGTTATAATATAGTTTATAAAAAAAAGTTACAATCCCAATGGAGTTCATTACTTGGTTTGCGGGTTTGGTATGCTGACCCGGGTTACCTAATTCAAGGGTTTAACAGGTTTATCCATCAAACTTGATATATTTGTTTTTTAGTTTTTGATTTTTTAATTCTTCTAATTGTTTTTTTATTCTTCTTC
>Ga0325403_1002506_pt1 | contig 16294 bp, 4 predicted proteins | sample PopdelMetagenome_19_FD_205665 | JGI IMG/M metagenome (GOLD analysis project Ga0325403, IMG submission 205665) | Populus deltoides microbial communities from Bellville, Georgia, United States - Xylem-PdKOR-R4 | ecosystem: Host-associated > Plants > Phyllosphere > Stem > Wood/Secondary xylem...
TTAGAAAATGATTTTCAAAAAACCATTTTTCATCAAACAAACACCCCCTGGAGGAATAATCTTTCCTACATATTGGCTCTAAGTTTCAAACTCAAGAAGTTAAGCGAGGAAACAAATCTTCTTTACTATTCAACCTACTCCTTAGATGGCATTTGAAAGTTGTTCTAGGAAAGGAGTTGCAGGAGAGTTTTAGAGTAAATTATTTGTTATCTTAGCTATTTTTATTCCTATCTAATTTAGAAAAATATTTTTTATGGTATTTTTATTTTTTTCCTATTTAGTTTACTAAATCAAATTTTGGTTGATTGTCTTATATTTCAACATGTTACTTGAAGAGAAGTATTTAACAATAAAATTTTGAATTAAAATTTTTATGTAGTAATCTTATTCAGCATCTTGTGTTGCTTAAGCTTTTTTTTTTATTATTATGTTATTTTCATTTGTGTTAATAGAATGAAAGAATACAAAAAAGACAAAATAAAACAGAGAAATGAGATAAAGTTATGTTTGATAATGACGTATAAGATAAAATAAGTATATCAATATCGTATATAGTAAAGCCTTTTATATCTTTATATTATCTTGTATTAGTATAAAATAACCATATGATGCATGTTTCACTTATTCAATAATTTTTCAATTGTAATATTTAAATAAACTATTAATTTAGTATGAAAATTTTTTATTTTTATTTTATATAAATTTTAGTAGAATCATTCTTGAATAAATTATAATTTACTTTGGTTCATTATTTTTTATTAATGTAAATTATAATATATATATATATAATAAATTATAATCTACTTTTCTTATTTGATTTTCTTCCATATTCATTTGTTAAAATATAAAAAAAAACTAAATTTAATTGTATATGTAACCAATATTTTAAAAAAACTATATTTAAAATATAATTAGAAAGAAACAAAAAAAAAAGATAATAAGATTAAGAGTTTGACCTAGAACTAAGCCTAGGTATGGATGGGCTTGGAGTCAAGTGTAGGCACACCTGAGTTGGGACACATGTCATGTTTAAATCCTTTAAGACGCCGGGGATATATTATCTAATATTATCTTGTTCAATGAGTCTTGCAAGTTTATAAGGAAACGCACCAATCACTAGTTTCTAAAGACTCATTTTATTAATGTATATATCATTTAATCAATCAGTTGGTTGCATGTGAGACTAATTTTATTCATGTAAAAGCACATTTATTATTAAAAAAGTCATTCTTTATCTTTAATATTCATTGATGTTTGATTAATGAGTCAAGTATAAAGATAAGTTTTTGAGACAAAAATGCTTAGCTAATGAAATTATAAAGTTTTTATAATTATGAGATTTTTATTGCATCAAAACATTATTTCTAAATATTCTTAGTTGATGCTCTATTAATATTGGACATTAATTACAGTCGTTGAGATTGATGCATATTATGTTCTTTCTTTTTTATGAAAGGAAGCAGTTATTCTTATAAGGTGGGGTATGAAGAACACCTATAACTAATATGTAGGTGTTTGTCAATTGACATTTAAACTAAATTAACCCGCATAAGAATTCTATATAGAGAGATCACATGTGAATATGAAAAGGCTCACATGATAGAAGTGTAAGTGATCCTTAGACTTTTGATCACTAAGTCATTGTAACTGTCGCACCCTCGTGCGGCATCCGATGACGATTTTTGGTTTGATTTCGGGGTCTTTTGTTTATTGAATAAGGGAGTCGCCACCTAGTATTTGGTCACTAGGAACCCTAACTGGTCTTTCAGAGATTCTAAGGCAATGGACTGGTTGCGTAAAGGAAAGGTATTAGCACCCCTAGTACGCCCTACCTATGGTAAGCTGCTTGGTGTTTGGTTTGCTTTAATTGCTATGATGTTGGTGTTTTCTGGTCCCATCAGTTTTTCTAGGTTTGATTCAAACTAAATTGATTATGATAGAAATCCAAGGAGGTTCCATGTGCTTTAAAAGCTCATTTTCCCCTTAGTATTTAAAGAGTTTGCGACTCGTAAATCGCAAGGTGGAGGGACAAAAATTTAAAAATCTAAGGAAATTTAAAAGCCTATTTTTGCCTTAGTGTTTTATACTCTCACGGCTCGTAAACCGTGGAGTAAAAAAAATTGAAATGTCCTCGATTATAATCAAGGCTTCTTTCAAAAATGTGTGAGGATTTATTATTCCTAGAAAATTATTTTGGATATTTAGCACTTGGAGTTTCTTTATCCAAATATTAACAATGAATAATAACAAATTATTCCCAATAATATTTTGGATATTCGTCATTTAAGGATTTCTTTATTCAAACATTAGCGGTGAATAATAGATGAATTCCCCCCAAAATAAGATTTTTATATTTTTTGAAATATTGGCCAATACCCATTAGAGTTTTACAAACATGTTGTAAAATCTAGAAATGCAAGAAAATCAATTTTTTTTGTGTTTAAGAAATCCATGCGAAAACACATTTTCGAAACTTTCAATATTTTTTGTATAAAAAAAAAACATTCAAAACATGTTAGAGTATTGGCCGTATGCAACACGCAAAAACATTTTTTGATATTTTTTTTGTCAAAACGCAAGCATCACAAAAAAGAAAAAAAAACAGCCATACACATCCATTCCAAAATTTGCAAAAGGCCCAAAACACTGATATATATAAAAAATAAATTTCCCAAAGCCAAACTTTACTCACACAAAATTCAGTCCATCCATTTAAACCCAAATCCTATAACTAAAAAAAAAAAATAACAAGTCTGTATGCACAAGAAGACCACAATTCTGAAAACCAAAACCTATAATAGTGACCATGACTCAACACCCATCCTTTTTCCGATCTTTAATACTGCCACACTTGTTAGTCTCATGCAAAAGGAAACGACTTGAGCAACACCTTTATATTGAAGCAAATACAGAACTACAAACACAAACCAACGGCCAACTAGCTTTTTTTTCAGAAAAAAACAATCAAAATGAAAACATGAAATGAAAATCTGCTAAAAGACCGCCTTGACTCTAAAGGGACTTCCCTCGTGTTTCACTTTCTAGATAGAGCTTTATTTAGGAGCCAAACTCAAACTATGCAACATCCTAAGGCAAAGAGACACTCGGACAAAAAAAAGGGAAAGATAATGAAAGCCTTTAAAGCTCATGGTTCCTCACGGCAGGAGAACAAGAAAAGAAACGTAACTTTAACATGAACAAAAAAATCTAAACTCCAAGCCATGCATGAACTGTGGGCAAGCAATGTCCTTTTGTCCAACCAGAAACGAATATCCAGAGCAAAAGGAAGGAACATGTTTGGAATAGAAAAAAACAACAGATGTCAAGTTTGAATATAGCAAGGAAGAAAAAAAACTGGAAAACTAACCTGCAGATCTTACTTGTCTGAATGCAGAAGATGAAGTTTAGATAGATGGAAAAGCCTTTGCCTTTCGGCCTCGTTTTTCTGTGCCTCTCAACTCAGTCTTATACGGGTTCTCTCGGTTTTTTCTTCACTCTTTCTTTGCGTCTCTCTCTGATTTCTCCTCCCTCTGTTTTTGGCTCTTCTCTCTGTGTTTTACTTTCTCTCCTCACTCTGTTTTTCTTTTTTAAAGTCAGGGGGTGGCTACTTTGTTTTTTAAAAGACAAGAGGGGGTTGCGGCTCCTCTAGATAGGGTTTAGATTTAGGTCTTTTTTTGTGTGTTTTCCTCTCTTTTCTGAAAAATTACATCTCCCCTGAATATTTTTCTCCTCCCTATTATTATGGCTGGAGGTTCACTTATATAGAAAATCTCTACGCATGCTATTCAAGGAAATATTGTAATAATTATTGCAGAGATTGTTTTCTATAACCAGCATCAACAAATCCTATATATATATGGTATTTTATATTGCAGTGATTAATTTTCATAACCAACACGAATCAAATCATATATCTATGGTATAATTATTTTCCATAACCAGCACGTGGGGTCCAAAATTGAGTAACAACAGTAACATCCTTCATTTTTTAAATCAAGAAAACAAGGTGATTTTTTTAATAGACAAATAAAAGTAATAATGGTCGACCAGTTCAATTTTATCTAAAATTTTGGTTAACTAGTTTATTTCATAGTATAACATTTTCCTTATTGGTTGATCAATTAGTCGACCAGTTCCATTGATCGATTAAGACAATAGCAAAATTAATTGTTCAATTTACCAAACTGTCAACCAATTCATTTAGTAAATTCAATCGGTCAACCAATTTAGTCATAATCATACCTTTTTGTTATTAAACCTATGTTCAAATATTAGCTTTCAACATCACACTTAATTTCTTGACTTGGCAGTATTACTATCCAAATCCAAGGTAGATTTTCCTTTACCCTTGGATTTATCAAGTTATCCTTAACTTTCATCACACCATATCTTTTTATCATGATTATAGTCCAAATATCATAGACTTATCTCATATCTTATAATTCATTTTCCATAATTAATAGATAATTATAAGACATGATGCAAAAATTATAGGAAAACATTATAAGGTAGATTTTATATGATTTAAATTCTAAAGCACTAAATGAAATATAACATCGTAAAAGTTTATTGAGAAATTCTTAACAAAATCATACTAGGATCGCAATCTTGACATTAATTACATACCATACTTTACATTACAAAAGGATTAACATATAACAAAATTACATCTTCATTAATTAACAAAAAGAAACTCCTAATCATCACCTCATTCCATACGAAGTTGTAAAGCACTTGAAATTAATTTATCACACATTATAAATATAACTATACCATGAATCATTAAATCAATAAAACAACTTTAATGATACATTTTAGTCTTAATAGATTATTTTCGATCAATTTTCTCTTTATAGTTTTATCAAACCATCATGATAAAATCATATGTACTAGTCATTATCGACCTAATGCCACTAGCTCACTATCAGGCATTATCTCCCCCTTACTGAGTGTTTAGCTCATTGCCCATTACCAAGCTTTAGCCCCATCAATAAGAAGCTAGTTTCTCTGTCCATTACCGGGCACTAGTTCTATTACCAGAAAACTAGTTCCTTCACCAATTACTTGGAAGCTAGTTCCTCCGCCCATTACTGAGCACTAGTCTCATTACTAGGAAGCTAATTTCTCTACCCATTACAGGGAAACTAGTTCCAATCACATTAAAACTAAATTAAAAACAAGGCATATTTAGGTTGTGTTTGGGAACGCGGTGCAAACCGCGTTCCCTTAAATTTTGAATTTTTTTTTGCTTAAAATTAAAATTTTTTATGTTTTTAGATCATTTTGATGTGCTGATATCAAAAATGATTTTTAAAAATGAAAAAACTTTATTTTGATGCATTTCTAAATGAAAAGCTCTTTGAATCGCAATCACTACCACAATCCCAAACAAACCCTAGTGAAATTGTAATGACTTGTCTTAATACTAGAGTATTGAGGTGGTATACACCTACTTGTTGTTGTATAACTTCTAGGACCTATCCTGTATCAACATGTATATCATATTATTTTTCATTCAATGCTCATTCCGTATAATATAATCTAAGTTGATTCTTTCGACTTAATCATTATTTACAATTTATCTTGTATTGAAATTTCATTTCAACTTCTCATTTAATCTACATTATCGATCTAATTAACTAGAGAGACTTCTTATAATTCATAAACACACACACACTTTAGTAAACTCGAGTTTTGTTCTTAAAAATTCTATAATTTAAGTTTTACTTCAAGATCATTGTTTCTCATTTTAATCATAACCAAAGTTATTACGTTTAGTTTTACACTTGGCTTATCTCTTCTAAAAGCTAAGGTACAAAACTACAAGTTTACCTAAGAGAAGAAAATCCAGTTTCGCCATTAACACACCCAAAACTACAAATCATGACCACATATTTAGTTTGTCGAGCATGATTTAATTCGACCTCTTCTTAGTTTTTAATCCATAACTAGAGTTTGATAACTCCAAATTAAGCAAGATCAATTTTTTTTTGAAAGTTAACATCTCTAATTACAACTTTTATGAAGAGACTTATCCTAAATTTTATCATTTTCAAGTCCTAATCTCCTCTAGAAATTAGGTGATGAAATTGTCCAGTTTTCACAAGTAAATAAAAGCTCATCATTATCAAATAAAATAATTTAACTCCTTTAAATTATCATTTGTATAATCATGTAAACATATCCATTACATTTCACAAGCATTATAATAATCGTATTAACTTTTGAGTTAGTTACTTTTTTGGTTGGTTGTACTCATAGCCAAAACACCTAGATTTCTTTTTTTATTATTTAATACTTTAAGCTATTATATCATTATTTTAACCCAATTACATCATAGTATAGTAATTCTTCAATATCCTCAAATGTTATCAAGAAACCTAATTCTTTAAATAAAAGATTTTTAATCAAAATCAATTAAACCTAAAATAACATGTTTAAATAGCATTAGAACACTTTACCAGGTAATAATCCAAGTTTTAAACGATAAACAGTTAAGAATGTCCAAGCTTTTTTTTCTTCCTCCCCAAGTCGTGACCCTTTCCTCACAAACTCCCTTACTTCTCACAAAATTTCTCTCCCAAATCTCTTCTATTATGGTGTTTAGGTGTTTACTTCTCTAAATCCTCATTAAGATTAGCCTATCACATGAATTTTCCAAGAAAAATTGATGGATTTATTCCCACTATATCCCCACTTTGCACGTTTTAATTGCCAATAATATTTTCCCCTTAGTTGGAACACATTTTAATATTGATTTTCAGTTGACCACATCAATTTACATCTCAATACCTTTCATACCTCCTACCTTACTTTTATTTAAATTTTATTTGCATTTATGTATTTTTTAGACATTTTTTGTACTCTATTTTTTTGAAAAATTAATACACAACCAATTTATTTCTGATCTGAAAATCAAATATCATCTCCTTAATTTAAATGTCCAATTTACTTAATTTGTACCTCATTTCATAATATGTAATTTAGGTCGGGGTTTACAATTATCTTATATAGGAAATGATATGTTTTGATCCTAACTATATGTGCTCTTAATTAAAGGTAACAAACAGGTAGATATTAAGTATAATATGAACTATATTAATGTATTTAAGTGATCAAGAGATGATTTATCAACTGAAGTAAATTAGAAAAAAAGTTATTCCTGTTCTCAAATAACATTAATTATGAGATCCTAGTGTAAAGTGAAACGAGATTTGAAAAAAAAATTCAATCTTATTTAAAAAGTCAATGACTATGGTGCTGGAAACAAATATAATTTGACATAATAAACACATCCAATGCTATAATATCTAAATCATAATATTATTAATGAAAGGATAATAATTACAATGAGAAATTGATCATTGAAATGTTAAATCAAACCACATATGATTTTTCTAATATTTAAGGGATCATAACAAGATCCTAAACATTATACTTGATCTTCAAATATAAATCAATTAATTTGTTGAACATATAATAAATTAAATTGTTTAATTTATTTAATCTTATTTTATTATAATTGTGATTTATAGACCAAAATATTAAGAAACTTGTCACACACATTAAGAATCATTGGTAAAAAACTAAATTTAGATGATTGATTGATTGTGATTTGATTGTAAATAAGTTTTAGAAATTAAGAACTATAATATAATTAATATAAGAGATTACAATTCTTGACCTAGAAAAATCAAGTAAGAACTTTATTAAATAAACTTTTAAAATTATTTTGAAATAATATATGTGATATTTTTAGGGGACAAGTGATATTTTACCATTTATATGGTAATTAGATTTTTCCAATAAATATAATGTTATACCTTTATATTTTCTTGAAGCTATGTTACAAAACATATGATAGAGAAACACCTAAAAACATAAAAAAAAAAAAAAAGAGCTAGCACTCAAAGTGATAGTGACCCACTCTTCTAAAAAGGTTTTAAGAGATTTTTTATTGGTGTTTTATGTAGATTATTGTTAAAGATTGAACACTTAGATGCCTTGTTGTTTGCGATAACCTGATCTTGAAGATAGTCAAACATAAAAAAAAACATCTAATCTTCAAGTAATCTTCGCTCAAACCTTAAACAACCTTAGATTATTTAACGGGTCCTTGGGACTCCTAAAAAAAATTAAATTATTGTTTCCGCTGCATTTATATGTTTTAGAAAACCTAACAACATTTTTTTTAATTAATTGTACATAGTTTATATAACTCAGAATTGAGGCAACTTTTGTAATGGTTAATTAAATAACCTCGAACCTTAGTGTAAGATCATAGTCTTTAATTCTACATAAATATTGCTCTGCAACTAAACACACACATACACATGTTCACACAACTTCATAAGATTTTCATCTCATATCTAAACTAACTTAAGCATCGGAGATCCTCAAACCTATAAAGGAACTTATTTTATAGGTCGTGTAGATGTCAAAGCCTAATATTGTTTGCATTTCAACTTTCAATAACATTAAGACACTGTTCCTAATAGAGGTTTTCAACAACCTCATCACCGGCTGACCTAGATTTTTGTAAACTTCTCAAAAGGTTATCCCTTTAGATTTGAAGACTCATAAATCATATAAGATATCTATGTTAAATAGTAAATCATTAATGATTAATAGCATTATATATATGAACTAGTCCATTGACTTGCGTTTTACTGCGGGTTGGACTAAATTTTTTTAAAGCATAAAAAGAATACTAAGAGCGTGAGGATTTTTTAGCAATGCTATTAAACCCGAGCAAGTAGGTAAATCTTGAAATCTCTTAACCTAGCTCATTGCTTAGTGTGAGTTTCTAATTAAATCATTTAAGAGCTAATCCAATGTGAATTGATTGATTTAATGGGTTTAAAGGAAACCTGGATAATTAGAAAAAGCATGGATCAACTTATAAAAATATCAAGAAAGATTTATTTTTAAAGTATTGAAGCAAGTAGGTAAATCTTAAAATCTCTTGACCTAGCTCATTGCTTAGTGTGAGTTTCCAATTAAACCATTTAAGAGCTAACTCAATGTGAATTGGTTGATTTAATGGGTTTAAAGGAAACCTGGATAATTAGAAAAAGCATGGATCAACTTATAAAAAAATAAAGAAGGATTTTTTTTAAAAGTATTGAGACGATAACATATTGGATGACCCTAGTCACACGTGACTCAGTTCATGAACTTAGCTAGATTTAATAGCTTTTTTAAAAATAATTTTTACCTAATTATATGATAAAAATTAGATGTTTGTAATTTTAATAATCAATCCTAATATAGATGTTTGTTCGAGACCGTGATAACCCTAAACAAAGCAAGGAAACAAAATTAGACCCAAATTAAGTGTTGTTTTGTATTTATGGGCATTATAATAACTTAACTTTGCAAAAAAGAATAAAAAAGAACAATGGACACTAAGGGAGTTATCAACTCCCAACGTGAACCAACAACCTTTATGCATTAAATTCCTAAATATTGATGTAGCTTTTGAGTTAAAATCTGGTTTGATTCTTTCACTATCTACTTTCTGTGGCCTTATAGGTGAGGACCTCTATAAGCACTTGAAGGAATTCCAGAGGAACAAATTAAACTAAGGGCTTTCTTATTCTCTTTGGCTGATAAGGCAAATGATTGACTTTATAACCTTCCATCCGGATCTATTACCACATAGAATGATCTAAAAAAGGGAGTTTTTGATAAGTTCTTTCTGGCTTCAAAGGCAAGTACCATCATAAAAGAAACCAGTGGAATTTGTCAGAGTAAAGAAATGCGCTTTTTAGAGGCAACCCAAGCGTGGTGTTGCATCATGACCACCAAAGATTTTTTTTATTTATTTAGTTAATTTTATTGCTTTCTCTATGTTTAGTATTTTTTAATTTGATTTTTCTCCACCATATTTTCTCCTAAGACTATATTCCCTTAGTTGGAACTGCAGAGCACACTGAATGACATACTATTTTTCAGTTGTCGAATCAACTCTTAATGATTGAGCTAAACACATTCAAAGTAATTTGCTTTACTTCCTCATCTCTTTTTAGTACGGTCATTGAGAGCAATGCCTATATTAAGTATGAGGGGATTTAAGGGCTTTCCATGTTGGTGGAACTATACTCTGTTTTTAACCTTTCTATGTTGATGACATTATGCTCTACTTTGGCAATTCTAATATGTCTGAATCTTCATGTTTTAAAATCAGTGATTTGGAGGCTGTTTGTTGCAAATGTAATTTTCATATTTGTGGGACCGAAATATTTTTTATGATGGTGATATTTCATTATCTTAATTGTTAATATTATTAACGAATTCTTAATTAAGCTCGTTAAAAAATCATAACATGATTGAATGATGATTTGGCTATTTTAAAAGATTGTTTAGTCAAGCTATTTTTTTTTAAAACTAAAGTAATTGGATTTAGTAGACACAAGATTGCGAGACTTTGAGTCTTATGATTGACACATCTATATTGATCTCTATTTTTCTTTCATGTGTGATTTTTTTCCATTGGTATTGTTTCTCCAAAACTTGCTCTGATTCTAATCAAGACCATATTTTTACATGCATGCTTAAACATGATTAATGTATTTTTTTGTTATGTACCTTATATAGCCTAACAACCCATATTTTGATAAATTTTTCCTTTAAGACCCCCTTTGAATTTATGGACTTTTTCTTTGATTATAACCCGCATTACAAACTATAAACCAAACATTGTATTACCTAAGCCGTAGAATTAATGGAGCGTTATACATCATTATACAAGCATAGTAAATACATGAAATAAGTGTGAGAGTGTGTTAAATTTATAAGTGGCTATGTTAGGTGTCGCGGGGTGCGAGCGTCACGACATCGTCTGACGATGGTGGAGGCTTTTGTCGTGCCTCCCTAATGAGGTGTGGTGTGTTACGAAGAGTTTTTGGATTTAATCATAAAATTATGATTAATGTTCAAGAGTCGCCACCTAGTATTATGGTCGCTAGGAACCTATGGTCTGCGAGAGTCTAGGGGTAAGGGACTAGTTGTGCAAGGAAAAGATGCATCACCCCCAGTGCACCCTACCTAAGGTAAGCTGCATTGTTGTTTGATTGTTTTTCTAGGTCGGGTTTTTATTAATTGGTCTTTTCTAAGGTTCAAGGCAGATCTCTCTCTGCATGAGAGAGTCTCTACTTTATCGGGTTAAATTCTAACCATTCTAAATCTGAATTTTAGCATCGCATTTATTTACACCTTGTATCTTTAATACCTAAGGGTGTACTTTATTGTATAATTTTACACCCCACAATTATTAAAGTCTACATCTAGACCCTAAAAAAGATTGGAAAAAGGTTTTTGATATTTTGGTCAAACCCTAATGGATGATCATAAACTGGTTATGATATCCATTTTTTTATTTTCAAAACATGAGAAAGATGCAATTTTTTAATGAAAATATGCATTGAAAATTTTTAGGATTTGACCGCATGTATGAAAACAAAAAAAAAATTTGTTTTTGAAAAGGGAAATTAATTTTAAAGTTTTTGAGAATTTTTTTTGAAAATGTTTTAAATGTTTTTTGAAATATTTTAGAGAAAATCGGGTATTTTAATACCCGATTTATATTTTACAGTGTAAATCTACGATCCGATATCATGCAAAATATGTAGAAAAATATACACGAAAATCACAATTTTTATTTTTATTTTTTTGGGGGTTGGACCTGGCCTAGTTATTTGGGTTGGGCCTGAATTGGCCCGACCCAAAGGAGATGTTAATTACTTTGCAGAACGTGAACAATAGTTCACGTTCTGCATGCAACTACATAGTTGCAGACAATGGAAGAGAAAAATGGGAGGCGACTTGACGGAGGGGATGGAATTGTTATTACTGGCCCGGAGTGAAGTGGGCAGAGGTGTTAGTGGCTGGAGTCGGCTGTGGGAGGAAGAAGAAAAGGTTGCAAATGAGAGAGAAAGGCTGGAAGGAGAAGAGATAGAGCTGTAGTGGCTGCTTGGTGGTCGGTTAGTAGTTGTGCTAGCTTCCTGTGGTGTATTTGGTGGCTGAAGGGCTGGTGGTCGGTTGGTGGTTTTTGGTCGATTTTCTCCTCCCTCAGGGCATGAAATCCACTTTTAATTATAAGCTGTAGAAGTGGGCAATCTTGTCTACACTGAAAAAAAAATAATTCAGCCCTTGATTCAGTTGGAAAGGATCCCAACCATTGATTAAATTAGCCTCTTTAGGCCGGCGTCAGCGCTGATGGGTTGTCATTCAGCCTGAACGGGCCATATGGGGTTGTAGAAAAATTGCAGAGGATCATTTGTGTGCAAGATTTGTCAATTTTGATGGACGTTAGATGCATTAAATGCATCTGCAAAGTAGCTTCCCTGAGTTGTCATTTCAGAGAAAATTAAAAAAGAAGATGAACAGTATTAGACTTCTGTTTTTGGCCAAAGTTCATTTCAGTCTTTCCTCTTTAAATTTGATTTAATTACACCCATAATTGACCTTATACTTTTGATTTAGTGCAATTTATCCCCTGCTGAACTTGAATTAGAACCCTGAATTTACGCGCCTTTTGCTTTGTAGTCCCTAGTCTCAGTTTTATGAAATTTAACCCCTAATTGACCATTACACTTTCAATTTCTTCAATTTCACCCCAGGTTTTGGTCAATTAAGCCCCTATAGTTTGGTGCCTTTTGCAGATTGGCTCTTGACTGCGAATTTTGTTAATTTAACCCCTAATTGACCCAAAAACTTTAATTGTCTTGCAATTTGGCCCCTGATTTCAATCAATTAACTTGGTAAAAATTAAATTGGGGCTCTTAAAAATTCCAATCTTTTCAATTAAACCCAAATTAGGATCCCAAACTTAATTTTTCACCAATTAAACCCCAAATAAATTTAATTTGACCCATTTAAAGTATAGTTAAGTCCTTGCACTTAATTAAAATCCTTTATTTGGACCCAAATTAATTCAATTTGGCCCATAATTAAATCAAATTGGTCTATTAAAAATTTAATTATGTTCTTGGACTTAATTTTTATGCAAATTTATCCAATAATCATTTAATTTGACTTTCAATTTGCATTTTTTTGGCATAATGGGGTACAAATAGACCTTGAATTTCCTTCGAAATTACAGCTTGATTCCCCGACTTGCTTTCTCCATGTTGCCAACCTTTATTTTATTTTTTTGATTTTTATTTTGAAAAAAAATGTTATTTTTGGGGAATAACCCAGAATTGGGTTATGATATCAGGTGTGAGGGAACAAACTGTTACTCCACATGATATTATGATGGCAGATGGAGGAATTTGTTCTATCTTTTATATCTTTGATTCCTTAAAAAAAAATTATAATGAAGGTTTGAAGTTTTATAAGGGTAAAAGATCATCATTTAGTTTGAACCAAAATTTTGTTATGTTGAATGATCAATTTTCCAATAAATAAGGATAATGTAGCTTTATTATTTACCAAGTTTAAAATGGCCAGAGGAAGTGTTTAATATTCTATATCTTGTTTTAAGGTATTTTGTTTCATTGGTTTCAACGACTTTTAAGCTACTTTACTAAAGATTTCCTACCTTAAACCAAGCCACATTACAACCCTTGAAAAGACTTTATGATTTTTGAAATGCATGTAATTTAAATGGTGGAGAGTGAGATGATTCACAAGCTTATGGTAGATCATTTTTATTTGAATGAATTTGAGTGAAATACTAACTTTTCAAACACATGAGAATTAAATGATCATTTATGTGAGGTCTACTATTTGGTTGTTTTATTCTAAATAAAAACACTTGAAAAACAATTTTAAATTGATTGGAATGTCATTCATGATATGTTATGTTGGTTTGAGAGTTTAATTGTTATTCGTTGATTGCATTAAATTTTTTACATTGAAAAAGTAAAATTAAAATTTTGCCTAAGGATGTGTAAAAGTTAAATGTGAGGGAATTTGATAAGTGTAAAATATACATATGTTTTTGTTCCATTTAACTATGCTTTTTAATGTATTTTGAACTTATTGAAAATTATTTTTATGAGTTTGGCATGCTTAAGAGACTTTATGAATTAATTGCTACAAGATAAGAATTTCTGCATTTTATGTTTTTGACCTTACTTCTTATGACAGCTTTTTCACTAAGTTATAATTTTCAAATATGAACGTGGGATGAATAAAAGTTAAAGTGCACATATCAAACTTTTCAGGAAGTTATGGGTAGAAATCCAAGTTGGTTTAGATCTTTAATCAAACCTGCAAAATCGGGCCGAAATCTTACTTGCAGCAGGATTTTTTACTTTTACATTACATATTCAAACGAGCATATATTGAGCCTCAAGTATCGAAATCATGTAATTCAAAAGCACAAAATCATCTACACATTTAGGATCATAACTTTTATGAAGGATGCTAGGTTAGATAAAATCGTTTTGAAGATGAAAATCCAAATGCAATCTAAAAGACAAGATTGATCTCCTGATCTGATGAGAAACTAACGATGCCGAACATCCCACTGCTGCTGAGAGTTTGGCATAGAAACAGTGGGCCTTAGGATCCAAGAAAGATGCAAACCAAGCCTCTAACATTCCATGAATGAAAAAATATAGCTGGAACACCTGGATATTGCAAAAAACCAAGTTAGAAACAAAGTCTAAGTTGTAGTAACATCTAAATTACAACAGAGTCATGATGACAATAGAGTCAACTTTCAACACAAATTCTAAGTGATTTCACCAACCTTAATAACAAGATAAGGAAGGAGGAATTAAATAACATTAAGGACTCTTAATTAGGAGAAGAATTTTAACGAAAGACAACAACTGAGAAAGAGAATAAAAAAGCAAATCACAGCAGAAACAACTCTTTTATTCTTCTTTGCAACATTCTTTTCTCTTTATTTTTGTTAATTTTTTAGTAGTTATAAACTAAACTTTGGCTTTCGGTTCAAGAGGAATATACACTATCTCCATTATTAAGTTGTGAGAAGTAACATTATCATTGTAATTCTTTCATATTCAAGTACGTATTTATATTTCAGAATTATGCTATTGATTTCTTTTTATGCTTATTGATTTTTTTTAGATGATATATATGTGCTTTCTAGTTTCTTTCAATCCATAATTGTTGTGAAGCAAATGAGTTTAACTTGATTGCTACAACTATCACTTTAATTTATTAGGGAGGAATAAGCTAAGTTAAATTGCTTAAGGTTTTGAATGGTTGCTTAAACTAAATTTCACAAGCTTTGCTCCTAAAGTTACTGCCAAGTGAATTAAAATTGCTTTTCAATATTAAATTCGTTTGATGGTAAGAAATTGATTAGAAAGCTTTATCTAATTAATTTACTTATAATATCCTCAATTTTCCTTAGCTTTAAGGGACATAGAATTTATTTGCTTAAATTAAAAGGATATTTATTTTACCTCGATAATCAACAGATTTATAGGAATAGATGTCTAGATTTTTAAACTTGAGTTAATGAGATATCAATTTATTATTTTTTATTTTTAAATTATGTTTTTTTTATTTTTATTCAAATCCTCTATTTTTTTTTATTTCAGTATATTATAGAAAGATTAAACGAATTTTTTCTTAGGTTCGATATGATTTTCATAATAATTCTATGAATTTATTTTGTTTGTAATAATAAAGCTAGAATTATATTTTTGAAGTTAGACCGACCAATCCTTATCTCTAAATGTTGTATTTTTACCATAATTCCAATCCTAATGTCTTCTCCTTATCTCTAAATGTTGTATTTTTACCATAATTCCAATCCTAATGTCTTCTATTTAGGCTATAAAAAGGCTCGATTGAAAAGAAAAAAATTTAGAAAATTAACTTTTTTTTTAAAAAGCTGACGAGATGTACAATGAACCATTAACCTCATGTCTTTCGGTTTTTAGCATAATCTAATCATATTATAAACCAAATATAAAAGCTAATCCATGATGATGATGATGATGAATTTAAAAGCTAATCCTAGATAATAATAATAAAAAATGGTAATTCAAGAATGCTATTGAAATGTAATATAAAGGAAAATAACTTTAATGTGAATAATAAATATGTTTTAAATAATTAAACGTAAAAAAACTTAAATTTGTAATGAATAAATTTCAAATTAAAACAACACCTTATATAATATGTAAAAAGTAAAAATAATGCTATAAAAATCTGCTATTTTTCAAATGATAGTACATTTTTTTAATAATTTTTTAATTTATCAAATATGAATTGATGAGGAAAAAGATAAAAAAATCTAAAAATAAAAATAGTAGGACACAAAAACATAATAATTGAAATTATCCAAAATATGTATAAAAAT
>Ga0325403_1002509_pt1 | contig 16292 bp, 10 predicted proteins | sample PopdelMetagenome_19_FD_205665 | JGI IMG/M metagenome (GOLD analysis project Ga0325403, IMG submission 205665) | Populus deltoides microbial communities from Bellville, Georgia, United States - Xylem-PdKOR-R4 | ecosystem: Host-associated > Plants > Phyllosphere > Stem > Wood/Secondary xylem...
CATGTGAGACATTACAACCATACACAAAATCAATCTATTTTCAGCAATAATATAAGCACATTTGGAAATTCATACTCAAACACTTATACATATCTTTGTTTATGAATCCATCAATATATATACACACCATTATTTATTTAACAATCACAATACACACATGCACTCTTTCGACCATGAGAACCAACTCACGCGCTTTCATGACTATCATAACAGTCCATAAACACTTGCATTTATGTTTGTCACATCAACCCATATTCATGCATTTTTGGGCTGTCGTAATAACCTATATTTAACAACCATTATTTATTTAACAACCACAATACACACATGCACTCTTTCGACCATGATGACCCACTCACGCACTTTCATGACTATCATAATAATCCATAAACACTTGCATTTATGTTTATCACATTAGCCCATATTTATGCATTTTTGGGTTGTAGTAATAACCTATATTTTCACACGTGTGAGGGTTGTCATAAGAACCCTATATTTCCTGCATTCTAGCTATTGTAACAACTCATATTTTCACATTTATTTTAACACAAAATTTTTATTTCCACAACTACCAGTTTCATCTCCACAAATCACTCACAATTCTATATTATGCATTTTACTTCAAAATATGAAATTTCCACAAGTTCTATATACCAAAAAACATTAATCAACTAGTAATACTATTTTGTCAATTTTCTAAATATTATCGACGAATTCACAGACGAATATTAGCGATTGTTATATTTTATTGGGAATTCCATCTACAATACTGACACGTCATATTTTCTGATGGAAATATATACCGAGAGAATACCTGTCTCATTTTTTCCATTCATTGATTTCCACATGTAATTGTAATTTCCTTAATATTCATCAATGAAAATTTTTTGTCAATGAATATCAATAGAAACAATAAAGTCATTTTCCATCAACAAATAACACCATAACTTACCAATAATATTTTTTCCGTAGATATTTCTATTTTTACTTTGGAACAATTACTTGTTCCATCGCGAAATCACCTGTTTTTACTTCAAGCGCATAAGAAGTTACAAGTTGGATTTTCTTTATTTTAAAAAAAGAAGGGTCACTGTTGATGTAGAAGATGGGTCGTTAGTCGTTGACAATTCCGTAATTAATTACGTGCTCTTTCTTTGCCTAAGAATTTCTGTAGGAACGCATATTTTTCCTATTTCAAAGTTGAGCACGGATCTTAATTAATGATTGATCAGTGACAGAAGACGGGAAAGTGGGAATTTCAAGGCTACACCAGGAAAGTTCTTCAAGGTCCAAATTAAACTAACGAAGTGGGTTTCAATGGGGGCATGGTCTTCGTCTAAACTCACTAAAAGGTTTGAAGTGCATGCTAAGGAGACCGTGACTTGGTCATATTTTCCAAGCTCTAATTTCCTCTTTGTACCGTGTCATAGATACATCAATACTTTGAATAATTACCCACTTTTTCTCTAAGATGAAGTACCGAAGCACTAACACAGAAAGCTCACCGAAAAGCTCCATTATTGCCCCCATTTAAATTTCTTCTATGTTCCCATCAAAGATCATCCAAAAAAGCACTAAAAAACAACAGGAAACCATGGATGGCACCATCTCTCTTATTCTTCATGGGTGCAAGCTTGCTAAAGACCTTGAATTAAACCTAGCAAACTCAGCCACCCAACCAGAAACTCTATCAAGGTCGTGTGAGGAAATCATTAGGGTTTTCGCTAATGCCAAGGAGAGGCTACATGTTCATCAACTAGGCACCACTTTCTACCCACATCCTATGTTGTTTCGTGAGCCACAGGACTTACAGCAACAGCAGAATATTGATCCTATCTTACAGGAATGGCTAGGGACTAGTTGCACATCGGCGGAGACGTTGTTTCATCAAACGCAAGGCGTTATGGCTGAGAGTGCCTTGGGATTGATTGAGAGTAAGATAGGTGGAGGAATACAGATGGGATCAGGAGGTCTAGCTATTGAATCAGGTAGCAGATCAGATGTCCAGGCAGTGGATGCATCAGATTCTGGCAGAGGTTCTTCATCATCCTCAAAAAGACCGCGAATAAGGTGAGAGAATTCAATGCTTGTGTTCATTTTGATTTTTGCATATCATCAAAACTTCAGTCACTGTAACATTTTCCTGTACGTAATATATATTACTTGTGTTTTACTTCGGAATCATCCATGCGAACCAATTAAACGTAGTTCAATGTGTTTTACAACTCCCATGCCAATTGCCGAAAGGAAATTGTATGGAAAGTAGATCATAAAAGCAAAGCCCATTTAACCCTTTTCCCTGGAAAAGAGGTCGGTAGCATTAATGTTCGCACCATACATATTGTTTTCTATGAAAATGTTGAATATACAGACTCAGGTATGTATATTCATGCATACCATATACACTATATATTTGTATTCCGTTTTGGAATCATGAAAATAGAACCTATCTTGATAAAGGAGATCAAGCTTAAGCGGGTCATGATTAACAAGTACGAATTCGTTTTATTAGGCTAATGGCTATCTTGCTATGAATTCTAAACGTGTAGGAATGATGATGCCGAGAAACGGACGGTGAGGGTACCTGCTCAACAGTTCGGCAATACTGAAATCCCACCGGAAGATGGTTTCTCTTGGAGGAAATATGGGCAGAAAGAGATTCTGGGGTCAAAGTTTCCGAGGTAATTACAATGTGAATGGCTGAGAAGAAATCTTATTCTTTTAGATTTTCTAGAAAACATATATATCTTATATGACACATTCAAATCATAGAATATTAAGATATGTATGCTGCTCTTCTTAGGCATTGAAAGTCTTTTCATAATATACTATAAACTTGCGTTTTCTTCATGCTAGGTTTTACCTTTCTTTCAGTAGACATTGACTTGCTACACAACCAACTAAAAGATTGAGTCACTGACTGCTTATTGGGAAATGGTCTCGCGCTTAGAAAACTCCCCGAGCATATCATTTTCCATGCCATGGCATGAATAGACTTGAGAGAAGATTTAGAAAAATCAAATTGACCAAGTTGATTAAAATCATCTTGTTTAGGACTACTTATGCCATTGACATATGTTCTTTATTTTAACTCCATAATCTGTTGTCCCTTTCAGGGCCTACTACAGGTGCACCAACCAAAACTTGTACCATTGCCCAGCCAAGAAACAAGTTCAGCGACTTGATGACGATCCCTACAGATTTGAAGTAGTATACCGTGGCGAGCACACTTGCCACTTGTCTGCCACCGCACCAGCAGCTCCACCACCAGCACCAGGAATTACTCAAGAGATGGCCCAAACTATGATTGGTCAGCCTCAACCATCCGCAGCAACTTCTCTAGGCAGATGGGTGGAATTTTGTCTGGGTCATGGAGGTGGTGCTGGCGGCAGCAGCAGCAGCATGGCTGCAGGTAGTAGCGGCGGTGCGGCTGGTCCCTCCACTGCTGGTCGATATGGTAAAGAAGCTGATTACCCTATAACAGATATGGCTGATGCCATGTTTAATTCTGGCAGTAGTAGCACCAACAGCATGGAACTTATTTTCCCTTCCATCTCGGAAGAAAAAAGGGATCGGCCAAGCGACAAAAACAATTGACAGGCCTAACAGGAGCGCTAGTTAGTTAGAATGGATGGATTTCCTTTAATTTGCCGTCTCTTTGAGGGGAAAACATAGTTTCTCAAATTGACAGGTCAATTCATTAATTAAGGCATCGATTTGAAATTGTAAACATGGCTGTACTGATTCTTCTCTTTCCGTGAGACTTGCTGGGTTAGCGAGTACGATTTTGATAGCAATTTTTTTTTCGTTTCATATTGGTTGATTGCTTCATGGGCAGGCAAGAAATCTCATCATAGTAGTTTATGCAAAGATCATCCTTAAACGTGTACATGTCAGTCAGATGTTGGTGTAGACATTTTTCATCAACAGTAGTGTACACTTATCTGTCTGTACTGAAGAACAGTGTAACTCGCTAGCCTCTGTAAGAATAAAGAATACGAGGTTTCTTCCATGCTAATCTTCTACCTTTGGCTTTTTCGAGGCAGCATTGCATACCTTGCTCATTAAGAAATACGAATCACCAATAAACTGTTGATACTAAACCTGGATTAAAATTAATATCATAAAAAAGTTTTTATCTAGGACTTTGTCTTTGTTCATCGCCAACATTCGCTAGCTCGACAGGATGACTGTTTGACCAATTAATGACCTGATACGTGTGTCCTAATTTCACATAAACAGTGTGCTTAAAATCTTTGAGTATCCTCTTAATCAATTCGGTCAAAATATTGACCCATTAAACTCTAGATTTTGGTTATTTTAAAGCCTCGTCTTTGATTTGTAGTAGATTGACCATGTGGTCCATTAGTCAACAAATAGTAGCTAATGCCATGACGACATTTGGCCACCTGATTTCACACTCAATGTTAACTTAAATAAGAAACTTTAACGAAAAAAATGTACATAGTATTATTCTAAATATAGGAAGTGATAGAATTAAAATATTCATTGCATCTATTATTTCGGTTTTAGATTTTATGATACTGTAACCAAATTGGGTGAAGAGTTGAGCCTAAATGACCGGAGATCAAGTGACCCGAAAGTATTTATAAGGGTACATGCAATACTGAATGACTCGAGGTTGGGCTCGAGATTTGATCCATGTTTGGCTATCGAAAAAAAGTTTTCCTTGTCTTCTTAATAAATATCAAACAATAATATAATCTAAGAGTTTAAGCTGTTAAATAAGATTTAAGATATAATTTATATTATTCTTTAATATACTTTCTCGGATAAAAACTTTTTGAACTTGAGACTTACACAAACCTACATTACCTTATACTGTTATAAATTTTATCAAATAAAATAGGGGTGATAAGATTCAAACTCGTGATCGATTGATTAACAAAACTTTGATACCATGTCAAAGAACTATATAATTCAAAAGTTTAAATCATTAGATGAGACTTTAAGATATTATTTATATTATTCTCTAACGGTATACTTATGAAAAATTTAAATCTTCGATAGTAATACTGCGATGTGAAAAGGTGGAAGTTTAAGATCAAATTGAAAGGATTTTAAAGCTGAATGACCATTTTATAAAATCAATGAAAAATCTCATGTTGAAATAACCGTTTTGTGAACTTGTATTTGAGGTATGACTTCAATTGCTCCTGTTCAATTCTTCAATACTCCCACGAACTGTCACAATTCCAATGTATCTGGGTCACAGGAAGGAAGAATCACAAGAGAGCAAGATTGACATTAAATTTTATTAAATCTTACGTGACTGCAATTTCAATATTGTCTATTAGCAAGTAGTTTTATTACATCTAGCTGCAAGAGTAGGACCATCCTGGAACTGAAACCTAAGTTGTTTGAGAGAGGTCTATACTTAGCATTGTTTCTAACAACATTTAATTTATTTTTATAACATAAACCTGAGCCTCATCCAGAAGTGGTCTGAATTTTTCAACCTGTGATGTGTGTATAGAGCCGTGGATAAGGGTGTGATTGAAACGCACACAGATTAGCAATTGGGCTATTATCTATTTTAATTAAATAATATTTCATTGATCTGTAAAGGATAATAATGTCCAAATTAAGAACAAGCCTTCTCATCAAGCAGTATGTAGTCGTAACTCAACATTTCGTTTGTTTTTGCTTTGATAGCTTTCCACGAGCGAATCAAGAGTTTTTTTTTTTTTTTAAATGTTTATGGAAAATATATTTTAGAAAGATTTTGTGTGTTTATTTCTTGTAAAATATCTTACAAAAAAATGATCAATAAAAAAAGATTTTATAGTTAATATTCAAATATAGTTTATTTGTTGAAAAATATTTTTAACTCATAAAATTCCATAAAATATTTTATAAATAGTAATGCACTCACAATATTATCCATCTATTTCAAGCACTACCTCTATATATCTCGCCGCCGCCACCACCACTTCCTTCTCCATTATCATAATCAAAATTTTCATAATCAAAATCGCCATCTCACCACCACCACCACCAAAAAGTTGAAAAATACAAACGAGAATACCCACGAAAAAATTTTCATTGGTAGATTGCGATGAACTTTACTAACGAAATAGTTCGCTATATCTGGAAGTAAACACTGACGAAATTTTTTTATCAGTGTATATCAAGGAAATTACAGTGGGAAAAGAAGGAATAAAAAAATCAATAAGATATAATGAAGTGTTATTTTTACAGACAAAAATAACAATGGAATAAACCTGTCAGCAATATCCGTTCATGAATCCATCAGTAATATTTAAGTTATGACCTGGTGAGCAGTCCTCCTCTCCCATCCTTTATTTCTTCTTCCTTTATTTTCTCTGCAAAAAACAACAGATCCCTTCCCCCTATTTTATCATAAATCTACTTCTCATCATCACAAATTTGCCCACCCGAACACTTAGTTTGTCAACATCATTGTTTTGATTTAATTTTTTTTTATAGTTTCCCACATCAAGTAAGCAAAACCACTCATTTTTTGTTTTAACAAAATTTTAAAATGATAATTTTTATTGCATATTTTTTTGTAGTAAATGTGTTTACTTGCTATATAGCTTATTCCCATATAAATTTGTTGTATGAATGTATGATTTGTACATGTTAGGGTTTGTTTGAGATTTTTAAAATTATATTTGTTTGTAATTTGATAAAATTGATTTTGATTTTATGACTTAGGTGTTTTGTAATGAAATAAATAACGGGTATATTTTATATTTTGTCAATTGTATTGTTGAGTTGAAAATTTTGGTAAATATGTAGGAATTTGAATTTATGTACATAATTGATAATGATTTAAGAGTACTATTAAAATAGATTCAATTAAGTTTGAGCTAAACCAATGTTAACTAATTTATTTAGTTCACATAATTAATAAATACATGTTGTCATCAATATTCTATATAGATTTGATATAAGTAACGAATTATCGTTCATAGATGTATCGAGATTCACCTTAAGGGTTTCATAGGATGGATTATTGTAATGAAGTTGAGGGTTTTATTAATTACACACTATTTAATTCGAGAAATATTAGTGGAGGCAGTATTAGAAATATGATTATGGATACGATGAAAATGAATCACGGTTATGTATGTGAATGTTCAATTATAGATGAAGAACCAAATGTACACAACTAGGTTTTTTGATCTTTTAAAAGATTTTGGCGAACCATTATGAGATGGGTGCAAAAATTACAGTAAATTATTGGTTGTTGCACAGGTGTTCACCATCAAGTCAAATCATGGGCTAAGTGAGGTCGGTTATGATAGAATTATTGAATGAGCGAGAAATATTTTACCTGAAGGGAATAAGTTGAAAGAGAATTTTTATGCTGCTAAATCCATGATGAAACCCTTCGGCCTAGGATACTAGAAAATTAACATGCGTGCAGACTTCTACATGTTATACTACCTTAAAAATACATATTTGACCAAGTGTAGAACTTATGGGCATGCTCAATATAAACTCAGAACTGACAGAAAAAAGACTCTTGTCGCACATAGAAAACTTATATACTTCTCAATTAATCACTCCTAGACGAAAAAGGTTATTCATGTCTCTAAAGATTGTTAAGAACATGACATGACATCATTCACATGATATGATGGATGGAGTCATGATGCACCCATCTAATGATGAATTTTTTTTAATAGGGTGCATCCTCAGTTTTCAATGAAATAAAATAATATACATCTTGGGTTATATATACATAGATTCAATACATTCGGGTCATTTGCTACTCCTTATTCTTGTTAGCTGGTGATACTTATGGTTTACAACTTGCCACATTGGAGGTGTATGAGGCCAGAGTTCATGTTTTTATCTATGGTCATACCCAATTCTAATAGTTCAGGTCAAAATATAAATGTTTGTCTTTGATCATTGATGGATGAGTTAAAACAGTTATGGTCATTCAGATGGTTTCTGGTTGGAGCACACATGAAAAATTAACATGTCCATACTGTATGGAAAATAACAAGGATTTTATGTTAACAAATAGTGGTAAAACATTTTTTTTTATTGTCACCCGCGATTCTTGCCAACGGATCACAAGTATAGAAAGAACAAAAATGACTTCTTTGTTGGTAAAGTTGAAATGAATGTTACACTACCGGTACTATTGGGTGAAGAATTGTACGACATGGTGTTGCAATATGATGACATTGTTTTTAGTTTTCAAACCAGTAAGCAAATGTTTTTTGGTTTTGGTATGACCTACAATTGAGTAAAGTGAAGTATTTTTTTGGGAACTTTCTTATTGGAAGAGCAATCCTCTCCACCGTAATCTTGATGTAAGCATATTGAAAAGAACGTGTTTGAAAATATTTTTAACACGGTTACGAACGTGTTTAATCAATCCTTTCTGTTGCAGTCACAATATCTATAAAATGAGTTGATGAATTAACAATCAAGTATTCAAAATAAGGGGTCAAATTGGGTTATGATAGTTTCCTCCCCTTTATAATGCTAACGGTATAAAGTCTTGTAAAAGACTTTGTATAGCAAGCTTGTAAAGAAAAATAGTGTTTGAAAATAAAATATTTTTAACACGGTTACGAACGTGTTTAATTAATCCTTTCTGTTGCAGTCACAATATCCATAAAATGAGTTGATGAATTACCAATCAAGTATTCAAAATAAGGTGTCAAATTGGGTTATGATAGTTTCCTCATCTTTATAATGCTAACGGTATAAAGTCTTGTAAAAAACTTTGTATAGCAAGCTTGTAAAGAAAAATAGTGTTTGGAAATAAAATATTTTTAACACGGTTACGAACGTGTTTAATCAATCCTTTCTGTTGCAGTCACAATATCCATAAAATGAGTTGATGAATTACCAATCAAGTATTCAAAATAAGGGGTCAAATTGGGTTATGATAGTTTCCTCCTTTTTATAATGCTAACGGTATAAAGTCTTGTAAAAGACTTTGTATAGCAAGCTTGTAAAGAAAAATAGTGTTTGAAATGAAAGCGATCAACACCCTTAGAAATCACAAAGGTGGGAAAGAAAATGATCTAACACCCTTGAACTCCAGAAAAAGGACTTGACACCCTTAGAGATTTCATATTAAAATGAAAATGATCTAACATCCTAAAAAATCACGTCGTTAAAATGAAAATGATCTAACACCTTTAAAATTTTAAAAAAATCTAACACCATTGAAAGTCATGTTTGAAATGAAAGGGTCAAACCTTGAAAATCGTGTTTGAAACGAAATGGCCATACATGAAATCATTTTTGAACATGGCCAAACCTTAAAAAAAAAAAAATACTTTCTTGAATTTCTTTCAAATTCACGTTTGTTTTGATACTTACAAATGTTGTTTTAGTACTTTGTGTTCGTCTTTGTAAAGAATTTTTTTGTTGCATCTTAGGTTTTTATAGGGTTTTGTAATTTGATTATAAAGCTCATTAAAGTTTAGCCCCGATAACACACAAGTTTTGAACAAGAGTATTAAATTCCTCTTCAATCTAATATTAATTGGTGACACTTAACTATTTAAAAGGAGTATTAATTTCTTTTCAGATAAATATTCATTAATGACACCTGGATGTCAATCGTGAGTAATAATTTCCTATTCATTATAGTAATTCGTAGATGACACTAGAGTGTCAATCAAGAATATTTGTTGTTTGGAAATTTAAATTTTAGTGCCACTAAATCCTGCACCCAAATAGATAAACCTAAAAAAATAGTTATTAAGGATGATAATTTCACTCAAACTATATGGATATCGACCTTTAGGGATTTTTTTTTCCATTCAGGTTAAGGTCAGGTTCGGGTAGCACCCGAAGTAAAAAGGTCCGGTTTGGGTAGGGTATGGATATTACCTTGCTCAACTTGAAACTCTACCTGAATCCGACCTAAACTATGATTGTGTTTGTTTCTTAGAAAGTGTTTTCCGGGAAACCATTTTCCAAACTTTTATGTGTTTGTTTGCCATTAGAAAAGTTGGTCAACGGAAAACACTTTCCGGTCAACGAAAAACACTTTCCAGTCTAAGAAAAATTTGGCTTGGTTTCCAGGAAAGTGTTTTCCTTTTATTTTGGGCAGAAAACACTTTCAGGAAGTTGTGAAAAATTCAGAAATGTCATATTATTTGCTGATTATATCAAATTTGATCCTCAAACTTTTGATTGATATATATATATATATATATATATATATATATATATATATTGAATATTTGTTTTTCAATTTCATCCCTTAGAATTTAATTTTTATATTAATTTTGGTCTTCATTTTTATAATTGTTATTTGCTTTTTCCTTATCATTTTTTAATTGAAATTTTTTATCTATCAAATTTGGTCCTCATTCTTTTAATTGTTACTTATTTTATTTGAAATAATTTATTAAATATTTATTATTATTATTTTAATTTCTTCATCTTTCAACTTTTTTATTTTTTAGATTTGATCTCTGTTATTTTGATTATTATTTATTTTATTTGAGATAATTTATGAAATTATATTTTTTTTAATTTCATTCTCATTCAACTTTTTAATTTGTAAGATTTTTTCCTCATTATTTTATTAAACTTGAAAAAAAATAAAATATTAATAAGTTATTTTCTAGCTTATTTTCCATGACATAACCAAACACTGGAAAGTGTTTTCCAACTTATTTTTCATTACACTACCAAATATTGAAAAATAATTTACTTTCCCGGAATTCACTTTCCTGGAATTCATTTTCTAAAAGAAAACTAATTTACAGCAAACAAACGGGGCCTCCATATATAGTCTTAAAGTTTTAAAAAATTACATTTATACCAAGAATATATAAATAAAAAATTTAGGGTTTTTCTAAACTTCACACCGTATCCTCTCTGCCTCTCTCCAGCTATCTCTTATTTTCCTTTTTAACCATTTTTTTAGTTCTTCTAGCTTTCATGTTCTCTCTCCTCTCCTCATTGCCCTTATTGGCATAATTGGAAGAAGAACTGAACCTAGAAACAGAAGTACGAGAAGAAAAAAAAGTGAAGAAAGGCATTTCGAAGCTCTTTGAATAAATTCATCAAACAAATTATGAACAAAAAAACTAATTTGTTAATTTTTATTTCTTGTGCATTCACTTTGATATGCGTGTACTATTAAGAGGGTTCAATAAAAATTAGGGTGGCAAAAAAGACTATCAATGAGGGACTTGAGATATATTTACAATCAGAATTGGAATTGAAAAAGTGTTACGAAAAGATCTTGAACATAAAAGATCGTTTGGAAGGCTTGCCAACATATTTTGGAAAGCAAAAACCAAGGTATAAACGGGAATAAAATGAACAAAAGATTTTCTAGTCAAGTTTTTGGGGATTAATTGTCATTCTTCATATAATTTATGCTTATGAGCAAATGTACATGCCAGACAGAATTTGATATGTATATTGTTAATAAAAAAAATAGTAAGCATTCATCTTGTAAATCCAGCCTAAAATTGGTAAATCATTTCTAGAAATGGTAAATTTCAGATGGAGAAATTATAATTAAGAAGGAAAAATTTTATACATAGGGATAAAAACTTATAGAAATATAACTTAAATTTTGGATGAAATAAAGTAAAAAATCGGTGCGCGAAATGTCAATCTAGTGACAAATTATGTAAATTCTCCAATTGAGTAAAATGTTTATCTAAATGGATTTTTTTTATAAATTAGGGTGAAAGTAGTTAAACAACAACAACAATAATAATTAAAAAAATTAGGATTTTTTTTCAAATGATGTATGATTTTACATGGAAAAAACATTGATCGGTAGTATATGTATAATCACATTATTTTGACTGAAAGTGGTGAAAAATATGAGCAAATGTTTATGATAATTATGGATGGAAGTCATCAATGAGTTATTTTAAAAATCATGATGATTTAAGTACATAAAATGGTACACAAAATTCAGATTTTGGCGTAAAATTATCTAATATCTAATTTTACGGTATCAATCATATCTCTCAATCCTACCATTGGATTGGATTAAACTTTTATGAGGAGTTGCCTAACATAATTTTCTATCTTGGGTAAAACTTTTAAAGTCAATTAGAATTCATGAAGGTTGTATAAAATTACCAGTTGTCGAAAGATAATACCTAAAATAAGTGGGAAAAGCATTGTGGTCACTATACTTAAAAAAAATAACATGTTAGCTCCATTTAAATGAAGGAGCTGACGGTAATAAGAAGAGAAAAAATCTTTTCTTTTCTCCATTCTTTCATCATATTTTCCCCTTAGAGAAACAATATGAGAGCTTGATTGATTTATTTTTTTTTTAATTTTGGAAAAGTGAGTTATTGATGAAATCATCCAAACATTTAAACATAAAGCTTGGGAAATAATCTAGATAGAGAATTTAGAGAGTAGCTAGAGAGAAAACACATTAATGGTTGAAAATTTTAGTTGTCGTATCTCTACTATCCGCCATTGGATTAGGCTGAGTTTTGGGTATGATGTTTTTCTCAATGTACTTTCTGAAGGGATTTTTTATATTATTCTTTATTTGAGAGATATTGTGAGAGGAATTGTTTTGGAAAAACACCCTTCTGCACAGTCTTATTTGCCAACCATCTTCTCCTCCTTTAATCGTTGGATTGGTCTAATTTTGAATATGTTGTTCTTCTAGATGTTCTCTAAATTTGAAACGGTGAAGATAATAAACAAACACTCTGAACAAAAATTGTTCTTCCTAGATAATAGGTCTGTAATGTTTATATCAGTTATTTTATTGTAATTGAACCGTTGGATGAATCTGCCTTTTGAATATGTGATGCATATGATGATGAACTACAACTTTACCATTTGGATTTGTTTGAATATTCATATTCTATGAGTTATTGTTGTTTTAAACTACTATCCAGAACTAGTTTTGTTACTGTAGCAACTCACCGAGTTATTGTAGCAACTCGGTAGCGTAGTTGATCGATACTATTCATTTCATTAGCTAAATCCTGGAGGAAACATCCCCAATTCTTGAAATTAGGGTTCATGTGGGTTTATTTATTATTGTTGTTGGGTTATTTAAGTGCATGGAAATGATTTGAAGTGGAGCAATTGTATAAAGAATTAGAAAAAAATTAATTTTCAACTTTAGGGTTCATGAAAGAAGTTAAGTAAAAGAGTATATTGTTAGAAATTGATTTAACAATCATGGAATGAGTGTTAGTTAGGGTGAAAACAAGAAGTTATGAAGAAGTTTAAAATAAACCAAGAAAAAACTCTCATTCTTAGAACCGACCATGATAGAGAAAATAAACAAATAATGCAAATTTGTTTACAATTATGAATATGAAAGGAAGATTGTGTTAAAATGAGTTTTTAGTTGTGTTGAAAATATTATATGTTCTTTACATGAGAAGGAGGTGTAAGTGTGGTATATTAGGAAGAAATTAACCATAGATAATAGAAGAGACTTGAGTTGTGTCTTGAATTATTTTGATGTTTGTGTGAAATTATGTTAATTAGTGTGTTTGGTAGTTGATTTTGGACATTAAAATTCATTGAAAAAAAATTAAGTCGTGTGTACACTAACAAAATATATGGACATCGAGATGAATTATATATATAAAAAAATCATTAGACAATAAGTGTTTAATTAAAGACAAATGATATGTGTGTGTGTGTGTTTAAGCGTTTGATAAATATTAGTTGTTGATTTATGATGTATTAAACATGAGATTGGGATATGGAAGGGTAAAAGTCTTAAGTGAGGGTTTAAATTGATAATTATGATGTATGAATATTAATTAGGGATATTGAGATATATAAAGATTTCTATAATTAGACTTACATTAGTGATATGAGAGCTAATTATTATTATTTAGGGAGATGTAGGAAAAGAGGTCAGAGTGGGACCCGACTTCTCAAGATCTTGTACATCAGGAGTTCAAGGTAAGGGTTGCCTCCTTGCTTTCTTAATTGTTTAAATTTTTATAATGCTAGAATACAATAGACATTCTATGTATTTTGTACTATCATGTATTATGAGAAATATTATTGTGTGAATATTGTCCACGAGCAGAGATATATTGTTATGAGAATATTGTTTATGGGTATGAGAAATATTATTATTGTGTGAATATTGTCTATGGGCAGGAAAAGTATTATTATTGTGTGAATGTTGCCTACGTGCAGGAAAAATAGTGTGGGAAAATAAATATTGTTATGCGAATATATGTACGGGGATGGAAATTTTGTGTGTGTGTGTGTGTGTGTGTGATTTGTGATCAACCGTAATAATGAACATCCTTGTATAAATCTAATTTGACTAGCCATCCTAAATAGAGCTAGTGGCGTTGTGTAATTGACGTCCATAATATTTAAATTAACTAGCCATCTTGAATGGAGTTAGTTGCGTCAATGTAATTGATGACAAAGATATTTAAATTGATTAGTTATTCTTAGTGGAGTTAATGATGTTAATGTAATTGACTATTGAGATATTTGATTAACTAAGCTACTTGGAGTGCAGCTATTGACACCAATACGATTGACTTGCAGAGTTATTAATGGATTATAAGATGGATTCAATAGTTGACTAATAAAATAAAATTGTGTGTTTATGTTAAGGCATTAATTATGGATAAAGGAAATAAAAATAGAGGTATATATGTTCTATTGTACTATTATTGAATGCTATTCTTGATTAGTGATGTAATGGTAAATGTCCAGGGCGGTGAGACCATGGAGTCGTTTGGAATGTTTATGGATTATTGACAAATAAAATGCTGTTTTTTTTATACAATAAAAGTCTCCCTTTCCATCGTAGACTTCTTCTTCTTCTTGCACCCCAAGAACCCAGCCATCACTTTAGCATTGCCGTGAGGCACCAGCCCTTCCACCATCCTTAGCCAAACTAGTGAAGACAGACACAACCCCTAAGCTAGGTGAGCTCCTTCTTCTCCTTCCGTACTCCTTCGCTTAATACAAGAATTCATGTCTTGCAACTGCTAGCTTCTACTAGCAGATGCAAACTAGGTTGAACCCGTTTCAGCGAAGCCCAGCCCCAAAAAAAGCATAGAGAAGCCTATTAGGCCGCTAGTCAGCCCAACCCTGCTCAGTCCTGCCCAGTTGGCTAAGCCAGGTGCAACCCAATATAATAATATTATATTATTAAAAAAAATATTTCAAAATTTCAAAAATCCTTTCAAAAAAATTTGTATTATCTCGCATATTTTTCTACCAATTTTGCATAATAAAGAGTTGTATATTTATATTGTAAGGTACAAATTCGGTGGTAAAATACTTGGTTTTCTCCGAAACATTTCTTAAAAAAATTAAAAATTCAAAAAAAATCCCAAAACTTTTAAATTAATTTTCCTTTTTAAAAAACAAAAAAAAATATTTTGTTTCGATGCATACAATTAGATCCTAAAAGTTTTACAAGCATGTTTTTATAAAAAAAAAATTTACATTTTTCTTATGTTTTAAAAATGCAAAAAAATAGATATCGTAATTAGTTTATGATTATTCGTTAGGATTTAACCAAAATGTCAAAAACCCTTCACCAATCATTTTGTTCATTTTACATTAGGGTTTAAATGTAGACTTTAATATTTAGAGGTGTAAAACTACACAATAGAGTACACCCTTAGGTATTAAAGATACAAAAAAATAAATGCAATGCTAAAATTTAAACTTTAGATTTGTTAAGATTTAACCCGATAAGGTAGAGATTTTCTCACGAAAAGAGATCTTCATTGAATCTTTAGATGAGACCAACGAATAAAAACTTGACCTAGAATAATGATCAAATAATAATGTAACTTACCTTAGATAGGGTGCACTAGGGGTGATGCATTTTCCCCTTGCACAACCAGTCTCTTACCCGAACTCTCGTAGACCATAGATTTTCTAATAATCATAATACTAGGTGGCGACTCCTAAATCTTATAATCATAACTTTATGATTATACTTCAAAACCTTCCCTTCTCCAACACCCTTTTAGGTGGAGTAAATGAGCATATAAATGTCAATTTACTAAAAATTTTAGGAGTGAAAAGAAACAACTAGGACTTTAGAATGGATAAGCATAAAACTTATCCGAGGTTTAACTCATTGCAATAGACCTAGATAAATAGATCATCGATAAATTAAGCATAACAAATAATTATAAATAAAGACAAGTGACAATGCAGCTTACCTTAGGTAGGATGTTTTAAGATGATAATATCTTTTCATAACTAATCCCCTATCTTAGATATTTAAAGATAAGTTAGGGCTTTTAATGATTATAATACTAGATGGCGACCCCTCTTTCTATTTTTACCCAATTTTCAAA
>Ga0325403_1002512_pt1 | contig 16290 bp, 11 predicted proteins | sample PopdelMetagenome_19_FD_205665 | JGI IMG/M metagenome (GOLD analysis project Ga0325403, IMG submission 205665) | Populus deltoides microbial communities from Bellville, Georgia, United States - Xylem-PdKOR-R4 | ecosystem: Host-associated > Plants > Phyllosphere > Stem > Wood/Secondary xylem...
TCTTGAGAATCCTCCAGCCAGCAATCCCAAGTTATTCAATCGTCCCTCGTATACCTTCGCAGCTGCCAACATCGACCTGAGGGTTGGTTAGAGAACTACTGTTTAGTTAATTGTGGAATGCCACTGGAAACTATTTTATAGTATTATTAAATCTAATTTGGTTCAGCAAGTCAACATAATGACCTGCTTACCTGGCCCTCGTCCAGAATAAGTTTCAAAAGTAAATCTTCAGATGGAAATTGATTTGATATTATCTAATCAACTTAACAAATATATTTACCGTTCAGTTGATCTAATTAAAATCTAATTTGATTTTTTAAAAAACAAATTTCAAAAGCAATGTCAATTTTACTATTCCTATTATTATTATATAAAAAAAATATTAAAATGATGATATTTTTTATTGACTTGGATCAAAATAGTTTAGTTGCCCAACTTGTAGGCATTGTCGGGTATAATAATTTTGCTTTTTAAAATCTATTTTTTATTTAATCATACAATAATAAAAATAAATACCGGCAGGAATAATTAAAATAAATATTGACAGGAAAAACAATGGATAAAATTATGAAGAAGAAATGTATTTTTAATTGAAATTATTTTTTCTAATTTATATATTTTTCTTATTTTGATAAAAAAAATAGTTTTTTTTCATTAGCACCGTAGTTCATTGAATAAAAAAAATAATAATTAAAAAAACAATGTATATTTGCATATTGCTTTTCTCATGAATTTTTATTTTTCTTGTAACTTAAAATTGACCTAAGAATTATAAATACGTTTTTCTTTGAATGTCGCATTAAAAGTGAGCTAGTTGACTTTATATATGATTATTGATTTTTCATTAATTTATATGGTTTGAACCCTTTTTATAACTTAAAATCAGTGCAGAAATTATAAATCATCATAATATTTTTTCTCGAATGTCATGTTAAGGGTAGACAAGTAGTGTAGGTGAATATTGATTTATCTTTGTATTTTGGCTTCCATTTAATTTGAAATATATTTGTATTTTTCTCATAACTCAAATCTGGCTCCGAGATCATAAATCTTAATTTGGTTTTTCTTGGAAGTCACATTAAGGGTAAGCAATTTTATGTTCTTAATAAATATGGACGAATAATGTTTTGTGTTAACAGTAAATTTAGATTGGACCACACAATCTCACATCGGCTTGTGGTGTGTAGGTGGAGGTTTTCAAGTCTATTTTGGACATAACATAAGAAATTGGGTCAAAGCCCAATAAGTCATAATTATCTTCTTGGATTTAATGTTTCTACTCAAAGGTGAGGATTAAGTCTTGTTGCCAAGCCTAGGTCTCAAATCTTTTCCTTATAATTTAGAATTTTTACACTTTCAATGACCAAAATCCATATACCATTTTAGACAAAAATTTAGCATGTATGTGTGTTGGACACCTTATATGATTAAAAATAAACACAAAGCAGCTTATTTTAGGTATGATGTTTTAGGATGATTTTAATTTGCCCTCTAACATAACCATTCCCTTACTTAGAAAACTCTGAAGAAAAGTTAAGGTTTTTAGTTATTGTAAAACTAGGTGATGAATTATTTTTTTTCTTCCATTTTCATAAAAAGTTCATCGAGAAGTCCCTTACGACAAAATGAGGACTTCATTTGAAACCTTTAGAGCTTAGCTTTGTTTGTTTGTTTTTTTAATAATAATGTGCTTTAGTGCTTCGATATATGCTCTGAATATTCATGTTATGATTATTTTTCTAAATTGATCAATACATGATTTATACGCAAACAAAGTTGATTCTAGAGTCGATGTCAACATCGAATGTAAAGGGGGTACGAGGGCTGGTTGATCCAAAGTTGAAAATACAAGTACCTCCACCACAAAAATCAAATAGGACACGTGGACTTTTCTTTGGCACTCAAGATGACTGCATTGATAAATCACCTATAGAAACTTCTCTTTGTCATCATGTCAATGATAATGATTGAGACTACATCTTTGGAGGATCAAATGGTTAACTTGACAAAACTTGTTGAAAGGCTTTTGACTTCACTTAATGTAAAAGACCATGAGATAGCAAAATAGATGAACAAACTAGAGAGCATGAACGAGGAAGGCTAAACTGTATCTACCAAGGCTAGCTAAGCTTCAACTACCAAGGCTATGCAAGGAGATCAACTAGATGTTGTTGAGGATTTTACAATCGGAGCTACAAGGAATATCCACAGTATTACTTATGACATCTTTACCACGAATCAATAAAAAGAGCTTATCAAAGAGGCTATCATGGATCAAATAGAAAGTTTAGTTCAACCTTCATATTCTTATACAAAGCTATACATTCAAATAACTAACCTGTTAAGGATGCCTTTGAGCTAACAACCATTAAAGTTTCAATAATTCAATGGCAAAGAGAATTCAAGGCAACATGTGGCTCACTTTATAGAGATTCGCAACAATGCTTGATGATGATTTTATGGTAAAAAAATTTATTCTTTCCTTAAAGGGCAATGCCTTCAACTGGTGCACTAACTTGGAGTCTAGCTTAATCGATAGTTGAGAGCAATTGAAATATGAGTTTCTTAATCGTTTCTACAACTCTTGTCACATGATCAGTATAATTGAACTCACCAATGCACATCAATAAACAGAAAGCTTGTCATCGATTATATTCGTCGATGGGAAAACTTTAACCTCAATTGTAAGGATCGAGTTGCTGAAACTTCCATGATAGATATGTGTATTCGAGGGATGAATTAGAGGTTACGTTAAACCTAAATCTTTTAAAGAAATGGCTACTCATGTACATGATATGGAACATAACATTGTTGTAGTTGGAAACTTGTCATTATCTATACAAGAGCATAAGAAAAACATACTGAAGGTTGTACATTTAGAAAGAGAACTTCAAAGATCAATGAAAAACAATATTAAGTAATTAACTTTGATGCCATTAAGGTACCAACGAATGCTAAAAGGAATGATTGTGCAACACCAACTATTTTTTAAAATGATGAAAGAAAGAAGTCATTCTTTAAAAAACAATAGGAAAAAGATTATATGCTCCCTCACTCGGACATATCTAAGACGCTAAATGACTTGCTGAAAAAAAATCTCATAGAGCTACCGGAGTTGAAACATCTCGAAGAGGCAAACTAAATGACTACCCAAATTATTACAAATCTTATTCAGCCACCTCATAGAAAAATGTTTTTTTGTCTGCGCACCGCCGTGGGTTGGATCAATTTTTTTTTAAAACGTAAAAAAATATTAAGAGTATGGAGAAGTTTTTAACAATATTATCAAAATTGACCAAATGGATTAAGTTCTCCACCATCTAACTCAAGTTTTCAATTAAACAGTGTGGGAGCTAACTTGACTTAAATGATTAATTTCATAGGTCCAAATGCAACCTTGATGATCAATAAGAAACACGACTTAACTTTTTTTAAAAAAAACTTCAAGATGATATATTTTTTTAAAATATTGAGACAATGACAAATTGAATTAACCTTTATCCCCCTATGACCTAGGACATGAATTCTATTGGATTCAATAACTTTTTTTACAAACTTTTTTATTTAATTATATAATAAAAATAGATGCTCACAAAATTGAGCACCAAACTAAAAATAAACACTTATTTAAGACAATTATCCTAGTAGAAAGCAAACAAAAATCAATAATGTAGTCTATTTTCCAACCAATCCAATATTAAAGGATGAAATCGAACAAGAATAAATTACAAACAATTAAAAGATAAAAAAAGAGCATATCCTATCGGTGAGTAAACTCGTTAAACCTGTGAATTGGGTAAGTCAGGCTAGTACGCTAAACTTGAGAATTGGGTTATAGACCCTACTAGGATTATAATTTTTTTTCAAAATAATTTTTTATTTAACTATATGATAACAAAAATAGACGATTGCGAAATCAAACATCAACACAGTATCAAGGTGTTACTTTTAGATCGTGATAATCTCATAAAAAGCGAAGCAAAACCAATTATGAAATTGAATTTATAATTAACTCAATATCTAAGAATGAAATAAAAAAACTAATTAAAAAAAAATTAAACTTGCCAGACCTGCAAACCAAGTTAACCAACTAAACTTGTGAATAGGTTCATGAACTTTATAAAGTTTGATAACATAACTTTTATCTGAAACTATTTTTTTAACTATATGAGAAAAAAATAGATGATAAAAAAGTCAAGTTTAATTTTTTTAAAAAAAACACCCCACCAAACTCGTAAGCCAGGGCAACTCGGGTTACTCTAGTAAACTTGCAAACCATGCTAACCTTACAAAAAGGTAAAATAAAAAGAAAAAAAATTATGAAATCAAATTCCTAACCATCCGTATATTAAAGGATAAAATCAACAAAAACAATTTTTTTTAAAATCATAACTAAAATTAAAAAGAAAAGAAAAAAGAAAAAAGAAAAAAGAAAAAAGAAAAAAGAAAAAAAGCAAAATATTATAGATTACTATTGTCATTCACAGTGCAATGCAATGTGTGTGAGTGACTAACGATTTTCTCACACCCTTTAATTTATGTTACCTTATAAAGTTTAATGATATGACTTTACTCAAAAATTATTTTTTTTTTAACTATATGAGAAAAAAATAGACTATAAAAAAAATCAAGTTCAAATAAAAGACAACTTACCAAACTCGTAAATCGGGGCAACTTGGGTTACTTAGGCAAACCTGTAAACCACGCTAACCTTATATAAAGAAAAAATAAAAAAAAATAAATTATGAAGCCAAATTCTCAACCATCCTAACATTAAAAGATGAAATCGACAAAAATAAATTTGAAAAAAAAAACATAACTAAAATTCAAAAAAAAAAAGAAAAAGAAAAAAGAAAGAAAGCAAAACATTGTGACTTACTATTGTTATTCACAGTGCAATGTGTGTGGGTGAACAATGGTTTCCTCACATCCTTTAATTTTTGATACCTTATTAAATTTAATAATGTGACTTTTCTAAACTTTTTTTTTAACTATATGAGAAAAAAATAAACTATAAAAAAAAAGTTAAGTTCAATTAAAAAAAAAGACAATTCACCAAACTCGTAAACCGAGGCAACCAAAGTTACCACTCTAACCTCATATAAAGAAAAAATAAAAAGAAGCAAATCAAAAGGCTAAATTCTCAACAATTTCAATTTTAAAAGATGAATCAACAAACCATATTTGAAAAAAGAAAAGGGAAAAGAAAAAAGTGTTGAGTGAACAATGGTTTTCTCGCTTCCTTTAATTTTTGTTTCTATATAGAGTTTAATAATATGATTTTTCTCTAAAATTATTTTTTTAACTATATAAGAAAAAATAAACTATAAAAAAACCAAGTTCAATTAAAAAAAAATAAAACACCGCCAAACCTATAAACTGGGGCAATCAAGATTACCTTGACAAACTTGTAAACCACTGTAACCTCATATAAAGATAAAATAAATAAAAAATCACAAAGTTAAATTCTCAACCATCTTAATATTAAAAAATAAAATTGACAAAAATAATTTTGAAAAATATCATAAAAAAAAAAGAAAAAAAAACCATTTGTTAAAATAAAAATAAAAATAAAAATAAAAATAAAAATAAAGAAATACTAGCAATCCACAATGTACATTTTAGCTTTTCTATGAATTAATTGAGTTATTGTGATGCAATAGCTAGGGACATATACTGCATCTCTTTAAAAATGATTATTAATAATACAAATTAATATGACATGATAATTTATGCGTATTAAATAGTTCATTGTTACAATTGATGCTGTGTTAAATGTTAATGCATCATTTATATAACTTAAACCTTTAATTTTTTTATTACAATTTATAAAAGAAAGATTTAAATTCAAAATGTCTAGAAGGAAAAAAAAGATGTTAGTATTATTTGAGATATATTTCATTCACGGGCAGAATTTCAAGTCTCTCATCTTCCAAAATATATTATGAAAATCCAGAATTTAATTTTCTATGTAAAAACTTTTGAAAGTTAATTAATAAAGGTAAAAATAAAGCAAATATTACGATAATTAGAGAGATTTCTAGAGAGACTGGTTAGGGATTTAAGACTTAAAAATCAATGTTTTAACTTATTTTTATATAAAAACTTACAATAAACATTATAAGAATGTTGATAAACCAATAAATAACCTTAAAACATCCTTAACTTTCAATTAAAATAAAATGTAGAGGGAGAACATTTTTATCCATTTGTATTTTAAGTTTAAGAAGAATCAACATTATCATATTGGTTGGAATGTCTCAAAACTCTATAATAATTTTGTCTGTATTCGTTTCCTTCACTGTCACTTCGTTGTTTCTCAAAACTCTACCAGTTATGTTTCTGTACACAAAGAAGCACATGCAAATAATAACAATAGGCACTCATAGTTTTATTTTGAAATATAATTTTGATATAATTTGCTTCTCCAGGAGAATTTACCATTTCTTAAATAAGTAAAAAACAGACTTTAAGGTAGAAGAATAAGAATACTAAAAAAATATATAATAATAATATAAAATCTAAAATTAATAAAAATTCTACAATAATTAAGGGAAAATAACAAAAATTAGCTCAAACAATATCTTTAGAGTCTAATTTTAGATTCTTCTATGGCACAACTTACATAAGCATGCCAACCCCACTATAAAACTGAGCTTATAAAATCAATTAGAAAAATTTTATGTCTAATCAAGTGATCATAAAAAATTATATCTTTTTTATTGCCATGTTATTGGTTTGGTGCGACCAACTTTTTTTAAAGCTTAGTTGTGTTCTATTATTCCATAAACATGTTTGCTAAACCATTTATATTATTCATTAATGACAAATATACATCTAACTACTTGAACTCTTCTAGTTTGGTTACATCAATTTCATAATGGTAACGACAGAGATTGTTGAAAAAAAATACTCAAAATCAATTCAAAGATTACCAATTAACTTAATCACATTTATTGTATTAATAACTATAACATAAAACACGACAATAGAAGCCACTATTTAACAATTATGGAACCACTTATAAACTAATGTCTAAACATGTGACAACACAAGGTAACTATTCAATAATGGTGTAACCCTTATATTTAACCTAGCTAGTAGTGTGCACATCGATCTAGGTATCACTTTCATTGTTGCTTTGTTCAACCCCTTTACTTTCATTGTTGATTTCAACTTTAACATCACCAAGTTTTGAAATAAAGTAATCTATTAAGTAATATGAATCTTCCATCACTATGTTGAGGCAAATCAATGTTATTTTATCGGTTAGAATTCCCCAACACTCCATGACTTTGTCCTTCAATTCTACCACAATAGTTGTCTCTTGTACTTTTACTAGTTTCCAATCATTATTTGGCAGCCCAACCACAAGGTCAAAATCTAGCTTTCCAAGTGAGCGACTAACACTAATATGAATTGTTGCCTCTCCTTTGTATCCACATTATTCGAGTGTGAGATAGTCATCCAACTTCTCAAGGTAATGGCTACCCCTAAGAGTTAGATGATTCCTAGTCACATTAGTTCGATTGGTAATCTCTAGCTTCACCTCACCTATAGTGTATAATGGATATATTTCAAAGGAGAGCATGACTTGTGTTCCAACAATCTTACATGTTATTATGGCCATAATAAAATAATATTATTCTTTTTTATGCTTAGTTGTTGAAATAAAATACATTGGTTCGTAGTTCTCTATAGGTTTATAAATACAGCATTCGTGCTTGAGGAAACAAGATGGTGAAGTGCATTTTCCATTCATTTCAAATACATTTTGTTGAGATATAATGAGAATCTTGTGCCTCTTCATATAATATTAATTCGACTTGTAAGTTATAACCTCATACTCTTTTCTTGTGATTTTATAGTCCAGAAAGCAAACTTTTCAATAAAAAAAAAACAAGAAAATATATTTAAAAGGATTATGAAGGCAGATATATGCGTTTATATTTTGGTAACTTTTTTGCATAAATATTACCTGCCCTTTTGAATGTTCATGCATTTTTTAAACTATGATGGTAAATGAGATTTGAGATCAAAGTTGTGTTTACAAAGAAGTTGGAATGGGCAGTGATGAAGCTAAAGACATCAATTAAAAAACAACACAGAATATTTTATGTTTTGAGCATAAAAAGTTGAGCACAATCCAATGGTCGAATAAAAAGTTATGACTCTTTTGAGCTGTTATTCTAGCTTGGCATTACCAGACCTCCACTTAGACATTGACCTATCCCACTAGTCCATAAATACATTTGTTAAGCCTTCCATGTAATTTGTCTAGGGCAGATCCTCGTCTAATTGTTACAGACTCATACTTGGCAGTTCAAAATCACTCATTTTCATAGGCTCAATTACATTAGGTGGCCAACAAGCATACATAACATGATACATTGACCCATGATGTTGCATCCAGGAATAATATCGTAATCTCCTCGCTACATTAGCCATAATGAGTGTAGGGTCAATCTCTTTGCAACATAATAGTTGTAGACTAGGTTATTATCGGTGTTATCATTGTGACTTCGATTAAAAAAAATAAAATGTAAAAAATTAATATCTAGATTATCGGGAAATTTTTAGCATTGTCATTAAACTCAATATAACGATTCAAACTTGAAAAATCTTGACCTGATTCTTTATTTAGCACAAGTTTTAAATTAAATTGTGTGAGAGTTGCCTTAACGTGAACTTGTCAACTGGATGTCCAAAAAAATTCAAAGGAAAAAAAAACATGTCAAGTTTACCCTAGTCAACCTGCCAAGCCTGCGACTTGAGTTATGAAATCCACTAGGCTGAATTATATTTTTATATTATATTATATAATAAAAAAAACAAATATCGATTTATAATCAACCTAATACTTAAAGATAAAATTCAATAAAAACATAATATTCAAAGATGAAATTGAAAAAACAACAAAAAGATAAAAAACAAAAGCCCAAAAAAAAAAAAACTAAATGGTCAATTAAAAAAGGCATGGGCTTATTACAAAACAACTTATGTGCGTGGGCCAATGATTTTTTTCTTTTAATACGAACTAGACAAACTGTCGCTTGCCCCTTCTTTTTTGAAAAAAAAGTTATGTGACACATAACAGAAAATATTGGTAGTACTAGTGCTTGAACTCGTAACCTCACCCTAGAAAATGCCACGTGTTAACCATTTCAGCTATGACCCAAAGTTGATATAAAATATGAACAGTTAAACCGATGCCAACTCTTTTAATTGTATGTACAAGATTATAGGTCGTCCTATCGCCAAAGCTTGGACCAAAAAAATTATGAACGTAAAAAAAAATATCAAGATTGTCATTTTTTTTTACATTGTCATTAAACCCAGTACAACAATTCAACCTTGAAAAATCTTGACTTGACTCTTTGCTTAACTCAGGTTTTAAATTAAATCGTGTGAGAATTACTTGACGTGACCATGTCAATTGGGTAGGTCCAAAGAAAAAAAGAAAAAGAAACAAACTGATTCACCTTAGTCAACTAGAGAAACCTATGATCTAGGTTACAAAATCCACTAGGTTGAATTATTTTATTTTATTTTATTTTATTATATGATAAAAATACAAATATAAAATCATAATCAACCCAATAATAAATAAAAAAATTAAATAAAAACTCAATATTAAAGGATTGAATTGGAAACAAAATAAAATATAAAAGAAAAGCCCCCCAATAAACCAAATGGCCAATTAAAAAAATGGCACAGGCCTATTATAAAACAACCCAGAAGTGTGGCCCTAAAGCAAGCTTGCACATTAAATATTTCTCATGTCTTCTTTGCTTCTTTGCTTTTATTTCATGTCTTCTTTTCATTATTATATTTCTCATGAATTTACATTGTTATTCATAAATTTATCCTTAAATTTTATTTTGATTAGTTTTGTATATTTCTTGATTCTTGAGTTTTTATTATTATAAAAGCATTACGTTGTTTTGATTGATTATTTGATAAGTTGTTAAGTTACATTTACAAATCAAAGTAAGGAAATAATGAGATTATTAAAGTGAAAAGCCTGATTGAATTGTGTAAAAATCGAGTGGAGTTACATTAAATCGAATGTAAACACGTGAGGTTGTGTGTGAGGAGATTGTTCTTTGCTACTAACCTTTATTACAAGTATTCACAATGTTATAAAATAATGTGACACAATCGCAGATGAAGAATCTTGTATAAAGACAAGATAGGTTGGAGGTAATGATGAAGACTTTAATGAGAAAGATGGATAAATTGAGTACTTAGATGATTTGTAGACATGATGTTCCTAGTCATAGAAGAAAATAGGTTAAAATGTCTACTATATGATAATTTTCTCCTCGGAATGAAAGTGTAGCTAAAAACTCCAATGATAATGATGCGGATGAGGATAAGGATGATATAGTTAATCATGAAAGGAAGTCTCGTACACATTAAAATACCTTATTTGGGTCAAGAGAGGAATTTTGATGATCACGATGGTTTAGATAATAATTTTGGTAGCATAAAACTTAAGATTCCAACATTTCAGGAAAAGAATGATCCAAAGACTTATTTGGATTGGGAAAAAAAAGGTGGAATTTGTATTTGATTGCCATTGATGTTCAAAGAAAAAGATAAAACTAGCTATAGTTGAATTCACTGATTATGCTATTATTTGGTATAGTTATTAAACTTGAGCAGGCCCGACGAGTCGACCCGATGGCTGGACCGGTCCGGGTCAAAAGACCGGCCGGTGTAACAGCCGGCCAAACCCGGTCGACCTATGACTCGGGTGAGACCCAATGTTTTTTTTTTTTCAAATGTGGTTTTTCTACTATACCCCTTTTTTCATATTTTTTTTTAGTTGGTTATTAATACTTTTTAAAGTTCACTATATAAAAATTAGAAAAGTGTTTTATTTTTTCAATGTGGGATTTGAAACCCTTTAGTATATATACTCTATGTTTCCAAGAAAAAAGTTATTTTTTTAATGTGGGATTTGAAACTCTTTCGTATTTATACTCCATGTTCACAAGAAAAAAGTTATGTTTTTCAATGTGAGATTTGAAACCCTTTAGTATATATGCTCTGTGTTCCCAAGAAAAAAGTTATTTTTTTAATGTGGAATTTGAAGCCCTTTCGTATATATACTCTATGTTCATAAGAAAAAAGTTATGTTTTTTCAATGTGGGATAAAAAAACTTTTTGGTTTAAATACTTTAACTTAAAAAGATAACATAATATCTTTTCAGTATGGGATTTGAAGCCCTTTAGTATATATACTCTATGTTCACAATAAAAAGTTATGTTTTTTCAATGTGGGATTTGAAACCCATTAGTATATATACTCCTATGTTCCTAATAAAAAGTTATTTTTTCAATGTGGGATTTGAAGCCATTTCATATATATTCTATTTGTTCACAAGAAAAAAGTTATGTTTTTTCAATGTAAGATAAAAACTTTTTGGTTTAAATACTTCAACTTAAAAGGATAACATAATATCTTTTCAATGTGAGATTTGAAGCCTTTTAGTATATATGCTCTATGTTCACAAAAAAAAAAATTATATTTTTTCAATGTGAGATAAAAAACTTTTTTGGTTTAAATATTTCAACTTAAAAGCATAACATGATACCTTTTCAATGTGGGATAATTTTTTTTAAAATATTCTTTTAAACTTCATTATTTACAACATGTATAACCTATATTCATATGAATTTTTTTTTAATTTTTTCATATGAAATATTAAAACTTTAAATATTTTTTAAAAATATTTTTTAAGTTGACTCGAGTTGACCCATGAAACCCAGGACCCGCCTTTTGGCAGGGTCAACCCCCGAGTCGGGTTTGATAACTATGTTATTTGGTAGGATCAACTTGTCACAAGTTGAAAGTGCAAAGGAGAAAGACTCATTGACACATGAAAAAAGATGAAAACAATCATGAGAAAGAGGTTTGTCTCTTATCATTATTATATGGAAGTATATAATAGATTGCAATCTTTATCTGAGGGTTCTAAAAGTGTTGATGCATATTTTAAGAAGATGTAAATAACTATGATTAGAGCTAATTTTTTTAAAGATAGGGAAGCCATAATGGCTTGATTTTCAAATGGTTTAAATAAAGATATTGTTAATATGGTTGAATTGTAATATTATTTAGAAATTGAAGATATGATGTATATGGCTATAAAGGTGGAAAAACAATTGAAAAGAAAAGGTAATGCAAGACTAGACGATTATTTAGGATCCTCTCAAGGTTGTAAGTTGAATTTCAGGATAGAGGATAATACACAAATAAAGTCAATAACAGTATCTAAAGTTATCGAACCCTTATATGTTAAAAACAAGTTACAACAACAGAAGAAAAAAGAAGAAATAATGTTCAACCGAAACATAAACGAGAAATTAAGTATTTTAAGTGTCAAGGACTTGGGTAAATGTAACAAAATGTCCAAATAAAAAGATTATGATTGTCATAACCCAATTCTGGGTTAAGAGACCAAATTTAATTTTTACCAAGTTAATTGATTGAAATTAGGGGCCTAATTGCAAGAAAATTGAAGTTTTGGGGTCAATTAGGGGCTAAATTGAACAAATCCGAGGCCAAGGACCATTCTGTAATAGGCGGCAAACTATGAGGATTCAATTGAAAAAAACCGGGGGTGAAATTGAAGAAATTGAAAGTTTAATGGTCAATTAGGGGTTAAATTGACAAAATCCGAGACCAAGGACCATATTGTAAAAGGCACGTAACTTCGGGGCTGCAATTGAAGTTCATCAGGGGCTTAATTGCATTAAATCCAAAGTTTATGGTCAATTAGGGGTTCAATTGCAAGAAATTAAAAGCCAGAGGACTGAATTGAAAATCAGATTAAATCCCTAATTCAGTCAAAACAGCGCCGTTTTGTATAAAAAAAAAAGTCGTCTGGTCACTGTTCATTGTCTTCCCCATTTTACCCAAAAGAAACAGCGTGAGAGCCTTATTTGCAGGTGCATTTAATGCTTGTTTTCTCCATCAAATAGAACAAAACTTGCACGTAAAGGATCCCCTGTAGTTCGTCTACAACCCTATGTGAACGGTTCAGGATGAATGACAGCACAGCGACGCCGATGACGGCATGAAGAGGTCAACTCAGGCAGCCTTTTCCTGCAGATTTGACAACTCAGGGAGGATACTTTGAACCAACGGTTGGGATCCTTCCCAACAGAATCAAGGGCTAAAAATTTTTCCCTTGTGAAGACAAGACTGCCCTCTTCCACCGCCTATAAATAGGAGCAAATTTCATGTTCGGAGCAAGAAGAAAATCGAGTGCAAAGTTGACAAAAAATCAGCCTTTCTCCCTTGTTTTTCATCATTTTGTGCTTTCTCCTTCTCAGCCACACCTTCGGCCGCCACTAATCTCAGCCACCGTTTCTACCACCAAGCAGCCACCGTGGCCTTCTTCCTCTTCTCCTTCCAGTGTTTCTCTCTCCTCTGCAACTTCTTTTTCTTCTTCTCTGCTTCCTCTACCATCGGCCACCGTCACCTCAGCCGAAGTCCCCTGAGCCGTCGGACAGACATCCCCAGCACGATCGCAGATCCTCACCACCTCAGGTGGTTCTCCTCCCTGCGTCGCCTCCTTCTTCTTTGTCGAGGCCGCTGCATGCAGAATTCATTTCTGCATGCAGCGGCAGAATAATTAACTTTGTCATTGGGCCGGGCCAGTTTTGGCCCAGCCCAAATGGCTGGGCTGGTCTGGCCCGACCCCCTAATGTTTTTTTTTTGAAAAAAACCCAAATTTTTTTTAAAAATCATTAAAAAAAATCATGATTTTCTCAAATATTTTTCTATCCATTTTGCATAACATCGGGTTGTATATTTACACTGTAGAATACAAATCCGGTATTAAATTATCTGGTTTTGTCGGAAATATTTCAAAAAAAAATTTCAAAACATTTGCAAAAAGAAAAAATATTTTATTGCATACGGCCAAATCCTAAAATTTTTCCAAGCATATTTTTCAAACAAAAAAAATTGCATCTTTTTCATGTTTAAAAAATCCAAAAATGGATATCGTAACCAGTTTATGATTATCCATTAGGATTTGGCCAATATGTCAAAAATGTTTTTCCAATCCTTTTTTAGAATCTAGATGTAGACTTTAATATTGGTGGGGTGTAAAATTACACGATAAAGTACACCCTCATGTATTAAAGATACAAAGTGTAGAAATGCGATGCTAATAGTCAGACTTTAGAATGGTTAGAATTTAACCTGATAAGGTAGAAACTCTCTCATGAAGAGAGATATGCCTTGAATCTTAGAAAAGACCAACCAATAGAAACCCAACTTAGAAAAAACAATCAAACAACAATGCAGCTTACCTTAGGTAGAGTGCACTGGGGGTGATGTGTCTTCCCCTTGCACAACCAGTCCCTTACCCAGACTCTCGCAGACCATAGGTTCCTAGTGACCATAATACTAGGTGATGACTCCTAAACATTAATCATAATTCTATGATTAAAAACCATTTCCAACACACAACACTTCACACCAGGAGGCACGACAGGAGCCTCCGCCGTCGCCAGAAGACGTCGCGCGCCCCGCGACAATGATTTTGAGAGATGATGGAGAAGTAGAGTTAGCTACTGATGAATCTGAATACAAAAGCATGTGAGCACTTAAAGATGTTAGTGATGTTGAATATGTTGTTAATAATGAATCTTTGGTTATAAGAAGATCTTTGAATGTTCAGGTTAGTGAAGAAGTTGTTAAGCAACAAAGGGAGAATATCTTTTATACTAGATACCACATCAAAAATAAAATATGTAGTATTATTATTGATAATGATAATTGTACTAATATTGTTAGCACAACTTTGGTTAAAAAGTTGAGCTTGACTACTACTAAACATGCTACATCGTATAAGCTTTAATGGTTGATTGGATGTGGAGAAGTTACAATGACTAAACATGTTTTAATCTCATTCCCAGTAGGGAGATATAAAGACGAGGTTTTATGTGATGTTATTCCTATACATGTTGCACATCTATTATTAGGGAGACCTTGGTAATTTGATATAAAAGCCAATCATGATAGTTTTTAAAATAGGTATACATTGAAAAAGGATAGGAAAACATACATGCTTGCTCTATTGTCACCTATACAAGTGTATGAAAATCAGTTGAAGCTGAAGAAAGTAGAAGCAACCAAACAGACCTTGTTACAAAATAATGGTGAGGATGTGAGGATGAATGAAAATAAGATGAGCCATGAGTGTGAAACACCATAAGGTAAAGTTTCAGTCATTAAAGATAAATTTAAAGGCTTCTTCCAAAATAAAAAAAATAATAAGAGGAAGACCGAGTATGGAGAGAAAACGAGTAGACAGAAGAAAGAAAAGATGAGAAAAGAAAAGTGTATAGGAAAAGTGAGGAAACACCTTTATTTTATGCAAAACAAAGTGATTATTGCATATAACTTTGGTTATTCAATACATGTTCTTATTAAGTTAAGTTGCAAACCATTCAAATATAATTTTAGCATATCTTGGAAAATGTTCGCATATAAGGTGTTGTTTTTCTCTTGGTTTTTACTATTTGCAAATTGCAAGTCAACCTTCCCCTCTTTCTCTTGGCATGTAATGCATTAACAAAAAAAATTTTAAAATCAATTCTTTTTACCAAAAAGTTATGTTAAAGTTGGTGATGTAATTCCGGTCTTGGTTGTGACTGGTTTCTCTCTATAGAAATATGGTTACTTCTTAATTTACATTTGATCAGTTATAAGAATAATAAATTTGTTGTTTTTTAGATGGTTGATAAGATTATTAATGCATGCAACTATAATTATTATAATTGTAAGGATTATTGCTATATTGAGCAATAAATTTTTGATAATTGTTTACTAAAAGGGCCATATGTATTTACAAATTACTAGATAGACTACTATATTAATAGTTTATTATTTCAGGGTGATAGACATTGTGTAGAACAAATCCATATGAAACCTATGCCATTTTACAAACTATGTGATATCTTAAGTAGAAATAATCTTTTGCATCTAATTTTAAACATGTTTGTTAAACACCTTCATATAATGACTAACCATGGATTATTTTATCCTTATTTCAAAGTAATAAAAAAATTGAGAATATTTTTATTTCTTTAGTTTATTACATAAATTTATTTATTATTAAAATAGAATTGTGTTAAGAAGTTCTGAAGGTATCAAATAATTTCAAAGTATTACAAAAAATACATGTATATATTAGGTAAATATTAATGTTTGTAGGTAAATATTATTTTTGGACCATCCATCTTTAATATCCATTTTTCTTA
>Ga0325403_1002513_pt1 | contig 16290 bp, 5 predicted proteins | sample PopdelMetagenome_19_FD_205665 | JGI IMG/M metagenome (GOLD analysis project Ga0325403, IMG submission 205665) | Populus deltoides microbial communities from Bellville, Georgia, United States - Xylem-PdKOR-R4 | ecosystem: Host-associated > Plants > Phyllosphere > Stem > Wood/Secondary xylem...
TGAGGGTATAATGGTCATAAATTTAGGAGGAATATATGCCTAACAACTCATCCTCCACTCACCAATTACAACTCATCTCCCACTAAAATCCCATCAATTATGCCAACTAATCAAATGACTTTACATTAGATTGTTGGGTATACGACCAAAGTCCCACATTGGCTAGAAATGGGGAGGATCATGGGTATATAAGGATGAACAAATATCTCCATTGGTATGAGGCCTTTTGGGTATAGCCCAAGAGCAAATCCATGAGGACTTAGGCCCAAAGTGGACAATATCATACCAATGTGGAGATAGGTGGTGTCCATAGTCCTTACAAGTGGTATCAGAGCCAGGCCCCGGAGTTAGCCATGATGGATGAATCCTCGAAATGCCGAACAAAAAGGTGGTGGGCCCCCCAATCACGATGTAATTCATGGATCAGCTCTATTGGATAGGCGGTGTACTCCAGATGCTTCATGGACGTGTCCTGATCCCAACACGGTGAAGAGGAGTTGACCTAGAAAGAGCAAGAACTCTCAAGTCAGGTAGTGCTCTCCGGATGCTTCATGGACGTGTCCTGATCCCAACACGGTGAAGTAGAGAATGAAGAATCCTGGTTGGTAGAGAGTGGACGGATGAATGATAGGTTTGAGGGGAGGCTCGGTGGTCCTTTGTTCGAGGGGAGGATTGTTGGGTATACGACCAAAGTCCCACATTGGCTAGAAATGGGGAGGATCATGGGTATATAAGGATGGACAAATATCTCCATTGGTATGAGGCCTTTTGGGTATAGCCCAAGAGCAAATCCATGAGGGCTTAGGCCCAAAGTGGACAATATCATACCAATGTGGAGATAGGTGGTGTCCATAGTCCTTACAGTCAAGCCGGTTGAATCAAAACCAAGTTAAAAAACAAAAAAAAACTTGTTTGTTTAGTTAAAATTCAGACCTAATAACCCAATAAACTTGAATAGAATCCGGTAAAATCTAATCATCGATCAGTTAAATTTTTTTAAAAATAATTAAAATTATATAAATTTGATTTTTTTTTTAGATTTTAGAACTATGACCAAAACCTTATTTGATTTTTTTTTTTTTTGAAATCCTCTGAAAAGATTTATTCATGTGAGATTTCCCTCTTTCGATAAAGTTTTATTCGTGTTTATGTTTAACTTTAACAATACGAGGGGGCAAAAAACCACAAAACCATTTTTTCAAGTGAACCAAAACCCAGGCCCAATGGTCCCTCTCAATTCAGGATCCATGATTTGGCCCATAAGTTGCTGTTTAAGATAGCTCTAAACCCTAATCTGCTCTTTTCATTCACCTCCATTTCCTTTGCAGCCAAAGTCTACCACTTCTCCGCCAACAATGGTAACCTGCACCCTCTCTCTAATTCTCTTTACTATATCTTTTTTGTTGTTTTTTACATCTGGGTTTTCTGTTTCTTTCATTTTTGAGGTCGTTTACGGTATAACGATGGAAGCTTTAGTTTTGTTTTGTTATGATTGAAACTGCGATTTATGAAGTTTAGATTCATTGGTTTTAATGTCATCTTCTTTGTTAGAGATTTAGTTTTGTGAATATTTGTTTCTCGATCGTTAACTCTATTGAGTGAGTAGTGCGTGTTGTTAGAGATTTGGTTCTATACACATTTTACTTGAAGATTAGCTGTGTTTCTAATGATTTGTGTGTATAAAAGTTCTGATGTTAGTGAAGGTTTGGTTTTAAGATGAATGAAAACTTTTGGGAATGGAGGGCTTGTGGGATTGGAGGTTACGAGTATTATGAGTTGCGTGATTGAGATGAATGGGTGGACGAGAGAGACATAGCCGGTGGTTTTAGCTGACTTTTAATATAGTAAGAGAGAATGAATTTAATGTTTGAGTTCCTGCTTGTTTGATGGAAGCATGTTTCAAGTTGCATATTGTATTTGTTATGGTACTTGAGAATTTTTCTGTAAGGTTAATTTATTTATTTTCTTTGTTATTTTGATTGATTAATGACACGTGTATTACAGGTGAACGTTCCTAAGACAAAGAAGACCTACTGCAAGAACAAGGAGTGCAAAAAGCACACCTTGCACAAGGTCACTCAGTACAAAAAGGGGAAGGATAGCCTTGCTGCTCAGGGTAAACGCCGTTATGATCGCAAGCAATCTGGTTATGGAGGTCAGACAAAGCCAGTGTTTCACAAGAAGGTTTGTTTTTCTTATTCCTTGCATAAACTTGGTATACTTAAAAATCCCTTGAGGATTTAGATCAATATATGAATTTTGTTTGTCACTATATTGTAATTTGCATGTATTCGGTGGCTGTAAAAAATACTGCTAAGTGTTTGATTGTGAAGTCTTGATAGTGTACATGTTATTACTACCATAGAACATCCTTTTCGTGGTTTCAGAGTATATACTCTCAGGAGGCCTGTGATGATTAAATTTGCCTACATTGTCTGATCATCTAATGAATGACAGAGACACATAATTAGTTCTGAGGCTTCCTCCTTTCTTTCCTTGTCCTCATGGTTGATATTAAAATGGAAAGCGCTTGCATTGTACTTGTTATACCACCATAAATTATATTTTTGCTATTTCTGAATTCTCTTTTTAGAGGCCTGTGATGATTTGAATTTGCCTACATTGTCTGATTGTCTAACATATGATAGAGACATATAATTAGTTCTGAGGCTTCCTCCTTTCTTTCCTTGCCCTCATGGTTGATATTAAAATGGAAAGCGCTTGCATTGTACTTGTTATACCACCATAAATTATATTTTTGCTATTTCTGAATTCTCTCTTTAGAGGCCTGTGATGATTTGAATTTGCCTACATTGTCTGATTGTCTAACATATGACAGAGACATATAAACTAGCTCTGAGGCCTCCTCTTTGTTCTTCACCTTGCATGGATATCAAGTCTTCATGCTTAGTTGAATTTTGATATTGATTTCTCTTTTGTTAACAGGCAAAGACAACCAAGAAAATTGTGTTGAGGCTGCAATGCCAGGCATGCAAACATGTGTCTCAGCACCCAATCAAGGTTTGCCATGCGAGCCTTTTTCTTGTTGTGATTTTCGTACCATTTGATTTCAACTGTGCTAATGTTTTCTGTTACTGCCAATGATTTCCACAGAGGTGCAAGCACTTTGAGATTGGTGGAGACAAGAAGGGAAAGGGAACATCTCTGTTCTAAGTGCATCATTTTGTTCTTTCAGGATAATTTTTAGGTGTGTACTGTTTCTAGAACTGAGAAGGCATTGTGGGATAATTTTGTTTGATTTGTTCTGTTCAAGATTATGTATTGATGAAGTTTTAAGTCGTTGTGGAAGATTGATTATGATGTTAACCAACGTTGGCCTTGTAGTCTGCCTTTGTTGCTTAATGAAATGGACCCAGTCGTTTCTTGAGTGCTGATTTGGAAAAGGTTCCAGTTGACCTCGAGACCGCTAATCCTTTCAATTCTGCTTGTTAATGTGAGTCTTGACAGGTGGCCCTGAAGCTTGTTCCTCCCATAAGGAGTTGGTAGAGGAGAGGAGCCACCTGATCTATGTATCATTTCTGATTGCATTGCCGTGCCTATGATTACTGTATTCACTAACAGTAAAGAAACCAGGCAAATCTGCACTGCTATGAGCTCTGGGCTTCCCATCATTTTATCAAGGAAATGAAAACCCTGTTCCCAACCCCATCTGACAAGCGCCCCCCTTCCTTCCTAATTGCGGCTTCAAATCTGAGCTCTCATTTTCACGAACAAACCAGAATAACCAGCCTCTTATAAGATTGATTTACTCCCATTTTTCGAGAGAAGCTTCACAGATTTACGAATTCCAAGCATCAATCATGTAGAAGATGAATGCAGTCCTGTAACCCATGAATGCCTAAACAAAAACTTCTTAACCTTGAGGAAGCTAATGGCCATGAGTCTAGACTCTCTCGTGTGCTCCAGGGGTCATAGTAATTAACCACGAACGCGGTCCAACTTATATTTTTAAAAATGTTGAAATGTTTTTTTTTAAAAATTAATAATTTTTTAATGTTTTTGAATTGTTTTGATATGTTAATATTAAAAATAATTTTTAAAAAATAAAAAAAATTATTATTTTAATATATTTCTAAATAAAAAACACTTTAAAAAATAATTACAACCATATTTTTACACAATCTATTAGACATTGACGCTGGTTTTCTATCCGAGCACAAGAAACGCTGGAAACAATCCCCCGTGAACATGTAAGAAATCGAACTAGTATGAAATTCTTTGTGGTCAAATTCTTATAATTGACGATTCCAGCACCAGAGGTAACAAAACGTAGCCTGTTTCTCCTAGGGTTATAAATTGAACCAGCAATAAATATTACACCGCCGATTATCATCTGGGGCACCATTCTTAGGCATTGTCAACCAATAAATGGGCTAAAAGCCTAATATTATAGGAATTTATTAGTTAATTTAGCGCACGATGATAGGTTTATTAGAGCTTTTATTTTCATGATTATAAATACTCTTTGTAAAAATAAAATATTCAGACTTGATAATACTATTGTTGTCCAATTTATTTAGCTTGTGAAAGAGATTTTTGTATTTGTTTTTTCTCTAATGAATTAAATTGACTTATAAAAAATTAACTGACTTCATGACATCTTCATTATACTTCTCATTCATAAATCGATATTTGTAGGGTGAGGGTTATTATTCCAATATTGCTAGTGTCTTGGAACATGTTTTTATTGTGTCACTCTCTTATTAAACATATTTCGGCTTTCCAAGATTTATTGTTAATCTTGTCGTGAGTTGCGTGATCATGAGGTTCACATCAAAATCAACCTAATTTAACTCCTCAAACAAGTGATTCATGTCATGGACTCTAGTAAGTTTAATAAAAAAAATTAAACTATTTTTTAATTAATTCATAAAACAAAGATTGATGCTCAAAATCTTAAGCTCCATGCTCCAGCCATATATCAAGATGTTTATTTAAAATTATGATAACCTCATAAAAAGTAAACCAAAACAAAGTATGAAGACCAATTCAAATCAACTAAATGTTAAATGATGAAATTGAAAAGAAAAATAAAAACAGGCTAAAAAATTCAATAAATACTCAATGTTGAAGGAAAAAATTATTAAAAAAATAAAGAAAGACTTGTGCCTTTAAAAAACATCATGGCGCATAAACCTTCTACCCTAGACTCGTGCTAGTTTTTCTTCCTCATAATCGAATGACTCTTCATCCTCTACCTTTTTTTTTAATAGGCGACATTTGCTATAGTGGTGGTAAGCGACTTGTCACCACTTAAACCTCCTTTTTAAAATCTATTAACTATTGTGGTGATCGGAAAATCAAGAAAAGAAAATCACTAAAAAAAAATCAACCACATAAAAAAAATCTAAAAGAACATTAGTGTACTTTTTAGGCATCTTTGTAGTTAAAAAAACATTATCATCAAATTTCTCTTGTCAAATGGAACTCATTGACACCAAAACCAGTTTTCTTTTCACTATAATATGGACAAATTGATAAAATTCTCTCTTTTTATAATTTTCAAGTGACTTTCTTTCTCCTCTCTCAAATCCAAGAATTGAAATGTTAAGAAAAAGAATTTTCAAACCAGGATTAAAATTCCAACAATTACGTGGACTATAGAGAACTAAACATCTTTTGTTTTGTTTTTTTCTAAATATGATATTAGTCATAGAATTTCTCCTTATTTTATTCTTTGGTCATCTTTTGTTTTTTTTTCTTAACAAAGTTTTAAAAATTGATCATTAATTTGGACATTGAAGGCTACAATTTTTTTAAAAAAATTTGAGGATAAAATTAAAAAATATAGATATTATGGATTGTTGTAGTAATTTATCTTTTTGTTTTAGTATATTTTATATAGAGGGCTATAGTTTTTTTTAAAAAAAAAGTTTGAGGATAAAATTAAAAATAAAATAGATATTGTGGATTGTTGTAGTAATTTACCTATTTTTTAGTATATATTATAATGGTCATTTTATTTTCTACATTATTTATTTTTTATTACATTGAAAAACAAGATTTCTTTTTATATACTTTTGAAAAGCAAGAAATCTATTTTCATTACATACAAAGAATGCCCTATGATAATCTTACTTACTTGTATGTATTGAGAATTGATTTCTTTTTGTACGCATGTGTTCGTATGTGTGTGTCTAAGAAACTCTAAAACCTGTGGGCATTTTGTTGTAGCTAAAAACACTATGGAGTCTCTCACATTATCACCATTGACTCACTGTTCAATTTTTTTTTATCCTAGAACTTTTTTTTATGATTTCACCTTTTTGTGATCAAATTAAAGGACAATTGCTTCAAATCGTTGAGGAAGGGCAAGATTGAAAGCATGAGACCAAAGTGAAAAGGTACAGAAAATAGGTGGTGGTTTTAAAATTTGGTCAAGAAGTTTAGTTTGGTCCTCATACTTTTAGAATTATAAATTGTTTATCCCTAAATATTTCTAAAATCCATGATTGGTTCCAAAAATAATTTTCAATATTTTTCAATTTCTAGTTTAAGAGATAAAAGAGAAAGTGATTAAATTCTAATGGTAACGTGAAGCTCTCGATTGACACCGATTTCAGCTATGAAAAATATTTATTTTGGTGTCAATGAGTTTGTTTTGATGAGGGGGGTTTATCCTATGTATTCTTTAACCTTCTCCTTGCCTGAAAATGGTATATCTGAGCTTGGAATGTTTTTGGGTTTCGGGTTGATTTTAGGTTTTTTAGGTCATAAATAGGTTTGTTGATACACTCATATTATTCTATATTTTTTTACTTTATTCTTAGTCTTTTATAGATATTTAATATTTTATAGTAGCCCATTTAATTATTTTTTTGCTTAATAATGCTAAGGAAACAAAGTGTAAAAATGAGCTAAATAAAATATTTTTAGCATAATTTCAAGTAAAAAACTAGAAAGAGCATATTAGAACAAGTCATTGGAGCTAAAAAAATTCAAATCCTAATTGCATTAGAAATCCAACATGAACAAGGAACCTAGTGGGATTAGGATTGATCGAACCAAACCTAACAGATTGGAGCTGTGTACTTTTTAGACCATGTTTGAAGATATAAACGGAATTTTCATTCAATTCTAGTTGGGCAAAAAAATAGACATCTCAAACTTTTTGTCTATCATCTAGATAAGATAGAACAACATCCTTGAATTCATGCTTGAATTATGAAAGCAAACTAGTATAAGTCTAGCCCATCTTTTTATGTTGGGATGATAACATGGCAACTTATTAATGGCATGGAAAGGATTCCACATGACCAAGAAACCTCTTTAGAAGGTCGAAGTAAATGCACAAGCCATTACGATCAAATTAATATAATAAAACCTTAAATAATATAATTAGAAATTAGTTATTAACGATGAAACTACTTCACCTCCTCAATTCCATATAACCGATCCTAATTTCTAAAGAATAAGGGGAATCACATTTAGGAATAGAAGAATACAATGAGGGATTCTATTGTTTTTAAAATTATATATTTTTTTATCTTTTCTGAATTTGTAACAAGCTTAGTTTTTATTTTATTCTGAGAGGTTAGTACTCTTGGATCTTAAATAATCATGAGGACCTGTGTTTAAAAATATTCTATATATGATTATGATACATGAGTATCTTATGTTTTTTTAGGATTAAACTTAATAATTGATGACCTGAATTTTATATAATGTGCAATATATGTTTTTTGTTTTAAGTTCATTGCTAGTTAATTAATTTATATTGGATGTTTGACTCATTAACTTAAGTAGTAGGAATATATAATTTTCAAAACTTTTTTTGATTAAATGTTACTTGAAAAACATAAGATTGATTAAATTAACTCTCCATGTGTTTTAATTATCATGAATCAATCACACTTATCTTGATCTTATTATTACCATTTAATTAAATCTTGCATGTAATGAAAGTTATTATATGATTATAGGTAATTAATGCATGAATGTTAGGTTAACTAAAAAGTAAAGATAGGTAGAAAAACTTGTTGTTTTTTATAGTTGATTTATTTATTATCACAAACAGATTAAAAAATACATATAAACTCAATGATTGATGTTTAATTATCCTTGAGGAATACTTATTATGAAAAATATTTTTTATTTTTATTTTTGTTTTTATATTTTACTGATTTGCCTCTTATCTTTTAAAATTGATTCCTTTTGTTTTATTAGCCTTTTAACTTGTTTTCGTTAGTTTAAATCCTAAACAAAACCTCAATTTTAGTTCCTTTCAGAATATATGTGTGTTTAGATTTAAAAATTACATCTTTATTTGGTTTACTTTAATTTAAACTTAAGTAGATTGTCTTGATTGAATAATTAGGTTTTAATACTCTTATCTCTATGAGATGACATGTTTACTTTCTATATTACAAATAATTAATTTTAAGATTTTAAATTTGCATGACTACGACACTCGTTATTTATCATGGTGTATATGGTGTTTTGAATAAAAAATAGGTTGAAAATTAAATTTTTAGAAAAAAATCTAAAACTCGAATTTCTAGAGACGTATGGTGGCTGGAAATTAAGCTAGCAGATAATAGATCATATGCATCATTTTTTTTTATAAATTAAAAGGTGGATGACATAGCTCTATAATATTTGAAAAAAAAAGCATGGCTTGCATGCGAGCTATGCCTTTTTTATGGGCTAGACGGGTAGGCAGAGCTACATTCTTAGCCTTTTTTTTAATTAATGTGTTTTCGATCTCTTAAACTTAAAAAAAATTAAATCATTTCATCATTTGGTTGTTTTTAAATATTTTTTTTATTTGACTTGAAAAAAAGCCTCCTTTTGTTATTAAATTTTATAAAAATTAGAGTTGTTTTTTTTAGTCCTACGTGCCACCTCTATTTTTTCTTATGAAAAAAAATTATTTTTGTTTGATGTTAAAAAAAGTTCAATACACCATCATATTTAATAAAATGAAAAATAATATTGGAAATAAAAAGTTGTTAAATCCATTAGGGTGCATGACCTAGGTTAACTCGAGTTTTCTTTTCTTTTTTTTTTGAATCGAATATTTTTATTTTTATCCTTCAACATTGAATTGATTGAACATTTTAATTTATTCATGTTTGTTTTTTATATGGTTATTTCTTCTCATGACCCGAGTCACATATTTAACTGATTAACGCGGATTTACCCACATCGATATAATATTTTGTTATCTCAATACTTTTATAAGAAAAAAATATCATCCAATATATGTAAGATTTTGAATTCATGATTATTTCTTTTCTCTTAGAAAATACATTTATGATGCTTGGATATTCTTTTTTGGAGTTTGAAAAAAAGATTAATCTTACCCTTTTTTGTGTTTATTATTATTATTATTATTATTATGCAATTCAATAAAAAAAATTGATTCTAACAAACAAGGTTATTCAACATAATTAGTCCCACACGCAACCTTTATTTTTATTTTTTAAAAATATTGTTTGGTGTAAAAAAAAAACCTCATGCATATGGTTGGTGTATAATTAAATTAAAAATAATTTTGGGAATAAGAAGTTGTTAAATCTGATAGAGTGCAGACTCGTATTAAGAGTTTAACAAATTAACCCCGATTAACTAATGTTTTTTTTTTGCCATATTTCAAATTTGATATTTTTATTTTCAATTTCATAATTTAACTTTTTTGCATTTACAATAAAATATTGTGTTGAAAAAGCGTGTTTTTTGTTGAAAAACTTATCTGGCTGATGGCAAAGCACGAGTTAAATTTCTAGTATTAACAAAATCTAAAAGGTGTGGGGTTTTCACTAAAGAAATCCATAGTGGAAACCCCATTTTGCCCTTCAAAAACAGAACCAATTTATTATTAGGTGTAATTCAATAATTTAACAAAAGTTTATTTGTCATTGCCAAATTTAAAATGAACAATTTAGTATTTTCATTTTTAAAATGACTATTCTACCATTGGATTAATTTTTTAAAATAAGTTGACGTGCATGGATATTTTTGTATTTTGAATTTCTTAGAAATAATAAAATGACTTAAATGCTCTTCAAGGTTGACTTTTCTTTAGTATAAATGTCCTCCAAGGTTGATTTCTCTTTAGCTTAAATCTAGGGGTATTTTTGTATTTTTGCTTGGGTGTTTTTGTTATTATCATATTGGTTTAAGAGTAAATTTGTAATTTAAAAAATATAAATTTTATTAAAACAAATGTGGCACATTTCAGTGTGTCGACCTTTGCACCCTTCAGGTGGCGTGTATGAAATTGTCTAATTACCAAACACCATTATTCACAACAACATTGAAATTGTCTTGATGTCCCCTCTATGATGAAACGGTGTGTGTGGCTAACAATCATCCGATTTGGCATCAATGCTTTTTTTTCTCTCTCCTTCTTAATTTTCCCGCATTTCTTTTCAAAGTTTCAAAGTATCCCTTTAATTTTTTATTCCATTATATTTGGTCCTTGTTTTTTGTATTATTATTTTTTTATTTGGAATAATTTATAAAATTATAATTCTTTTTCAATTTCCTCCCTTTTAATTTTTTCATATTTCAAATTTGATCCTCATTCTTTTGATTGCTATTTGTTTTTATTTGAGATAAGTTTTAAAATTATTTTTTTTACAATTTCATCCTCTTAAAAAAAAATTTCTATTAAATTTGATCTTCATTCGTTTTTATTTCTATTTTATTCACTTTGACAATTTCTTTAAATTGTTTTTTTCCCCGATTTCATCCTTAAACGATAATTTGGTTGGGAATTGTGTTTCTTAATTGATTGAAGGTCTAGAATTTCACAAGTTATGAGTTTTAGAGATCAACCAAATTTTAAGAGGTTTGTTCGAGTTTTTTTTTTCTTTTTTTAAGATAAGTTTTTTTTTTCAGTTTCAAACTTTAACCTTTATTTAATTGAAAATTGAGCTTTGTTGTTTTTATTTATTTGCTTTATGTAGAATTTGTCACTAATTTTTAAAATGATTCGAGTTACCCCAGTTTTTTTTATTTGTGGTTCTTTGTTGAGTTTACTTTGATAAATCTTTTAAATTGATATATATTTTTTTATTTTATCTTTTAACATTAAATTGACTGAGAATTAATTTTTCTTTTCAATTTCAATCCTCAAGGTGGAGTTTTTTGATATTTGGCTTCATGATTTTCTTCAATTTTCTTTTTATTCATTTATCTCGATGCCATCACTTAAACCGCAGGTATGACGGGTTAGCTTGAATTGACTCAAGTTTTTTTTTAGGATTGTTTTTTAATTTAATTTGTTACATTCAGTCCTTAAACATTAAACATTGGGTTGTTTTGATCTTGAATGCCATAATCTTTTTCAATTTGCCTTGTAATTATCTGTCTTATTAGGATTTATAAAAAAATAAAAGCTCATGTGCGTGGATTGTTTTAAAATAAAATATCTTGATCTATATTTATATTTTGAGTTTTCTAGTTATATCTTGAGTTATCATTAATGACTTTTTTTTTTATTTATTAATATAAATGATTTTTAATTTATTTAGTTAAATACATATATAAGTTTTTTAATATGCATTTAAAATTTTTATATAAAAAAAGTTGGAAAAATCGGCATATTTATATTTTTTTATTAAAAAAATTGGTCTATGTCAAAGTGTATTTCAGGTGTGTTTGGAGACACGGTGGAAATCGCGTTTCTAAAAATTTTAAATTTTTATTTTGCTTAAAATAATTTTTTTAATATTTTCATATTGTTTTGATATGTTAAATATTAAAAATAATTTTTTAAAATAAAAAATTTTATTTTAATATATTTTTAAGTAAAAACACTTTAAACTATCACCGTTATCATAATTTCAAATATTAAATTGCTTTTACAGATAAATCTTGATGGAACTCTCTATTTTTCTAATATTTAAAAATATATTTTTTAATGGTGTTAAAAAAACAAAATTTTAAATATACAGTAGTAGATTATAAAATAAAACAAACTTTTATAAATAAATTACACTCTCTCCTAAAATCCAGTAATCCCAATACTTGGACAATCATTTCTTACAAAACCAAACATACCCTGATGGCCCTCTCCTTCAAAATCACAGAACTCAATCCCCTAAACCCCAACAAAATCCCCAATTCCTCTCAAACCCTAAAACCCCGTTATCCCTCTCTCAACTTCTCCAAATCCAATACCAAACCCAAATCAACGGCCATGAAAGCCCTCTTCTCCACCGCCAAGCTCATCACTTCAACAACTAAACCAAAACCCTCTTTTCTTTTGACCCCAAAAATCTCAACCACTAGAGCTTACAGTCTAATCCCAATGGTCATCGAACACTCATCAAGAGGAGAAAGAGCTTATGATATATTTTCTAGGCTTTTAAAAGAGAGAATTGTTTGTATTAATGGTCCAATCGATGATGATACTTCTCATGTTGTTGTTGCTCAGCTTTTGTTTCTTGAGTCTGAGAATCCTTCTAAGCCTATTCATATGTATCTGAATTCTCCTGGTGGACAAGTCACTGCAGGTGACTTGATACTTAAACGTGATACAGTTTTGATTTTTCGAGATGGGTTTTGTTTTGGTTTTTGATTTGGGTTTAGTGAGTGTTTCTTGGTTTGTGGGGGCGGGGTGGGGGTAATCTTGGTGTTTAGTTGCAAAGTTTTGATTTATTTTTTTGAATTGCTGTGAATTGATTGGTATGGGTTTTGATTTGGTCTTTGTTTAGAGTGTTTGTCTGTATTGGATTTTTTTACATTTTAGTGTGATAGATTCATTTTGAGTAATATTGTGATGCATTTTAACATGGATTTCGTAGGATTTTGATTCTGTTACAAAAGTCTGATATTTGGATTATTGTGGATTAATTTGGAAATTTTGAGCTGTAGATGCCTGATTTTGTTAATAAGCGAGGAGTTTGTGATTATGCCTTGATCATTGAGATGGAGGTTGTGCAGAAATGGAAGTAATTGAGGTGTTTAGTTAGATGAGATTGGGATTTGGGGCATTTTGTGAATCATGGAGGCCATACATGTGCTTTAGGATGTTGGTGGCTAATAGTTCTTTATCTGGTCCTGTGGAAGAAAATGGAAGCATACGGTAAAATGCTATGTAAATTTTTGATGGACCAGTTTAGCTTCAATGATATATGTTTGATAGATTGAATTGATCTTCAAAAAAGTGTAATTGGGCTTTTAGGCTCTTTGTTGAGTGGTTAATAGGGTTAGTGAAATGGCTGACTCATTTTTTGGGTTCAATTTAGTGGGCGTTGCTAAGTGAATGTAATCATTCCTGATTTCTTGGATGAAGGGGGTGACGGTAAACAGTAGTCAGATATTATAATTGGACAGGATAGCAGGTCATTTTTTGGGTGTACACTTTATTTGTTTGCTTTACAGTGTCCATAAAGAAAAGAATTGTGATAGTCAAGAGCTTGTTTCTGGGTAATTGTTAATATTTGAAAAACCATTGAAAGTTGTATTATCCACTGGAGAAAGATTCTTGATGTGCTGTTGGATGTGCTCAACTGAACGATTCAACACTATATGATGCCGGCACAGCCTTTCTTATTGAAGCCAATTAGTTTTGTATCATCATTCAACTTATTTGTCTCAAGGTTCTTATGGTTATGGTTGTACAGAAGATATTGAAATTATTTGCATCCTGTCTATAGATTTATGTGCAAGTACATGGTTTTGTTGAGGTCACTGCAAGAGCAGTTGAAAGGGACAAAATTTTACTGTTTGCAAATCCTGAAGTAAATGAATATTATCAATTCATGTGTTTTCATTTCCCCTTAAATCCCTCCCTTGTGAGAAAGAACTGTTGAATTCCTTCTTAGAATGCTCTGTTAATGTTTGTAATGCAATAATATGCAAATGCCAATCACTCTAAGACATGCAGCACATGCCGATGACTAGTTATTTTTCTCAAGTATTCTTGTCTCTGGCGCCTTTCAATTTTGAAGTTAAAAGTAGTCTTGACTATGATGCATATCATTAAGAGCATAAAAAGCAAAAGGACGAAGATTGTGTTGAAAAGCGGAAGATCAAACATTGATAACTAATTGGACTCGTTCAATTTAATTACAACCGGTTGACAATTCTATCTAGACATGGCAATGAAGAAATACTGTATGCCATCCAACTTTACAATAGACTATAACTGTTTTCTTATAGCAGGTCTATGCTGTTATATGTTGTATTGGATTACCTGTAGTGGAATCTAGTGTTATGCATTTGTCGATTTAATTTTGCCTGGATTATGTATCTTGTTTAAATATTTTAAGTTTCAAGTCAGTTAATCTTTTAAGGCATGGTTGAGGTTATAATGTCAATTGTTGTGCTGTTTTATGCAGGCCTTGCCATTTATGATACAATGCAGTACATAAGGTCTCCAGTTACTACCATTTGTTTGGGTCAGGCTGCATCTATGGCTTCCCTCCTCTTGGCTGCCGGGGCTAAGGGCGAGAGGAAGGCACTACCAAATGCAACAATCATGATTCATCAGCCATCAGGTGGGTACAGCGGACAGGCAAAGGACATGACAATTCACACAAAGCAGATAGTTCGGGTCTGGGATGCTCTGAATCAATTGTACTGCAAACATACAGGGCAGCCACTTGATGTAATTCAGAAGAATATGGATAGAGATTATTTTATGACCCCTGAAGAGGCAAAGGAATTTGGAATTATTGATGATGTGATTGATCAAAGACCCATGACTTTGGTGACTGATGCTGTTGACGATGAAGGCAAACAAAAGGATTCAAGCTAGGACTAGAGGGTAAGATCTCAGAAGAAAGGCATTGCAGTCATGTTTTTTTGTTGAAACTTTTCCTGATTTATCTGATTTTACATTTCTGGATTTTGTTGATTCTGAAATATGCTAGGTTCTTTGTTTATCATGATTCCTGTTTTTGTGTTTGGATTCGGTGACAAAAGAAGTTAGTTAAATGGCTATTTTAGCTTTTAGGTACATAAATCTTGAGGAATTCAATTTTCTCCAGTATTTGATGTGCATAGAATGATCTTAAATAATCTTGTGCTTGACTGGTCATGGAAGCTACCAATTCTTGTTGCATCTCTCTCTCTCTCTCTCCCTCTCTCTGTTGCATCTCTCTCTCTCTTCCTCTTCCACAGTTTCTGTCACACCTGTTTTTCTTGGCTTTGTTATGGTGCATTTTTCACACTCATCCATCATTCTCACATAAATTTAGATCATTGGTTATATGAACCAGAAGATAAGCTTTTCAAATATGAACGTATTATGCCACAGAAGTTCGAATGTGATGCCAGTTCTCTGAGTTCAGCATTAGATGATTAGGGAATCACGGATCTAGTATGAAGAACCAGGTCCTACTAGCAATTCTTTTTGTGGCTGTTCACTAGAATGCTCAGGGCTATATCATAAAGTCCGTTGGGGTCAGTCAGTTAGCTGATTTCATAATAGAAGGGTTGGCTCTTGTTACCTACTTCAAGACATATTGAACTTTCTAATGAACCGATAAAAAGAAAAAAAACCATATCATCTCTATAAAGAAAGATGAAAAGTATGCAGGCAATACGCACACATGCATTGGTGAATAAATATATGATGAATTAATGGAGTAAAGTTTGATGGATTAGCCTTCTTTGATCGCTAATTTCAAGGATTAGTTTGAATGATTAAGGATAGAGTTCGCTTCTTTATGGTTATCCGTTCAAGTTTATGATCTAGCTGAATACACCGTGGCAAATTGTTCGTAACCTTATTCATGTTGTGCCATTTGTTAGAATTAGACTATTCCTCGACATAAATTCTTAAGAGAAAAGGTTTGTTTGTTAGATTTTGGTTCATGTATGTAGTAAGTTGATTCTCCATGTTGTCATGTTCATTTCGAATCTAATGAAAATCTTGATGTTTTATAAATTTAAGGATTAAAATGAGGATATCCTGTAAAAAATTGGACTTAATTTTGATGTGATGGATGCCCACCTAAAAACAAGGAATTTTTTTATAAATTTCATGCTGCTTAGATAGCAACTATTGATATTTTTGTGCTAGTTTGCTATTATGATGGATGATATGTTTTTTGCTTGAAAATAAATTTAAATAATTTTTTTTTATATTTTTGACATTAGCTTTGTTGCACTTGACATCGTAACGTCCTTAAAAATAATTCAATGAAAAGAACAGATTCTGACATCTTGTTCTTTGATGGGAAAAAAGATGGTGTTAAGGAGTCGCCACCTAATATTATGGTCACTAGAAATCCTAACTAATCCACAAAGATTCTATGGTACGAGACTAGTTATATAAAATGAAAGATATTATCATCTCTTAAATGTACT
>Ga0325403_1002518_pt1 | contig 16276 bp, 14 predicted proteins | sample PopdelMetagenome_19_FD_205665 | JGI IMG/M metagenome (GOLD analysis project Ga0325403, IMG submission 205665) | Populus deltoides microbial communities from Bellville, Georgia, United States - Xylem-PdKOR-R4 | ecosystem: Host-associated > Plants > Phyllosphere > Stem > Wood/Secondary xylem...
TTTGTCAGGTCCATGCATGTGTATGCGTGGGTTTGGGTGCGCGGTTTGCCTTTGCATTCACGCGGGAATGTGTTAGCAAGTATCATCACTTTAATCATCTAACTCTACATTTGTTCTCAGGTGAATGAGTTGTACATAAAACTTGACCAACAAAAGGCAGCAGCTAGCCTTTCTTCATCAGCCGGAAGTGATGTCATTCTTAGAAATTCTGAACTTGCCAATGGAACTCCTCCCATGTCTGAATCAAGCGAGTCCGCTTTGGGCCTTAAGTCAGAGTCCTTAGATGCAGATCCCCCTGCTGCGGTGCTCCCACAATCTTCAGAACCTGACGCGGAAGAAATTGTGCAAATCCCATTGGATGATAATGAAGTTCCAGATGTGGAGATGCAAGCTGAAGATAAGAGCGGCGTGCCGCTCACGGATGCTCCACTAATAGGAGCTCCTTTCCGGTTAATATCATTTGTTGCTAAATATGTCAGTGGTGCTGACCTGGTCAGCAAAGATGATTCAAATTAGGGCTTGAGCTAGGATACATAATGTTTCCTTCTTTCCATCAAATTTTTTTTTTTTGCCCATATACAAATTTTTATGCAGTAGAGATGGACCAAATTCGAGCCATTACACTGTATTTTTTAAACATACCGAACATGTTTGCTCATCAAAGTGTAAGGATAACATGCAGAGTTGATAACTTGACACGCACGCCATATTTTGTCTTGAATCTTCTGCTCTTTTGTTTACTAAATGACGAGTCGTCTATTTTCTTATCTCGCACGACCTGACGGCTAGCTAAATAACCAACGCTTTAAGGGGCGTCGTGTTATTGCCGTCACGGAAGGTGCCTCACGTTTTCCAACGTGTTCACGTATAGCCAATCCATTCTCGCCACATCATCACCAAGAAATAAAGAATTCTCCTACACGCTAGTCCTCCAAATTAAAAAAATCATGAGCAATAACAGCCGTCTAATTTGAATATCTTCTATCATCGGCAACCATCGTGCACGATACAGTGAGTAACGTATGAGCAGCCAATGAGAAAGGAGAGGTGAAGCCTCTAAGCCAATAAGAAACAAACACGTGGAATATTTACGTAGCTGTTAGTTGGAAGGCCGTTATGTTAAAAAGAGTCAGTCTTTCTTCTCCACGTGATCACCCTTTTTTGCGAATTGCGAATTGCGATCTCTCTGTTTCTGCTTCTCTTTTTCTCGAAGAGAAAAATAGAAGCAGCCAAGTAATCGGAAAATGGAGGCACGCGGCGGAAGCAGCCTCCGGCGAGTCTTGGTGCTGGCCTTTTGCGTAGCCGGGATCTGGTCGGCTTACATATATCAAGGTGTTCTTCAAGAAACTCTGTAAGTTAGTTTCCTCTACTTTTTATTTATTTAGTAATTATTAATAAATCAAATTTGAAAGCATTATTATTTAATTTTATTTAGATCGACGAAGCGATTTGGTGCAGACGGGAAGAGATTTGAGCAGCTTGCGTTCTTAAATCTGGCGCAAAGTGTAGTTTGCTTAATTTGGTCTTATATAAGTGAGTATTTGTTTTTCTAATTTAATATTGTTTTTTAAAAAATTAAATTAAAATGAATAAATTTAATTTGTCATGTTCAATTCAGTGATAAAGATTTGGTCGACGGGCAGCCGCGGCGCTCCGTGGTGGTCATACTGGAGTCCTGGCATTACAAATACAATTGGTCCTGCTATGGGCATTGAAGCCCTAAAGTATATCAGTTACCCTGCCCAGGTCTTGGCCAAATCATCCAAAATGATTCCAGGTCGGTCCCTCCTTCCCTAGTTGGGTACTTCTGATCTGGTGCTTCCTTCGGTCGGATAAAAGTGGGATCTAGTATGGGTGGTTGTTACGGTGGATTCCACTTTTATATGTGAGCGAGGAAGCACCTAGTAATTTATCTTGAATAACTGATGGGTGGATTGGGAATTTTGAATTGTGCAGTGATGTTTATGGGTTGTTTGGTGTATGGAGTAAGCTACACTGTTCCTGAGTATCTTTGTACTTTCCTTGTTGCTGGAGGGGTGTCTACATTTGCTCTTTTGAAGGTGAGGAACTAATTTAATTAGTTGCTTTGTGATTGTTGTTGTTGTGTGATTGTTCTTAGTTCTTGCTTTTGGTTGGTATGATTTCAGACTAGCTCGAAGACGATTAATAAGCTAGCACATCCAAATGCACCCATTGGATATGGTCTTTGTTTCTTGAACCTTGCATTTGATGGGTTTACTAATGCGACTCAGGATTCACTTACAGCAAGGTATGTTTATTTGTTCAGTCCAAACTTTTGTTTTTGTTTTTGATTTTTTTTTACTATTTCAGTGCTGCTGGCTGTGTATCATATTGTTGTGGTCTTCTGTCGTTTTAGAGGTCAGAAAGTTGAAGTAAATTGGTTCTGTTCTGTTTGTTTCATCATTTTAATGAAGAAGCAATTATTTCCAGTAATTATTAGGTGACCTGAGATGCAACTCCTCCTAGGAAGATCTTTAGCTAATCTGTTGGAAAAATCCTCTCGTATGACTCTAAATTGATGCCCTTTCTGGAAAGAATTTTTTTTATTTTAAGGGAGTGGGAGACTGTGAAGGCAGGCTATGTTGTTTCTCTCTGATATAGGGGTTTATCATCTTCTCGTTTAATGGCCTGTAACACTATCTAAGTTTGTTAGTGGTTTCAGCGTCCTGGGAAAAAGTACTAAGTCTGGTGGTGTTTTGTAGACTGGAGCTTGCCAATTGAATGTTTGAGTCCTAAGTGCTTGGTAGCTGATGGTTATGTTGAGTTGTTTGATGTATGAGGGATATCTACTGAAGTGCATTGGTTCTTCAACATAACCAGGAAGGCTCTTGGTTTTGCGGATTTTTTCCTGCTTCAAATGTTATCTGTTTCTTGTTGATCTTTGGGTGGCGGTGCCATTTCAGTTTCAAAAATGGGTTTTCCAATTGTGCCTTGTTGTATGTCAGCAGGGGGGAGACTTATTTGTCGGGGAAACGCAAGAGCCAAGGGGCTTGGTTTTAGAACTTTAGTTCCTTGAACTCACTAAGCTTTTGAAATCTGAGTGATTGGTATTTGAATTTCTAAGAGTCATAGCTGGTGTTCGAATCTGCTGTTTGTGAGCTCAGTTGTGTTGATTGTTATTTGCCGTTTTCATTTTAAGGCCATAGTTTCATTGCTTAGGTCTCGGTGGAGTTTGTAAGTAGTTCTGTCAGGGCTTGAGTTTATGCAGAGGTGACCTGCTCTGTTCTCTCATTTAGTCGTTGTCATATTGGTTAAGGTCAGGCTTTCTCTGTGTCACAAGGCCATAATCTCATTGATCTCTTTGTAATCTTGCTCCTTTCATAATAATATCATCTGGTCACATCTTTGTGAAATAAATAAACTGGGGCGGCTATGAGGTTTATGTGAACAATGATATAATGTTGGAAAGTATCTCCAGAAGTTTGCTTTTCTTCCTTCTTCCTCCCTCTTTTTTTTTAAGAAAAAAAACTCGGGGATATATCACCCTCATTCTTCTCTTCACTCTATGTACATCTTCATTTCTAAAGCATATCTCTCTGTGTTGTTCAGGTATCCAAAGACAAGTGCTTGGGATATAATGCTGGGAATGAATTTGTGGGGCACCATATACAATCTGATCTACATGTTTGGCTTGCCACATGGGATTGGCTATGAGGCAATCGAATTCTGCAAGCAGCATCCAGAGGCCGCATGGGACATTTTGCTCTACTGCCTGTGCGGTGCTGTGGGCCAGAACTTCATCTTCTTAACCATTAGCCGATTCGGGTCTCTCGCCAACACGACCATCACCACAACCCGCAAGTTTGTCAGCATTGTGGTTTCTTCAGTGCTTAGTGGCAATCCCCTGTCAGCAAAACAATGGGGATGTGTAGCCATGGTCTTCTCAGGGTTATCATATCAGATATACCTCAAGTGGAGAAAATTGCAGAAACTGCAGAAGAAGAGAAAGCCTATGTGACTACAACAATTTTGAACTTAATACGTACATCTCTCTCTCTCTCTTTAACTTTCTTTTTATATATATATATATATATAATCAATCTGTATCCGTAAAGATTCAACGGTTGCAAATTTACAAAACCGCCAGTAGGGATTGTAAAATGTAATTGAATAGATACACTTTATTAAGGTACTGAGTTTAGAATGCCGCCTTCGTTCTACAATTTCATCCGATGAACTGCGCTGGCCTTGTTTGTCTTCGGACTTGTTCACCTGATTAATGCTCTACGAATACTAAAATCGTTCTGCCAACTAACGTGTTGATATTTGATTGCTGCTATATCATCTAAATAGGACAATCACACTAGTAGTAAACTCTCAATTGAGTACATGAACTTTAATTTTTTCTTAGCACGCCAATTTTTTCAATCATATCAAAACATGTTATCTCAATCTCGTACAAGGATTTTATTATCCTATATTTTGGTGCACCGACTCTTTCTGCCATACCATTTAAGTATTTTTAGATTTTTTTTTTAATTAATAGTAAGGCAAGTTACCGTTAAAAAAATGCGCTTTTTTTTTTTAAAACGAAGAGAAGCTGGCTGCAACTACCCCCTTTTTTCACGTCCTGCACAATCTGGCATGAAAAAGATCTATTAGTTTGAGGAACAAATCAACAGTCATCAAATGTCTCCAACTGCTGAGCAGCTGCAGCAAGAAATTAGAGGAGGAGTGATAGCTTCAAGATTCCTTTCAGAATAATGTATGATGGTGAAGCGATGGGTAATCAGGCATGGCATTGGATCGGCGGCTAATGCCATTGGGTTCCGGGAAAGTTACCGTTGAATTAGGTAATCAGCTGGTTATACATGCGATTAAGTAAAAAAAAAAAAAAAAAACCTGCCCCAGAATGATAAGAAGCAGACTAAATGTCACACCTTGATTAACAGTTTCATAAGCCAAGGCAAGTATAAATTTTAGTTTTTTTTTCAGAAACCACTACTGTTACAATGATAGCTAGGAAGGAGGAAACAAGAGCTAGTCACACCAAATTTGTTAACTAAAATTCTAAAACAATCGAAGTGCGAGGAACTTGTAATTAAGCACTTACATGAGAGCCTCTGTAGTCTTAGCCAGAAACTTCACCGCAAGATCGTCGTTCTGGAACTGGCTGCAAACAGAAATCTCGATGTGGTAAGTGTGGCATATTAATTATGAGGTTTTTATGTGTCTGATCCCTTGTTCTCCTCTGATGATGGGCGGTTCTCAGATTCAGATGGCCCGACTTCTTCAATCATCCTAACTACTTCTTCCATGGTAGGCCTCATGTCTGGCACCACTGCCACACAAGCCATTGCTATTTGAAGCATCTCTACCATCTCCTCTTCGATGTTCTGGTATCTCATTAGCTCCTCGTCAAACACTTCCGCTGTCCATTCCTCTCGAACAACAGACTGGACCCATCTTGGGAGATCAATCACATCATCATGCCCCGGTGATTGAACTGGTGCTTTTCCCGTCAGCATCTCAAGGAGGACAACACCAAAACTGTAGACGTCAGATTTCTGAGTAGATTTTCGTGTATCAATCACTTCTGGAGCCCGGTAGCCTGCACTTCTTGATGGGACACTAGGGTAACTCAATAGAGGAGTTAAACCAAAATCTGAGATGCATCCGTGGAGGTCTTGCATCAGGAGTACATTGGAGGACTTGATGTTGCCATGAATGAATTTCCCTCCACAAGCAGAATGGATATAGGCGATGCCTTTTGCAGTTCCAAGGCAGATCTTTACTCTGGATTCCCAATCTAGAGCAGTTCGTCCAACTTCCCTGTTTCCTGCAGGTCACATACGGAGAATTATGATGACAGGAGGAATCATACAATTAAAAATGATATAACTGCCATCAGAAATAGAGGAAGCCATTAACCGTGTTCTTCATTTCAAATAATCCCAAGCTTAACACAATCATCCTATCTTTTCACCAAAGTATGATGCAGATTAAATTCTTTGCACTTGTTTTTTGATTTAAGCATGCTATACAAAGTCTAGCTATCGCTGATCAGTACCGAAACACGCAAGAAGAGGAGCAAGTCTTGGAAAAGAAGGGAGAAAAGAACAAGATGGTAAGCGAAACATACCATGCAACACCGTGAAAAAGCTGCCAGATGGTGCATAGTCATAAACCAAGAGTTTCTCATCCTTGGAGTAGTAATAAGCGCGAAGAGGCATGACATGTGGGTGCCGGGCTACACTCCCAACAATCTCCATCTGTTGCTCAAACTCCTTTTTCCCAACCACCACTTCTTTCAACCTCTTCACAGCCACCGTCATACCCTCCTCCAAGATGGCCTTATAGGTTGTCCCATAACTCCCCTTTCCTAGCACTTCAGCTGAAGCTCTTAATAAATCCTCAAGGTCGAAATTGCAAGAACAACCTTCAAAAAACACCAGCTTGTTCTTCTCAGCTTCTTGCACCCCACTCCCAAAGTCTTTACTGGGCTTCTCAGTCCTGCCCCCCTTCCCTTTTAGCACACCATTACATTCACCACTTTTTTTCTTCACACAGCAAACCACAATCATTACAAGTAGAAACAATAGCAATGCAGAACTTCCAACTGCAATACCAATGATATATCCCCTACTTAGTTTTTTCTTGGAGCCATCACTTGGTCTTTTAGTCACTGTTGGAGGTGGTGATAAGGAAGTGGGGCTCGCAGAAGGTGAAGGGGTAGATGCATTACACAGTTTTAGTGGTGGTCCACATAGCATATGGTTCCCTTCAAAGGAGGAGGTAGGAAACTTTTGGAGGGCAGCTGGAATAGAACCATTCAAGAGATTGTAGCTCAAATTTAATTGCGTGATCCCTGATATATTGAATTCAGGTATGGGTCCTGAGAGTAAATTGTTTTGGAGGCTCAAGCTAGTAAGGTGTGTTAAATTTTGCATGGCAGCTGGAATAAGTCCAGTGAAGGAATTGAATGAAAGGTCAAGCATGCTAGTCCGGGGAGAGAAGGAAGATGGGATGTTACCTGAGAAATTATTATGTTGAAGATATATGGAGTGGAGCGAAGGAAGGGAGAGTAAATCTGCTGGGAGATCCCCGCTAAGGAAGTTGGACCGGAGACTGAGGATCGTTAGGGAATCCAGTTTCCCAAGTGTTTTGGCTGGAATAGGACCATAGAGTCCAACACCAGGGAGGTGGACAGCAACCACACGGGAGCCTTCTGTGTTGCAAGCGATACCAACCCAAGAGGTGCATATTGGGGTGCTAGAGTTCCAGTTAAGTTTTGGGCTATGAGGAACTGCAGAAGCAAATTCAAGGAGGGCTTGTCTATCAGAAAGGAGGGCAGCCACACTATGGTGAAGGAAAAGCAGCAATAAAGACCATGTCAAGGCCACAGGAAATGAGAGCATCATCATAGAGTCTGCTGATGAAATGTGCACCTAGGTGATTATCAATTCTCCGTTTTCCTGGCACAGCAAAAATTCTTCTACAAATGAACTAGTGCAGAATAATGACAATATAAAACGTTTCCTAGTTTATATAAAGCATGACTAACAAAGCAAAGTAACTGCCACTCAATCACATATTCTAAACAGAAAAAGAGCAAGAAAGCATAAAAACTCATGAACATTGGCCTTATATGACGAATGGGGCTGTAAAGAAGTTAAACAGCAGCTACGAGCATTGATGCCAAGAGTCGTCTTCACGAAAGCTAACCTACCCTTAAATAAAACTAAGACTCGTCACTGATTTATAATCTCGAGATCAATCAACACTGACATCATCACAAAGCATTTCGTATCCTTTTCCACTTGGATTCAACTGCCTGCTGTGAGCCCCATAATAACACTCAGGACCAAATGCTGTGAGCCCCATAATAACAGTCAGGACCAAATGCTTTGTTAGCCAGTAAAAGAAAAGCGGAAAAAGACATGATGTCATTCCAGCATTTAAAGGAGCAAATCTATGACATAGATAATCGTAGGCAGGAAGTGTCTTTGCTTTATCTTGCTGAAATAGTTTTCTCCTATGTTGTTTCCACCCTTGAGGATCCGTGTGTCCAATATTGGACACTAGGATACGAGTATGGAAGCTCTGACACTCCAACTACATGGAAAAATGAAAGAAAACTTGAAAAAATAACCGATCGAGCCAGGACATGGGTACGTGTATCAAACACACACACACCCCTGTCAAATATCAGATTCCGGGTCCGAGCAACATAGGTTTTACCTGCATAATCGTCTCAAAAGTTCTTCTAATTTCTAACAAAGTCTCCCTAAACACACATAATCATGCCACAAACTCCAATTTTTCAAGGACATAGATCCAATGCGTAAAAGTATCTAAACACATCAAAATCACCTACTGTAAAGGACTAAGAAGAACAAAAAGAAAAAGCAAAAGAAATTCCCTTCCTTTCCATTCAAAATGATAAAGCAAAAGCAATTGACGAACGTAATTTTTCAGCCTTCCTAACTTCTTCTAATCCTCAATTGCGTAAAGCCAGGTAGTAATCACCAATCCATGTGATCATAGATTAAGAATCAAAGCTAGCAAACTTCAAATTCACTTAAAGGACTGATTAAGTTTTTACACAGTAGTAACCTTTTAGAGTGAATCAATGGGGAAAATTCGTCTCTTTTTTTAACCTGAAATATCTTATTTATAGTTAAAATTTTCGAAATTAAGTAAGCTTAATCAAACAGTGATTACAACAGCGCAGAAAAAAAAAAAGGGAAAATGTGGCGATCAAATTTCTTCAGTTTTCCTGCTCTTTCTCAGTAACCAAAAAAGAAAAATTAACTTACGAATTTAAAATTCAAAAACATTAAATGCAAAGAATTTCTGTATCAATGATCAAGCTTAATCCAACAGAAAACACATATTCACAAATACTTACATACACACATAAGTATACTTACACGTATAAATACACACATACAGCCAAAAGATAATGCACAATGTAGCAATCAAATTTCCTGCATTTTCTCAGCAATCGAACATGAAAAGTGGCGAATTCAAAATTCAAACAAATAAAATGAAAAGAAAAGTTGTATTTACTTAATTATGCTTTAACAAACCGAGACTACACACACACACACACAATAATACAAAACGTCGTAGTCAAATTTCTTCAATTTTCCTACACTTTGTCAGAAACCAAACAGAAAAACTTCCGAATTAAAAGCACAACCAAATTCAGAGAGAGAGAGAGAGAGAGAGAGAGAGAGAGTTGAAACCTAGAAACGGATAAGGAACGAGAGCAGCGCAGCAGTCATAACCGTTAGAGGTAGTAGGAGAAAACAGTAAGCATACAGGCAGCTAGAAAGGAAACTAAAAGAAAAAAAAAGGTTGTGTAGGTAGCCGAAGCTAAAGCTGTAACGGTATTGCTTCATAAACACGCTTCCTGCTGATTCTGTTTCTAATATTTTTAAATATTAGGCTTCATCGTCAAGCTAACGCTGTGGCCATAAGCCAGTGAGTGATCAGATCAGTAGCTTAATGCAGATCTCAATGATTAATTATCTGCTTCCCTTAATCAAGAGTAAGATTAATCACCTCTTTTTTTTTTTTAATTTCTAGTTTGATTAATTAGATAAAACTGCGATAATTAATTAAGCACACATTTAATGGGACTGGTGAGCATTTATTTCGGTGTTTAATTAATAATAACAGGACAAACCACAGACAAGAGCTTTAATTATCGAATTGGTTTTGATCTCTGGTCACTTATCTATCACGGTTATATAACCCAACCAGACCGATTCGGTTCTTGATCTAGGCTCGATAAGTCAACTAGGTTAATAACCTAGTTGACCAGGTTTATTTATTTTTTTAAATAATATGATTTTAATTTATTTTTTTAGATTGAAATCCTAGCTAGATTCTTAAATCTTTTAATAAAAAGAAGTGATATTGTTGCATGTGATATCTTCTCGAGATAGGGTTACTTATCATATATATAAAGTACGCAGCTTTTGATTATATACTGTCTCAATTTAAAAAGACAAATATTATTTCAGCACTGAGGGAATAGAGACAGTGGAGATCAGTAGCATGATAGTTTTATTAGGTTCGTTCATATCGCCAAGGTCGATCGATCGAGCTGCCACTAATTAGGCAACGCAGAAAGCATAGAGAGAAGTTCCACCAGTCCAAGAAGGGTGGAACCTTGCCAGGCCAATTGAATAACCATTTCCAAGATAGATACACCCGTAACTTGCTGATACACCGCCATATACAGTCGCACCAGTGTTGTATGACCATAGAATATTGCCAGTTTTGGCATCCATTGCATATATGGGGCCGTTGGGAGCCACCGATCCTGCAAAAAGTACATCATTTACTATTGTTACGGGTCCTTGAGCAGCTTCGTTGCTGGGGTTTGCTGTGGACCACAATATTTGGCCTGAGTTTGCATCCAGTGCTACCCATGCTCCTACTGTTGTTGTCTCGTTCGACGGCGCCAGTGTGAACCTCTCTCGATTGCTGTTGGCAATGTTCGTATACACTGTCCTCTCATCTGTCGCTGCCCCCCATATCCCTCCTCCCTCCAAACCACCTGGTCCTGCCAGCTACATAAATAGAAATCAGATCTTATTAGCGAATGTTATGATCTTGAGAATGTACAGTACTTGTTAGTTAAGAACCCTTTGGTTTTTCTATCATTTTTCATTAGTTTCGTGCTTACTTTAGACCAGACTATAGATCCATTGTCTCGATCTAGAGCCCAGGCAAAGCCACTCTTTTGTACTGCCACTGCAACGTCACGTCTAGTTCGGTTAGCAGTGATGGTAAGCAACATGGGTGCCTCTCCAAAATCTGCATCCAGATTAGGTCCTGGAGGGCAATCGGGGTTGTTAGGAACCAAACATGCAAAGTAAAAAACATCATAGCCACTCAGTTTCCTTGACCATTTAATCCTTCCAGTATCGATATTGATAGCCAAAATTGAGTCAAAGTGGATATCTGGCCCGATGCACTGGTCTGGCTGTGCTGGTTTTGTTGTCTGATTGTTTTGTGCTTCTTGGCACTGGGTCACTTCTCGAGGAGCCGTGTAGAGGTTCCCAGTTCCGACGAAAACCAGTCTCCTAGTTACATCAATAGCAGGGCTGCTTCCCCAAATGGCAGCTCCTGAGTAGCCTCCCAATTGGCCTTCGTTATCAGGTAGCGTGTATGTTCGCCATATGGTGGTGCCTGTCCGAACATTTAGCTTTGCCATGCTACCTCGGAAAGTGCAGCACTGATTAGCAGGTAAACCTACTTCTAGTGACGAAACTCCAACATAGAAAGCTCTATGGAACAAAAACGGAAAAGACAATTGATTTCCTGTGATGTTAGTGGTTGATTGTAGCACTACAACTGTATGTCTAGAAATCTAGTTGTTCATATGACTAACCCGTTGTAAAATGTTCCGGATTGCGTAATCTGTGCTCGAGGGCGTGGATCTAGTTGAGTAGACCACACAAGTCTCCCACTGGCCCGTGCGACAGCAATCACTACAGCAGGCCCATAAATTCCAACAAGCAAGAGGTCGTCGGCTATTGTCGGGGTTGATCTTGACACGGTCACGTTCACTACGATTCCGGTGCCATTTAGTCCGGTTAGCTGACTAAGGTTCTGCTTCCATATTAAAGCACCGTTGAATGCATTAACTGCATACAAAAATCCATTCCAAGATGGAAAATATACAACTCCATTGGCTATTGCTGGAGTTGCAGATATGTCTTTACCGGCAAAGAATGTCCATTTTAGCCGCAAATTCTTAACTGTCAATCGATTGATTAGCACCTCTCCCTTTGCACTTCTTGTATTGCTAATATCAGCTCCATGATTTAGCCACTTCAATCACATGAAATTAGAGATTAGAGAACTTGCAGCATGATAGATGACAGTAGTAATAACTTGGCTTCTTTAGTAAAAAGAAATGAATGGAGTGGAAAGGATATTAGCACTTACAACTGCAGTAGCATCATCCATTGCAGGAAATAGGCATAGAGCGATGACAAGAAAGCCAATGGTGATAAGATATTTCTTGGTCTCAAGATAAGCCATTTCAGCTGCAATATTCACCATTCAATGGAGGAGAAAATGAGAAGCTAGTTCATATATATATACATGAACAAGTAACAGTTAACAGAATGAGTTCTGACTTTCCTCAAGGTTGGCCCTAATCAAGACATAGGATGTGCCAAACAACATTAACTTTACTATAGATATATAGACTCTGACCATTCCATATGTCTATCCCTTTTGAATCTATGATCATTTGACTCTAACTTGCATCTTGCAAGGCCTAGCAGGCAAGTTTTCAATGATTTCTAGCCCTTCTTTTCAGTCAGCTAGATAAATCTGAATCAATAGACTGTTAGTGCATGCAAATATAGGATGTGGTCTTAGAATTACAAATTACAAAGAGAATTTGCTAAGTTTCATAGCCAGAACTTTTGACCTTTAAGGTGACTAGAACTCAGCTCCTTATTAGGAAAGAACAGTTACATTTCAAATCATTCCATGATCTTCCAGAAAAGTTATTCTCTTTGCTCTTCAAAAGACCTTTTTGAAACGTCTTAAAGATATGTTTATGTTAGGGATACATCTTCTCAATCTTTGAGCTAACCATTTTGATTTGAGCATTAAGTCAATATGAAGTGATGCATGGTGGTCTTATCGCTTCAACCACTTAAGCCAAGGAGGTCCAGGGAGCTACTACTTAACTGGTAGAATTTGATGCAAAAGGTTTTGATCAATAGGATATAAATTATATTTGAACTACGTGAAAGTGAGAATTGATGCAGGGGAGTGTGAAGAATCTAATAGTTTTGAACAATCAGTCGTGGATCTGTTATAATTGAATAATGTGGAAAACATATATAGTAAACTTGTTTATAAACTAGGAGGACAAATTTAAGCTCAAGAAAAGGCTTATTCACGCCAAATGATTAGTTTGGAAAAAAAAAACCTGTAACATTCAATTCGGAAGATTTTTAAATTAAACTTAAAAGATTTATTTTTGAATTTTTAGTTTATTTTTAGATAGGTGATTATCAATTCTCCATTTTCCTGGCACAGCAAAAATACTTCTACCAATGAGCTAATGCAGAATAATGACAACATAAAACGTTTCCTGGTTTATGAAAAGCATGACTAACAAAGCAAAGTAACTGCCACTCAATCACATATTCTAAACAGAAAAAGAGCAAGAAAGCATAAAAACCCATGAACACTGGCCTTGTATGACGAATGGTGCTGTAAAGAAGTTAAACAGCAGCTACGAGCATTGATGCCAAGAGTCGTCTTCACGAAAGCTAACCTACCCTTAAATAAAACTAAGACTCATCACTGATTTATAATCCAGCAACACTGACATCATCAGGACCAAATGCTAATTAGCCAGTAAAAGACAAGCCGAAAAATTAAGACATGATGTCATTCCAGCATTTAAAGGAGCAAATCTATGACATAGATAATCGTAGGCAGGAAGAGTCTTTGCTTTATCTTGCTGAAATAGTTTTCTCCTATGCTGTCTCCACCCTTGAGGATCCGTGTGTCCAACATTGGACACTTGGATACGAGCATGGAAGCTCTGACACTCCAACTACATGGAAAAATGAAAGAAAACTTGAAAAAATAACCGATCGAGCCAGGACATGGGTACGTGTATCAAACACACACACACACACCCCTGTCAAATATCAGATACCTAGAAACGGATAAGGAACGAGGGCAGCGCAGCAGTCATAACCGTTACAGGTAGTAGGAGAAAACAGTAAGCATTCAGGCAGCTAGCAAGGAAACTAAAAGAAAAAAAAAGGTTGTGTAGGTAGCCGAAGCTGAAGCTGTAACGGCATTGCTTCATAAACACGCTTCCTGCTGATTCTGTTTCTAATATTTTTAAATATTACGCTTCTTCGTCAAGCTAACGCTGTGGCATAAGCCTTTGGGTGAAATAAGGGGATAAAATACACTGTTTTATTTCAATAAGAAAAAATTTATAAAATAAATAAAAACTCTTAATACATATTCTCTTTTTCTCTCTAGTGTTTCTCTGTTATCTTTTCTACTTACAATAATATAAATTTAGTTGCCTATTTATACACAAATTGAAAATAAGAAAAATCAAACTTTAAGTATGAAGGCGGCCGGCGGTTTGTGAAGGTGACTGGCGGTGACAGCAGGCGGTGGTTGCCGTCTTTGACTTTCTTGTATTGAGTTTAATGCAACAAATCCCTCCTTTAAACTCAATCGAGGGATGTCATGCGAAGCATGAACTTCAATTTGATAAATATTTCTCTCTTCAATGGCTTTGTAAAGATATCTGCAACTTGATCATTTGTTTTGCAGGATATCAGTTCAACTTCTTTGTTCTTCACATGCTCTCAAATAAAGTGATGACGTGTATCAATGTGTTTACTTCTTTCATGATACACTGGGTTTTTTGCTAATGCAATCGCTGATCGATTATCAATATAAATCTCTGTAGGATTTTCTTGAGGAAATCCCAAATGCTTCAGCATATTCCTTAACCATATTAAATGGCATATAGCTAAGTTGGCAGTAACATAGCATATAGCTAAGTTGGCAGTAACATACTCAGCTTCACAACTTGATAACGTTACTATCGATTGCTTTTTGGATGACCATGTGAAAAATATATCTCCCATGAAAAAGATTAATCCCGTTGTGCTTTTTTCTTTCTTCCAGATCTCTACCCCAATCATTATCCGAGTAGCTAACAAGATTGAAGTTTTTACTTGCGGTATAAAACATACCTTCATTTATTGTTCTTTTGAAGCAGCGAAGAATTCTCTTAGCTGCATTCAAGTGAGACTGGTCTGGTGTCTCCATATATCTGTTGATAAGTCCAACTCTGTAGAGTATATCCGGTCTGGTACATGTCAAGTACCTTAAGCTTCCTACTAAGCTTTTGAAATAAGTTGGATCAACATTTCCAACTTTACTCTTTCTCAATTCCACTCCATTCTCAACTGGAGTTGATACCGGATTGCAGCTTTCCATCTTGAACCTTCAAGAATATCTTTGGCGTAACCGCTTTGAGATATAAAAATCCCTTCTTCTTTTTGCGTCACTTCTTGTAAGACCCAAACTTTTAGGCCAAACCCAAGCCCAAGTTAGCCCAAACCCAACCTAAGTTAACCTAGGTATATAAGAAAAGGTTGCAAGAGAATTATTGTTCTCTCTTCTAAGTCTTGTGGCCGTCGTGACCCTTTCCTCATCAAACCAAGGATTTCAGTTTTTGATCTTGAGTTTTGGGTTTAAGAAAAGTGGAAGTACCAAGTAAGTGATTCTCTCTCATATTACTTTTAATTATAATTTGTTTATGGAAGGATTAGAGAGAGAGAGAGAGAGAGATTAGGGTTTATAAGGATTAGAAGTTTATGTTGTTAAGATTGATTTATGATTATTAAGGGTTTAATGTTAAGTGATTAATTAGTATGTTGTTAGAAATAAAGATTTGTGAGTTGATTTGTTTAAATTAATTTTTATGGGTTAAGAAATTCATTTTTACCTTGCTGTAAAATCTGGACAGAATGGTCTTGAGGTTGAAGATGATCAAATTTTATTTTGGTCCTTGATTTGTGAAAGTTTCAGTTTAATCCCTAAACTTTAGAAAAATTACAATTTGACCCCTAAATGTATTTTGAGATTCTGGACAGTGTTATTATGAGGTTAAGGATGATGAATCTCAGTTTGATAATTGATTTGGAATATTTTCAGTTTGGTCCCTAAATTTTGGGAATTTACATTTTAGTCCCTAAACTTTATAAAAATTACGGTTCGGTCCCTGGTTCGTTCTAGATAGAATTAAGGATGGTTTATGGGTGAAATTTCAGTATGGTTATGTATTTAGAGTTTGGTCCAGTTTTGGTAAAATTATGTTTTGGTCCCTGTTTTGGATAATTGTCGTTTTAGTCCCTAAACCTAGGAGACTAAACCTAGTTTTCTTTTATGCATTGGATCTTTTATTTGTGTTGCTTTGAGTTGCTTTTGAGTATATTTCGTATATTTATTGTAGGTTCTCCTAACGATCCTTAATAGGTTTTTCGGGTCTTTCATCTGATATTCCTTTTAATCTATATTCTTCCGGGTGAGTGGGATAATCTTTAATATGCATATATTATACATAAATATGTATGTTGATTATACAATGAGTAGTAGTTAATTTCTTGAATATTTATATATATTGCTTTATTTTCCGAGTACTCATTTATTCTTGAATTTGCACTCGCAATCTGTCAAACTAAATTCTATTTGATATGATACACGTTTCTTTGATGATTCT
>Ga0325403_1002519_pt1 | contig 16266 bp, 12 predicted proteins | sample PopdelMetagenome_19_FD_205665 | JGI IMG/M metagenome (GOLD analysis project Ga0325403, IMG submission 205665) | Populus deltoides microbial communities from Bellville, Georgia, United States - Xylem-PdKOR-R4 | ecosystem: Host-associated > Plants > Phyllosphere > Stem > Wood/Secondary xylem...
AGGATCTTAATTATATCGGCTCATTTTAAACTACAATTTCTAATCATTCACGGCTAGAGCTTCTTCTTTGTGTACCATCATTTCATAATCAAATTTTAAACATCATAAGTATTACGAAAGATACATTCTTATAGTCTACTTTTAAATTTGAATTCCAGGGATGCACAGCTAAACTGCGTTATAAATGGCAATATCTATCAATAATGCACTCAAAAAAACAATAGACAGATGTCCAAGACGAAGCATTGCTGCTATCCTATTCAAGAAGCAGCGTCCAAACCTCCTATGATGGTCCCTTCATAGCAGACTGACGTTGACACTACGAGCTTTAGTATTCCTTTTTCCAGCAATATCCTGTTAATGGTTTTTTTGAATGATGCCGCCTCTCATCTCATTGTCAAGCTTCTATCAAATAATGCTCTTTACTCCTAAGCCTACCATAAGTTTGGTCTATTTAGGACCAGTATGAGGCAATTGAATGGCAAACTTTATGTCTCTTATATCTTAATTATAACAAACAGTAAAATGCTTTTGACTTTTGATCAAGCAAGTAGCTAAAAAAAACGTGTGGTGGTGACTACTTAACCCTGTTGGAGACGACTTACAAGCCACCAGTCTAAGGGTCCACCCGCAAGGAAACCCTCTTGGCTGCTAGGGAAATGTCTCAAACACATGCAGCAGCTCAAGAGTAGATTTCCCACTTCACCATCAACTAGCTTGCCTGCCCTGTAACAAGTTATTTTAATGTGGCATATAGAATTGTGCATGCCATGCTAGCTAGTAGTATACATTGCTGAGAGTAAATTAGTGAAGGGATCCATCATGAAAATTGTTGAAACTTTCATCTTTTTTGGCATGCTTTTGCCACCCCGAGCTTGATGGGTGCGGGAGGTAAGCCTGCCAGGTCTTGAAATGTAGGAGCCGGATTTTGTTCTTTTTCAAAGGAATCAACGGGATTGTTCAATGAATTCATTGAACAAAGATCAAGTCATCCATTTCATCATTAGCATCACAACACTTCATGCACCGAGCATCTCTTGTGGCTTGCGGACCCCTACAATCCCACTTACTTAGATATGACAGAAAGCTGCACTGACAATTCCCAACTTCACTTTCTGGGTCGCCCTTTTACCTTTCACCTTTTAATTTTTCGCCTTTCCTTTCAATTCTAGATTGTTATTATCATTACAATTTTGCCTACCTACGTATCTATTCCTCTCACTTGTGCAAATTGCATACTTGGTGTTTGTGGCCGTGATAATGGTTTAAAAAGGAACAATAAGGTTCATGTGTCTCTTCTTGATTGCACCTGTAAAATCTGCGAGCATACCCCTAAGCTACATGAAAGATACACAATCTTCAGAAATAGTGGAAAAAGCAAGATTATGATATGGTGATAATTACTAACCTCAAGCTGATTGCTTTGTTCATCATGATTAGTTGTTTTAATAAAACTATAGTTTTCTTTATCTGCGTTATCTAAAGTTGACTAAAACCCAGTTTTGTTATGTTGCTAGGTTGTGTTTTTGCAAAAAATTTAAAAAAAAAAATTTAATTATTATTTGTTTAAATATTTTTAAATTGTTTTGATATATTAATATCAAAAATATTTAAAAAAAAAACATTATTCTAATGTATTTCTAAATAAATAAAAAAACTTTAAAAAAAAAACCAATCTACTACTTTGATAAACACTTATCTAAATCAACATTGACACACAACTGAAAGCATTGTTTTCATATCTCAATCATTTCAAAACCAGATGGAGGATTAAATATTGTTTCCCTTTGAATTGTATGCCCACTTGTACATGGAAGATGTTGTCAGCAACAGGGGCGGGATTGGGGGGGCTTGCAAGGAAAAAACAATTTCCAGTTCTTTTTTTATAAATTAGATTTTTAACTTTAAAAATAAAAAAATTAAAATTTTAGGGGCAAAACATGGTAAAAGTAGAAGAAAAATGAATTTTGGTGTGCAAGGAAACCTTTTTCCATAATAAAATTTCAATAGACTCGTAGGTTCAAATTCTTTGTTTTAAGGATGTTGTTAGACTTGCAAATGAAGAGGATCAAATAAATGTGAAGCAATATCATTTTATTTTAGCTAAATGATCCAAAACTATCATGAATTTTTAATCAAATAGTTTCTAAATCTTAATTTATTTTATTGGAAAAATTTTAAAAATACAAAAGTATTTTTTTGTGGACGCTTTTACCGACAGAATTACAGTTGGATTTAAACAGAGAAAGCTATACAATGACAAGTCACTTATACCGACAGAATTGCCAACAGATTGACAAATAGAAACATCTTGTCGGTAAGTCCATCGATAATAGTTAATATATGAACTGGTCATCGACCATCCCCTCCCTTATTTCTCCTTCTTCCCCTTTGCAACTAAACAAACCCCCTCACCCCCTTCAAATCTGCAGCTAACAGCCTCCCTCCCCTATGGAATTTTATATTTTGTTGTCGAGTTGTCAATTGAATGGTTGGGTCAACTTCTAGTGCTAGCAACATGCATGGAGTTGAAACTAACAACAGTAATCCTTATAGGACTATGGTTATGGATGCGATGAGAATGAATCATGGTCATACTAGTCAATGTTCAATCATAGATGAAGAACGTAATGCAGATGCGGCCAGGTTTTTTGATCTTTTGAAAGATTCTCACAAACCATTATAGGATGGTTGCACAAATCACAGTAAATTATCGGTCGTTGCACAGGTGTTTACCATCAAGTCAAATTATGGGTTGAGTAAAACCGGTTATGATAGAATTGTCGAATAGGCGAGAAGCATTTTACCTGAAGGGAACAGGCTGAAAGAGAACTTCTATGCTGCTAAGTCCATGATGAAACCCCGAGGATACCAGAAAATTGACATGTGTCCAAACTTCTGTATGTTGTACTACCTTGAAAATGATGAGCTGACCAAGTATAGGACATGTGGGCATTCCAATTATAAACCCAGAACTGGCAAAGACTCTTGTAGCACATAAAAAACTTAGATACTTCTCAATCACACATAGACTACAGAGGTTTTTTATGTCACTAAAGACTGTTGAACACATGACATGGCACCAATCACATGATGCAGTGGATGGAGTGATGGTGTACCCTTCTGGTGGTGAAGCATGGAAACACTTTAACAGTGTGCATCCTCACTTTTTAGCTGAATCAAGAAATGTGCATCTTGGGCTATATATAGATGGATTCAATTCATTCGAGTCATTTGTTGCTTTTTTTTCTTGTTGGCCGATAATGCTAACGGTTTGCAACTTACTACCGGGGATGTGTATGAGGGTAAAGTTCATGTTTTTATCTATGGTCATACCCGGTCCTAATAGTTCCGGCCGGAATATAGATGTTTGTCTTTGACCATTAATTGATGAGTTGACGCAGTTGTGGTCCTCTAGGGTGTTGACTTATAATGTATTGACGAAACAGAAATTTATTATGAGGGCAGCTTTGATGTGGACTATCAATGAGTTTTTGGCTTATGGAATGGTTTCTGGTTGGAGTACATATGAAAAACCAACATGTACATACTGCATGAAAATTAACAAGGCACTCACGCTAACAAACGGGGATAAAGCATCTTTTTTTTACTACCACCAGCATTTTTTGCCAACGAATCATAAGTACAGAAAGAACATAAATAATTTTTTTATTGGCATAATTAAAAAGGATGTTGCACCCTCGCATCTTTCTGGTGAAGAATTGTATGACGTGATGTAAGAGTACGGTGACATTGTGTTTGGTTTCCAATCCAATAAGCAGAAGTTTCCTGGTTTTGATTTGACCCACAACTGGGTAAAGCAAAGTATTTTCTGGGAGCTTTCTTATTGAAAGACCAATCTCCTCCATCATAACCTTGACGTCATGCACATAGAAAAGAACATGTTTGAGAACATTTTCAACACGGTCATGGACGTGAAGGGGAAGAGAAAGGACAACATCAAGTCTAAAATGGATATAACATTGTTTTGTCATTATAAAAATATAGAGTTGGTTTATGTCGGGTCACGGGTCGCAAAGCCTAAAGCAAGTTTCGTCTTATACAAGAATGCACAACTACTAGTCTACCAATGGCTGAAGAATCTGTGTTTTCTGAATGGACATGCCTCAAACATATCAAGGTTGGTTAATTTGGAGGATTGCAGATTGTATGGAATGAAGAGTCATGACTGTCACATGCTTATGCAAACACTCATTCCATAAGCTTATCATGATTTATTGCAAAAGGGGATATGGGATGCATCCACGGAGATTAGTTATTTCTTTAGAGATATATGCTCCAGCAAGTTGTGGACACGGCACATTGAGAGGTTTGAAATGAATATCGTCCAGACAATATGCAAACTTGAGATGATATTCCCTTCATTATTTTTTGACTCGATGGAGCATTTACTCATACCTTTACCCGTACATTTACCGTATGAGGCAAAAGTTGGAGGCCCAGTCCAGTATAGATGGATGTATCCATTCAAGAGGTTAGAGATTACATGTGCAATGTAATCTTCGATACTATTTTCATTGTTTTTGTTAATTGAAAACATTCGTTTAATTTCATGCATGTACTTATTCAACCTTAAGAAAAAGGTAAAAAACAAGGCGCATGTTGAGGCATCGATATGTGAGGTTTATATTGTTGAGGAGATCTCAATATTTATCTTGTACTATTTCGAGCTTCATTTGAGAACAAGAATCAATCGTGTTTCAAGGCATGATGATGGTGGTGAAGTGTCTTCGAGTGGGAACTTGTCAATATTCTCCAATCCTGGATGACCCGCACCAAAAATATTGGCACGAGAAGATATTTGTCTGAAATAGAATTCAGATAAGCACATAATTATGTGCTATTTAACTGCGATAAATTGAGACATTTTATTCAGTAAGGTTACTACTTAAACTTTGTTATTAATGGACTATTTCTCTCTTATAATATCACAAACTCATACATTATTGAATACCTCGTAAGCAACATCGTCAATATTTACTGTCTAATAACTCATAATTGACTTAATCTTAAATATTTTGATTACAGGATGAACAATTTGCGACATGGTTCAAAACATATATAAGTACTATCATAAACTCATTCTCTATCAGGATACTTAATTTCGTTACAGAATTCTTGTTTATTGTTCATTGTTATACTTGATGTACAAGGTTTATCAAATGGGAATGAATGCTAACGCTACATTGTGTTTACTATGTTTGGGTCCTAAAAGAAAGGTGAAGTGCTACGACGGGTATTTTATCAATGGATATGTGTTTCATAATGAAAAATATAAGGAGGGTAGAAAGACATATAACAGTGGTGTTTGTGTTAAAGGATCGACTTCTAGTGAGTTTGAAGTTGACTATGATGGGAAATTAGAAGAGGTAATTGAACTGCAATATCATAGCGAGCATAATAGAGTGTTTTTATTCAAATGTTATTGGTATGACACCATTGACAAAGGAATCAGAGTAGATTCTTATCATGATTTGGTCGAAATTAACTCAAAAGCTAGACTCCACAACGTCAACAATGTATTTGTTTTCACTAAGCAATGCTAGTAAGTTTATTACATATACACCCCTTCCTTTAGAAAAGATCGTTCAAGAGTTGACTAGTTATCCATATTGAAAACCAAACTCATGGGTCGTGTCGAGGTTGTTCAGGATGAGAACGATGACTCAAATTTTGGAGATGATGTCTTTCAAGTAAATGAATTGGTTGAACCATATCGAGTTGCTCCATCAATTGACTTGGAAGAAAATTCAAATTTTCACGTCTTCGATAATATTTTTGTTAATGGTGACGTTGGGGAGTTGAATGTTGTTCTGAGCTTCAGTAGATAAGCACAAGTCGATGAAGATGATAATAACAATGATATCAATGTAGAAGATTGTGTTGGAGCTAACGACGAGTCAATTTAAAAAGAAGAAGACAATTATGACTAACTATGAAAACACGAAAGTGTAATGCCATAAACAATAATGTAATAGTTATTGATGAAATTCTTAATAAAGAAGTATTTATTTTATTATTGTTATGTGAACTTCTGTTATTGTGTTATGCGAGCAGTTTTCAATTTAAGTATTTTCAGGATGGGTAGATACGGAATACAGAAACCATTTGGTGTCATTTACTGTGTAGTCACTGATAGAAACAGCGATGATTTTCTGTCTGTCAGTGTATTTCAGAGGCAAAGGGAATTGTTCCCCTCCCCTAGCACTATTCACTGTGCAATACACTGATGGAAACACCGACAATTTGTGTCCATCGGTGTATTTCAGAGGTGAAGGGAACTATTCCCTTCCTATGGCACTGTTCACAGTCAACAACATCGAGGGAAACACCAACGGTTCGTGTCTGTCAGTGTATTCCAAAAGCTAGGGGAATTGTTCCCCTCCCTTGGAAATGTTCATAGTTAACAACACCGAGGTAAATACCATTGAAAACACAAATGGAAACATCGATGATTTATTTCCATCGGTGTATTCTAGAGGTAAGGAGAATTGTTCCCCTTCTCATGTCGGTGATGGCAATTAAAGTGCACTGTGTAAGTGTCAAGTTCCCGAGGGAATTACTGACAGACGAGCGAATTCCAATACCTTGTTAATTAATGCATCCTTGAATGTGTACTGTTTACTTTTTTACCGATGGAATCATGGATAGACCGCCACAAATCTAGAGGGTTTTTTGAAAATTTTAGTGCGAAATGAAAATTTCAAGGTGGAGTTACCGAGGGAATAATTAAAAATAATATTATTTAATAGTTTGTCGGTGATTCCTTCGGTAAAAACAAGATATTAAAACCTAGTGAGGACACCAGAACTTCATTTTCTCAATTCTCTCATTCTCTCACAAACTCTCACTCTCAAGTTCTCTCATTCTTTCCACTCTCACAATCTCAATCCTCTATTGTGTCAAGATATTCGAGTATTTTTTCTCAACACAATTAACAGGTATATATGATGAATCTTTTAACAAATCTTTTTTCTTATTTTTGTTCTGTTCTTTGGTATATTAACAATAATTTTTTTTTTTTTTGTATCACACATAGATAAACTCTGAAATTAAGCATGCCATTAAGGTAACCATTTTTCATTCCTAAAGCCTATATTTGTTTTTGTATTTTTTTTATGTCTATTTCATTATCTACATTGCAATAATGTTTTATTGTGTTTGATGAATTTTAATTGTTATTGTGAAATTTGTAGTAGAAACGTTAATTGAATATATAGGATTAAATTTGATTTTTTTTTCTATTTTATTATCTACATTGCAATAATTTTTTAGTGTTTATTGAATTTTAATTGTTATTGTTAAATTTGTAGTATAAATGTTAATTGAATATATAAGAATAAATTTTATTTTTTCTATTTTATTGTCTACATTGCAATAATGTTTTATTGTTTTGTTGAAATTTAATTGTTATTGTCAAATTTGTAGTATAAATATTAATTGAATATATAGGATTAAATGTAATTACAAAAAATTATTGTTAATTTAGGATTAAAAACATTATCACATTGAAAATAAGATGAAATTGAATAATCCAAAATTATTGGTAGAAATCCAATAAAATCAACTGATTTGTAGCATATAATTTTATATATTTACATGATTGAAAATTCTGGGTAGTTTTTAGTATAGGGGAGGTGCTGCTGAATTTGTTTTTTTAAAAAAAGAAAAATTAATTATGTAAATATTCATCAAATTTGTGTAGATGCATAGAGGAAAATCAACTGCACGTCATGAGCACATGATCACAGTTAGGTCTTCTAACAACGATGATGACAACGTGTCATTGGGTGCTAACCAAAAAGAGGCATCTATGTCGACTCACGATGCTGCCTCTTACTATTCCACAACATAGAGGCAGTGTCCCTTCACAGCAGGATCCATTAACCCGCAAGTACAAAGCGTATTGGAAAGACGACCTTTCAATGTAACTTTGTTTTGCTTTGAGTTGGTTTGTGTTTAACAATTTATGAATAACTAATATTTCATTAATTTTATCAATTTTTATATTCACAAACAATGAGGCCGCTCAGGTAATAACATCGGTGTTTAAATCATCGATTGAGATTCTATTGTTTCAATGGAGTCAGGTTTCCAAACATCTTGATTGGAAACCTCATGTCAATGCATGGTTAACAAGATTTAAGGTCAGTGTTAACTTAAAATTTTAACTATTTTTTATGTAAATTCATTTACTTTATTTATATTATTGATTTATTTTTTTACAAATTATTAATGCAAGGGTATTTTTTAAGTAGGATAGAGAAAATGACAATGTTGCGATGAGAGTTTGGGAGAATCACACTACAATTAGGTAACAACGAGAACAATACAATAATTATTTTTTATCTTAAATATTAAAATTTCAGTTGTCATTAACTGATATAGAATACATTTGTGTCATATAGGTTGCGTGATTTTTGGTAAAAATATGCCAGAGAAAACACTCTACCAGTCTGGAATGACGTGGTGGTTTGGAAGGATTTCAGGCCGCCATACATTTCGGAGGATATATGGGCAGAATATACTCAGAATGTGACGTCCAAGCATTTCACACGATGCTCGCAATCCGATGTGAGGAACTAGAGCCAGCAAATTCATGCCTCGATTACCACGCATACTGGCGGCTCTATTCCTTTCATTTTGCATGCGAAGTAGATGGTAAGATCAATTTTAATCACATCTATCTTTAATTAATTTGTTGTTATTAATAAATATATTTAACTTGCAACATTGTTTTCTTACAGGCTACGGCTCTTGGACTTGAGCCGAGCGCAATTGAGCTTTTTGTGGAGACGCACATGCGAAGTGAAGACCGCTAAAAGGGGGTGCAACAGTTTGTGAACAACCATGCTCAACACTTTGTCGTATGTTCGTTCAACCATTTTCTTTTGTAAGTTATTATTTTCTTGAATTGAATTTGATGATTTTAATTTTTATTTCCAGGAGACATATAACAGCCGGTTGAGAGAGAGATACGGGGACGATCCTTCGACCTACCGGGATTTTAATCCGGATTTATGGATGGAGGCAGGATCGTCTGGTGAACCCAATAGAAATCGGGTGTATAGACTCTCTAACACTACCGCCGAGAACTTATTGACGGCCCGTAGTGTCTAAACCATTGGGAGCTCGCAATTAATATCGAGCACCTAGTCTTAGGAGTTCGCGGCCTTGCAAGAACATACGATTCATCTCACAGAAAAATATGAACGACTCTCGGCAGATTATGAAGAACTCCGCTGCATGGTCATAGACACGAGATCACAGATGGGTGGTACGTGTGCGCTCTTTTTTTTGCCATTTGGTCCTGGGAACAACCAGCCTCCTCTCCTTCTCCTCTAGCGCCGTCATTGTTCTAGTTTAATTTTATTTGAACATATAAATTTGTAGTAAATATTTGGATTTTATATTATTCCAATTTATTTTTACATACTTGAATTTTATATGATTTTATTTTTTTTAATTATTACAGACGGATATATCGACGAACATAATCCATCGGTATCTTCTAGGGAGTTTGAAACAATTTACTTCATATGCCACTATCAGTGATGGAATAATTTTATCGGTATTTAATTTACAGAGGGTTGGAATAAAATTATAATAAATATCACTGCCAATCACCGACAGAATTATTTTGTCAATATATTAAAGCGAGTAATTTTTTTAGCGTATTTTCCATCTAAAAAACCGTTGGTGTTTTTTTTTACCGAAAGAAATGAAATTACTGATGAAAGGTTTATCGACGGACAGTTTCTGTCCATAAATCTATCGGTAAAATTCTTGCTGACAAAAATAGTAGTGTAAATTAATACCGACAAAAAAATTCCATCAGTAAAACTGTTAAATGTGGTGGTCAAATAATAAAATCACCATAAAGTTTTAAATTAATATTTTTATTATTCATGATGTGTTAGAATTATAAAAAATATCATAATTATTGGATTGTCATTTTTGTTTTGGACTTTAATAAATAAAGAAATAATGTAGATGAAGAAAAATATGTTGACCTAAGCATTAATCATTCAATGTTTGTCAGTATCAGATACGATCTATCCGTAAAATATCATTGAAGCCAAGGCACCCCTAAATCGTCACAGAGATTTTACCCAATGGAAATAGAATTTGCATAAAAAAAATAAAAATTCAAAAAATCGAAGGATCATATTGAGGATGGTAGTTGATGAGTGAATTAATGAAGCACGTGCGGAATAACAACTGATTTGGTTTTAGTAGTTGTTACTTTCTAGAGGAAAACTCGTTGTATAAAAGGAATGGTAAGGAACGTAATGCACAAGCAATGAAAAATATCATTTTTTGCTGTCGCAATTCCAATCCTTTCTCTTTTCTTCTTCTTCTTGCTTATTTTCGTAATTGCTTTGTCCAGGTAAGATCTTAACAGATTAGAGCCTTTGAAGAATAGCGCGGCATACTGGATGAGTAAATGCAACGTCTGCCTGGAGAATTTCAACAGCAGGAGGTGGAAAATCAAAGACGATTGGAAGAACAAGCCAGGAGGAATGATTAATTCAGCTTACAACCGGATCAGTGAATAATGGTGGCTACACTCAAGACAGTAGTAAGCAGTCAAGAAGCTGACTGGAAAGAAGGAACAATCTAGTTGATGGAATAATTCCAAATCACAGAATGAACACGTGAATGGAAGGTATAAACACAGAATAATTCCAAATCTAGGGTAGAATTGCTAACTTTAAAAGGGGAGAATCCACGGGGATGGATAAAGAAATGTAAGAAGTTTTCAAGATGCATTTCACACTAGTTCATCAATTGGTGGAAATAACATCTGTTTCCCTGGAAAAGGAATGGCTGAAATCTGGGCAGTAATGACTTGGCTAATCAGGAAGAATTCACGAAGGCCATTTGTACGTATGAGGTTTGGAAATAAGGAATATGTTGATCCATGGCAAGGAAATGCATAACCAGATTTAATAGTTTCACCGATGAAAATTTATATTGGTATTACACTACCAATCCATCGGTACGTATGTTACCGACGAACTCACGGACGAAAACAATCCATCGAAAAAACTCTCGTTGATAATTTATGGATTATCGGTGAGTCTATCAGGAAAAAATATATCGATGGATTTACAAACAGACAAAGCACGCCAAAAATCAAATTTACTCGTTTTATTCTGTTGGTATATCCATCGGTAAATATAACATATCTTCGATAGAATACCATCAGTAATCTCGCCAGTGTGTTAACAGTAGCAGTGGCATTTGCAATAATTTTTTTCCAACTCTATAGAATATAACAACGGTCTAGTTCCATCAGTAACCCCATCAGTAATAATAGCATTTATAGTAGTTCTTTTCCAACTCTCTAGAATATACCGATGAAGTTGTGTCGTCGGTAACCCGTCAGTAATATTACAAATTTAAACATTTACACGTTCAAATACAATAAATCTAAAATAGAGGTGGCGCTGAAGGAGGAGGAGGAGATTGGTTGTCGCCAGGATTATGGGGCCCAATTAGGGGATGCATATGAACCTCTCATCTGTGATCTCATCTCCATTACCAATCGACATGGTTCTTTATAATCAGTAGTGAGTTGTTCATATTTTTCATTAACATGGACCGTCTGATCCTATACCCATTGGTCTAACATCGTTGTGAACTCAGAAGTTTGAATGCTTGAAATCGATTACGAGCATCTAATTATCAAAGCACTACGAATCATTCGCAAATTCTCGGCTATAGTGTTAGAGAGTCCGTACACCCGATTTCTATTGGGTCCACCAAACGATCCTGTCTCCAACCATAAATTTGGATCAATATCCGGATGGGTCAAAGGATCGTCCCCCATATCTCTTCTTCAACAGGCTGTTAATGTATCCTAGAAAGAAAAAATAAATTCATCAAATTCAAGGAAATAATAACTTAAGAAAAAATGTTGAAAACAAACATGCCAAAAAGTGTTGAGCTCGGCTGTCATTGAATTGTTGAATCCCTTTTTGATGATCACCACTCCACACATGCATTTCAACAAAAAAAACCCCTTCAAATATTACTGACGACTTTTTATTCTGTCAGTGATTCCGCCGGTAAAAAAGTGAACAGTTAAAAGATCATTAATTATCACTGCATTGAGAAGTGAACAATTCTCATGGTCTCTAGAATATACCGACGAACACATTTCGTCGGTATACCCATATGTAATGAACACCGTGAACAATGCCGGGGTGAAGGGGCACAGTTCTTATGGTCTCTGGAATATACCGACGAACACATTTTGTTGGTATACATGTATGCAATGAATATCATGAACAGTGTCAGGGTGAAGGGGAACAGTTCCCATGATCTTTGGAATATACCAACAGACATATTTTATCGATATACCCATACGTAATGTAAAGACTAGCGGTATTTCCATCGGTGTAAAGCAATGTCTGATGACAAATTGTATTTGTATTTCATATCAATCCTTCCTACAAATACTTAAATTCACAACTGCACACACAACACAATAACATCAGTTCACATCACAATAATAAAATAAATATTTTCTTATCATTCAATAATAAATTAACATCATTTTCATTACATTGAAATGAATTTTGTTCATAAATATTACATTATAGTTTATAGCTTATTTATTCGTGTTGTGCAAATTAATCAAAATTGTCTTTTTCTTTATCAATTGACTCGTCCTCGTCTCCATCGCAATTTTGTACGTTGATTTTGTCCCTATCATTTTCATTGACTTGTGTATGTTCACTGGAGCTCAAAACATCATTCAAGTTCTCAGTGTCAACATCAATAAAAACATCATTCAAGGGAAACAATGAAACTCCTAGGAGGAAAAAAAGCTGCAACCAGATCTGAAACCAAGAGCATTTATCGGCCATCAAGCATACACGAGACACTCGCACCATCAAAGTTTATAAGTCGTATTAGAGGAAGGTCAGACTTTTAGTTTTGAAACTAATGAGTGTACGGTCTGAGTAGGAAAAATCCATAATAAATATAAGGAAAAAGAGAAAAGAAATGAAGTTTTAGAAGTAATTGATATAAATATACAAGAAAAATAGTGTTCAAAGGTGGGAAGAATGAAGAAAAAAGGGAGCAATATATATGAATCAATGAGAAGGAGGTGGAAACACTAAGGATTTGGAGCTGAAAAAAGGGCAGGAAATTCTAAACAAAAAGGCATCATCGATTGGAGAAGATATACCTTAAACTTTGAAGAGATAATTTTGCATAATGAGCACACCTCTCATTTAATCTATGTTGCATTTTAAATGTTCATTGTTCATTTGTAATGATTATCTAGGAGCTTTAAAGGCAATGTGTATGCATTTGGTAGGGCAGATTTAATTGTCGAAAATGATATGCATTATTCTGATAAGTAAGTTCAAGATTATTTAAATGCATAGTTTGATGTTTATAGTTGTTATTTATCATGTCAAATGATTATTTAGATATTACTAATGATGTTTGAAAGTTCAGTTTAAGCATTTGGATTTGATTTTAATTGCATAAATTTACTAAAGCTTTGATGATCAACTGGTTTCTAGATATATTACTGGTGTTTAGCAAGCTATGTTCATGTTTGAATTAATTGAAAATAGATATAGTTCAATGTAACAGTGTTAGAGTTGGAGAAATACCATTTTGTAGTTAAGTGTTGAATATGATTTTATTGGCTTCGTTGTTTTTTTTTTCTTGAGTTTTTTTATGATTCGGGCAAGTTGTAATAAGCATGTTTGAGTTATGGTTGCAACGTTTAGGTTATTATTATGGGATTTTAGACATTTTCTAGGTTTAGGCAGGTTTTTGAATTTCTATTTGAATGTTCATAAGCCATTTTTTTAATTTCTTATAAACTAGTATTTTGTCATTTCTTGTGAGCTTCTATCGAAGCATAAACCTATATACTATCATTTCGTGCCATTTATTTGTCCATTAATTTGGTTTGGTTTGGGTCAATTGATCTAAATCAATGTTGATTATCTAGGATCCGGTTAAGACTACTAGGGGTCGTGCATTTCACAACCTATTTTTCCTTTATAATGCCTAACTATATTTTGATCTTCCATGTTCTATCTCTATATGCCTTTGATTTGATGTAATCCAGTTTGTAACTTTGATTTGGTTTTTGGGTTTTTACAATGTTCTTCATATTCTTGGTAAAAATTCAACCAAAAACACCATTTTGGTCTTCGTTCTTTCAGTTCTGAGCATGGGTCATGTTTTGGGGCTGGAAAGCTTAGTCCATATGGTTGGATCGAGCCCATTAAAGCTTAAGGGCTTGTTTACTAAAAATGAAATTTACTAAATAAAAATGTGTTTCGGGCCTTAAGTAATGTTTAGCAATCATATCTTTATAGAAAATTGAAAGGTTGTGAATTTTAGCCAAGGTTGTGTTTGACAAACACATGCTAACATTATTTTTAAGCCTTATATTTCTATTTTTTATTTTTTTCCAAATGCAACCTCAATCAATTTCCAATTAAATTTTATATTTTTAAAAGGAAACTTATATATAAGGCATTTTTCCGGTATTAAATAAAGTCGTTTTAAAAACAAAAAAAACTTTTTAATTTTATATAAAAAAATAGATTTGTGTTTAAAATTGCATATAGCTGAGTTTCTCCAAAAAAAATCATATTTTCATTTTTAATAAAAAAAAAAAGGAGAAAAAAATTGCATGATTTAGCATACAAAAAAATTCAAAAAATAGTTTTTATATTTTACAAGCATATAGATTTTTTTAAAAAAAAAAAAGTTTATTAAAGTCATTGGACTTGGCCTCAATTTCAAAATCACAGAAAAATCAATTTTTTATTTTTAATATTAAGGATTATAAACTTATACTTATGATGTATTCCCGATATTAAAATAAACAAATGTAAAAAATACGTTATGGTTTTAGAGTGGCTAGGCTTGACCCATAAAGTCATGATCTTCTTTACTAGGTGGATCTGCTTTAACAAATAAACAAACCAATGGTTAGAAAAACACAATAAAACCTTAGTAATAATAAGACAAATGAGCAATACAGTTTATCTTAAATAGGATATACTTAGAGTAATATTGTCCTTTTTATACACAACAAGTCTTCTTATCCAAATTTTAAAGACCAATTAAGGTTTCAAGTAATTAAAATAGTAAGTAGAAACTCCAAAGCTTTTAAACTATATAAAAGATAAGAATTATTTGTTTTTTTCATATCATATACAATTTTGATTCAGGAGGATAATCGCGGCAGTGCTAAATTGTCACTGGATTCTTTGTAATAAAAGATATTGCAAGAGTGACTCAAACTCAAGAATCAGCTTCCCGAAATAAACTTGATTGTGTTTAAGATTTGCATTGAGCAGAAAAGCTTTTTATAGCTATATAGGAGTCTGTTTTCAATGGTCAAGTTGTGTGTTTGCCTTTTTAAACCCTGTTGCATATGGTTGCATCCTGTGTCGTTTGATAGAGTATTTTGACAGGTAACTACGAGGGAGAAAGGGCAATACCACTGTTTTACGGAAACAAAACTATAGATAGGCTAAAACTTGATACTATCGGCATGAATGTACTGCTTCATGCATGGTTGCATTTTCCATTTGCTTGTAATGAATCATATAATGTGTTGCAAAGAACCCGGCCGGTCCTTCCCCTCTTCTTCTTCTCCGCCGCCTTTATCATCCTTCTTTCTGGAAATGGAAAATATTCTAAACAAAACCATCTTCTTCTTCGCCGCCTTTATCATCCTTCTTTCTGGAAATGGAAAATATTCTAAGCAAAGCCAGCTTACCCTATACCGTCAAAGATTAGTATGTTGAGTGATTGGTTATTGCACATGTATTGCCATTTGTTTAACTTGTGGAATTGTTAAAGCATCTCCAACCGGGAAGCCAAAAGAACATGCAAAAGAAAAATATTGTAATTTTAGTTGTTTTGTTTGTTTCTGTCCACTCCAACGGGTCAGCTAAATTGACAGCTAAAATAGCTGTTTAACACTGTAAATGTTATTTCTATATTTCACTGTAGCAAAAGACAAATGTAAATAACAGTGCTGGCTATTGTTTTTTCTTCTTCGATTTATATCCGTTGGCTAACGTCTTTATTTTGTATTCGTTGGCCAACGTTAATTTTTTTTCATTTAAAAGTAGAACAAACAGAAGGAAGAAAACAACATTTAAGCAAAACAGAAGGAAAAAAACTTACCTGCAAATTTCACCCTTCTCTCTAATTTAGAAAAACAAGAATCAATAGTTCTCC
>Ga0325403_1002520_pt1 | contig 16266 bp, 15 predicted proteins | sample PopdelMetagenome_19_FD_205665 | JGI IMG/M metagenome (GOLD analysis project Ga0325403, IMG submission 205665) | Populus deltoides microbial communities from Bellville, Georgia, United States - Xylem-PdKOR-R4 | ecosystem: Host-associated > Plants > Phyllosphere > Stem > Wood/Secondary xylem...
ACACGCATCCAACAATTAGTCAAGCAAGAGGAAACTCTCTCGTCGAGGGAAACAGATGAAGCTTGTCTAAATTTTTGGATAATTTCTCTCTTAATACAGTGATGATGGGAAAAGAAAACATTCAAGAATAAGTGTGTAAAGTCGGTGAAGTGGATGAGTATGAAGAGATATCCTTACATGTGAATTAAATCTCTATGATTATATTAATAATGATATCATAGTGTATAAATCTTGTTCTACAAGTCTTATTCGAGATTTAAAGATCTAATTTAGAGTCTATGTAAGCATGTTTGAGAATGTAGTTGTGGTTGGTTTTCAAGGTGTTTTTTACTCGAAAATATATCAAAATAATATTTTTTTTTATTTTTTAAAAATTATTTTTGATATCAGCACATCAAAATGATCTAAAAATACCAAAAAAGATATTAATTTAAAGTAAAAAAAATATATGTAAAGCTTATTTGAGAGTGTGGTTGTGGTTGCTTTTCAAAGTGTTTTTTACTCAGAAATATATTAAAATAATATTTTTTTATTTTTTAAAAATTATTCTTGATATTAACTTATTAAAAAATTAATTTAAAATAAAAAAATAAATTTTTTTAAAATATAAAAACAAACGACGTCGCTATTAAACATGTAGGTACCGTTTGGGAAGGCGGCTGCGGCTGCGTTCCTAAAAAATTTGAAATTTTTTTTTTTGCTAAAATTTAATATGGTTTATATGTTTTGGATCGTTTTGATGTGCTGATATCAAAAATGATTTTTAAAAAATAAAAAAACATCATTAGCATATATTTTGACATGAAAAGTTATTTAAAAAATACCCGCAATCATACTGCCGAACACGCTCGTAGCCAGGGCCTCAATTTGTTTTTATAGAAAGGGAGATTTTAAGTGGCTGAGGACTGCTCCCATCTTCCCGTTCGATGAGGGCATCATAACGGGGACAGAGAGTAGGAAAGAAAGAAAGGTATATTTATCTGCAAAGTTGTCATCCTGATCATCTTCCTTTTTCCAATTTTGGACACAAAGATGACTCACTATTTCTGTATTTTCTCCTCAGGATTCCCATGAAAAAAAGAAATCTGATATAATTATTTTAATTATTTTAGTTCTTGAGAACGCAAACAATTCCTTGAAGAGCCTTCATCATATAATCTATGGTCAACTTAAAATTAAAAAAAAAAACATTAAATTATTAAAGGGTATTTAATAATAGGATAATAGTTGTTTTTTAAAATATTTTTTGCTTGAAAATATATTAAAATAATATATATTTTTTAATTTTTAAAAACTATTTTTAATATCCGCGTATAAAATAAATAATCTAAAAACAAAAAAATAAAATTTAATTTGTTCCGAAAATATTTTTAAAACACAAATATGAATATTCACTTGAATTTACAACAATTACCTCCACCTAACTCTTTTTTACCTCCACCAAACTTTTTTTACTCCACTTATTATATTATATTTTGCCCTCTGTTCAGATTCAGAACAAGATCGATTGATGTGTGATCTTGGATAATGAGGGATAATATTTTATATAGAGATTTAAAATTTAATTCGGAGGAGTAATTAATCAAAATATTGCAAAACAATTAGTTTGACCTTATGCTAGGAAAGTTCATATTTGCAAGTAAGATGATAATCTTTTCTGTGTTTTATTTTTAAATTAGATTTTTTTTCCTCGTGTGATTTCAAAATTTTTATTAAGAAGTGTTTGGCATTAATTACTTTTTATTTAAAAATATATTAAAATAATATATATTTTTATTTTTTAAAATTAATTTTTACACAGCACATTAAAAAGTCAAAGAAAAAATTAATTTAAAACAATTTGTTTTTCTTAATTTAAAAAAACACGATTATACCATGTAATCAAACACACCAATTTAAAGCAATATTTCTTGTTGAGGTAAGAAAAGAGTTTAAAGCCTTTCCATTTATAGTGAAAAAGGTGGTCCGAATTAATTAAGATTAATGTCAAAAGTCAAGATCCTTTCTCTCATACCCGAAGACCAGATTTTGTAACATAAATATTAAATATAATTATTAAATAGCAAAAGCTCATTTGCCACTCTAATCTCTCCTTCACACACACACAATACAAAAACTCATTTTACAATATATATATATATATATATATATTTATTTTAAATAAATAAATAAATATATATATATATATATATATATATATATATATATATTTAAAATCTGTAGATTTATGAATTGTTTTTGTAATAAATCACAAATCAATATGAGATAAGAAAATATAACTACTAATACATCTAAGAACTTTTCAATTTAAGGATAATGACTTGTGATTTTTTTCGATAATAAAAAATAAAATCAGATTAGTTTAGACATCAAGATCTAACAATCTTATTATGGACTAATCTCAAAAATAAAAAAAATAATGTTATATAGTATATAATCTTAAAAAAAATTGTAGCATGGAATGCTTTTTAAAATAAATTTTTATTTAATAATATATTAAAATAATCATTAAAAAAACTAATTTTTTTTTTAAAAAATCCGCTAAACATTAAAAAAGAAGTACAAATTCCTAAAGGTAACGGAAAAGGTTGCATTTAACACAAAACGACAAGCGAAAAAAATCCACTCGAAAACAACAAGTTGGTTCTAGGCTTCTAGCACCATTTCTAACTTCAAAGGAAAATCTCCCAACTTGCCCATTCTATTCCATTTCTCACAAATTTCCAATTTAGGCCACCACTCATCACCATTCTCTTGGGAGTTTGAGGCTCCGATCCCACTCCCATCAACAGGGATACAAAGAAAAGAGATTTCAGTTTTTTGACCTTCTAAAGGGATAGAAAGGCATAGTAGTAGTTTTTGTTTTTTGGACTTTTTATAGGAGAGAGCCATTTGAGATAATTTCTGTTTGCCACCAAATTAATCTTTTTTATGTGACCTTGAAATCTTTGTGCCTCAAAAACTCCAAGTGGGTCATTCTTTCTTGTTTCCTTAGGTCCTACTATCCCCCTTGTTTGTCTTTGGCTTTGCTGTCTCTCTGCTGCATCTCTCTGACCTTTTCTTGTTTCCAAGCTTAACCCTCCTTGAGACTCTTTCTTCTCTCTTTTATGTACCTATCTGTCTTATATCCAAGAAAGATCCATTCTTTTCTGTCCTGGTATTGGTGTATTCTTGTTGAAGGCAACAAAGATCAATTCTTGTTAGCGGGATAGTCATTTTTTGTGTGTTGCATGTAAGTAGACAAGGAGTTTGAGTTGGAACTTTTGTTTCTTTATGAAGTAAGGGTGTTGCTGTTCCCTGGAAAAGAAGGTTTCGTCTTTCAATTCAAGCGTCTGGGCGTTCTTGATATTAGAAAAGCTGAACTTGGTATTGCTTGAATTGGTTATTCAAAGCTTATTGGATTTGATGGATTGATTTTTGTTCAGTTAATGTTGTGGGGTTTTGAGGCCTTTTCGTTTGTTTGAACTTAATTTGTGTTTCTCTTGGTTTTGTTTTACACTTTTAGTGATTGAGATTTCATGCTTGGTCCAAGGCAGTGGAGAGGTTTATGGCCTGATTTTTATTGCTTTAGCATTGAACAAATCAGTATAATAATATGAAGAACTTTCTTAAGAAGCTTCATATCATGCCCAATCAATCACAGGATGCAGAGGGGTCGAATTCTTCAAGAGGCCATAAGTCCAGTAATGAATCATCCTCTGATAATAAGTTTCTGCATTCTAGGTTGCAGGAGAATAAGCCCTTTTCTGGTCTTTCAAATTGGTTAAGTTCAGTTGCTAATAGGAAAAGTCCTAGCCCACCATCTTCAAATGTGACTAGAGGAGAGAGGGTGGAGCAACCGGAGTCGATTAGTAGTAGTGGTTTTGATGTTTCAGAAGGTGCAAGGCGTGATTCAGTGTCTTCCACCTCCAGGGATCCTGATGTTGAGGAGGAGTTTCAGATACAGCTTGCTTTGGAGTTGAGTGCAAGAGAGGATCCTGAGGCAGTCCAGATTGAGGCTGTTAAGCAAATAAGCTTGGGCTCTTGTGCACCTGAGCATACTCTTGCCGAACTCATTGCTTATCGGTACTGGGTAAGTTTGTCTCTTCATTTTCCTCGTCTAATCTATTCAAAGTTTCCTTTTTCATAATCTAGCACAGTAGAAAGTTACAAGGAAGAATTTTTGCTTCGTAGCTTCTTGTTAGGTCAACTCCTCTATGATACAATGGTTTAAGGAAAATGTATATGAATGGAACTTATTCATTAGATTGTTCTCCTGACAAAATTGAAATTCCCAATAAATTTATAAAAATTGCTTCTATTAATTAAATTGTTTCTGACATAGTGATAATGGAACCGCGAAAACAAGAGAAGCAGAGCAAAATGGCCGATGAGGGTGTCATTATTATCCTATGTTCCTGTCTCCATCCTTCTTCTTATCTGTAATGAAAGAAACTTCTGAAACTATTAACCTATAGTATCATTATAGTATTATAAATAATATTGTTAAAGTTTCACTATAATGCTCCTTTGTATTATTAACTCTAACCAGCTGGAAAGCAGAAATAGTGGACAAATGATGAACACAATTTAGAAAATCTGAAATTTTGGTACATATGAAAGAAGAAAAGGAAAGGAGGAAGGAGTAGGGACTTTTTAACTTTTATCTAGTTAGTGGAGATTACAAAAATGCTGATTGGAAGAGAAAAAGTTTAGGACATGGAAAGCCACATCCTTCTCAATTTTGGTATTGTAAGTGGAGCTATGGTGGTAAAGACAGGAGTGTTCTTGACAATTGACTGTTTAGTTTCCTCTTTCATTATCTATGACTGGACATTTACTAGTGTGTGAAGTTGGTTCCTCCAACTCCTGTTTAGTGTCCCGATTTTAATGAGACCAATTACTTGAAAGCATGCTTATTTTGGTCCTATTAGACATGATCTTGTTGGGATACTCACTGTCAAGGAGATAATGGATGGTTTTGTTCTAGAAATTGGAAACCATGGTCTTGAATACTGCAGTAATGGAGGAGATATTATTACATGTATGGATGAGTGCCTGCTATTGGCCTATTGTCACTAGAAAATCATCTAGGAGAATGTCAGTGCTTTCCCAATGGTACTTTTCTCCACCTGGGAAACATAGCAAAGTTCAATTTTTCTCTTTCGATCATGACGTCTGTTATCTTCTTTGCAGACCTGGTCTGCAGTCTCTAGATTTGGATCATATCTCACTTTGCTATGCGCTGAAGATATTTGTAGACTAATTGGAAGTTTATATGTTATATACTAGATGTTTCCCTTCAGTTGACATGTTTTTCTCAAACTTAATTTTTCTTTTGTTTATTCCTTTCTAACCCATCTCATATCGTAGATTTATGCGTGCTTCACAGAATTACAATGCTCTTAGCTATGATGACAAGGTCTTGGATGGTTTTTATGATCTCTATGGTATCATGACCGAGTCCACATCAGACAAGATGCCTTCTCTTGTTGATTTGCAAGCAACACCAGTCTCAGGCGGTGTCACCTGGGAAGCAGTGCTGGTCAATAGGGCCGCTGATGCTAATTTATTGAAACTTGAAAAGAAGGCACTAGAGATTGCTGTCAAGTCAAGGTCAGAATCTCAAGTTTTCATAGGCAGTGCTTTGGTGCGGAGGCTTGCTGTTTTAGTTTCTGATTACATGGGTGGATCAGTTGGGGATCCCAGCAACTTGTCAAGAGCATGGCGGAGTCTTAGCTACAGTTTGAAATCAACCCTTGGTAGCATGGTTTTGCCACTTGGTTCTCTTACAATTGGCTTGCCTCGTCATCGTGCATTGATGTTCAAGGTATTGCTCCAGTTTTCATTTTTTATTTTAGTACCAGATACTCCTAGTCTAGGATGCTAATTCAACTTTTAGGTAAACAGTGAACTTCTGCAGACAAATTTGAAAATTGTTCTGGACATTTTATCGAAGTTTGTACTTGAGCATTCTATGCTCTCATGCTGAGCACATATCTTTATCAACACTCTTCTAGCATCCAATAATGAGTCTGTGCTGTAGGAGAAAAGTTTGCGATTGTTATGATGGATTTGTTGAAATCAATCCTGAACATGCTATATAGATCTATGTTTAAGGCAGGCTAAAATACATCCTCCACAAATGAACCAAATAGGTCCTTGATTTTTTGAATTGCAAATATCTGCAATGATCTTCATTTACTCAGTTTGGCCTCCGCATCTCCAGTCTATCCGATAACAAACTTCAATAAACAATCTCTATCAGGTTCTTTAGAAAGTGACCTACAAAGAACATTCATTAATTAAACTTAGCCTCTAACCTCTTCAAAGACATGGATAATTATTGGTGTATTTACCAACACCATGGATATTCATGCTAATAGAAATCAATCACCTGAAGATAAGCTGGTTTTCACCTTCTCTTAGAGCAGCTGTTGCCAAAGATTCTGACGCGTGATCACTAATGATTGGCCTTGGCACCAGTGAGCAATGCAATTGTATTCTCATCCTTCTTGTAGCAGCAAAAAATCAATTTTGTTGATAGCAATCCTGGTTTGAACTTTCTGAAACTAAGCATATGGAAATATGGTGTCTTACATTGCAGAAGCAAAACTGCTTCCTGGAAAAGGCACTGGCATTGTTGAAATCATCTGAGATTTTTCATGGCTTGTCTTGCTGAAGCTGCACACATCTTATTTCCTTAGGAATGTTAAACAGCATTGAATTCTGCATTTCATATTCCATGCCAATTTTTCAAGAGAGCAAAATTTTACACCAATCATCATTCCCTTTCATGTTTTGTTCTATGCTGAAAAGCATGCCTATGAATATTTAGTTCAAGTATCTTCCACATGTTAGTGTTTGAGAATTCATTGACATATTACTGATGTAGTCTCCTGACCAGTTACTTTTTTTTCATAATTATGAGCTTTGAATTTGCCATATTTCATCAATTGTTTTTTATGAGATGGTTTGTACAGTTTGGAAGTCCTGGTATCTTATTAATTGCCTCTCATCTCTACCTTTTGCTATATATGATTGTGTAGGTTTTGGCTGATAGTGTTGGTATACCATGTCGGTTGGTAAAAGGGCATCTGTACACCGGTTCTGATGATGTGGCTATGAACTTTGTAAAGATCGATGATGGAAGGTAATTACAGTGCACAGTAGTTTATTTTATTTTCCTTTCAGTACTGAAGTTAAATAAATTCTATTGGATTGTTTAGGGCTTAGCTCATTCTTTGCTGGTAATTACAGTGCACAGTAGTAAATTGCCTCTAAAATTTTGTAATATGTTGTAGGAAACGATTGAAATGCTTAAAAAGTGTTTATTAAGGTGATAGATGTTGCAAATTTCAGGGAATACATTGTTGATCTAACTGCGGATCCCGGCACGCTTATTCCTTCTGATGCAGCTGGATCACATATAGAATATGATGATTCATTCTTTTCTTCCAGCCCTTTTTCTAGAGACATTGACTCTTATCGTATAGCTTCTTCTAGTAGTGGACACACAAGTTCATTTGAAGAACATTCAGAAGTAGGGACATTGGAAAAGAGATTCAGAACGAGAAATATTGCTGCTTTAGGGAACCAGTCTGATGTCAGAGGTGACTCTCATGAGGGTGCTAGTTTAACTAAGCCGAGCAAAGGTGAAGAAGAATCTACAATTTCCTTGAATGATTTTGGAAAAATTTCCATTGCTGAGAAGGTGCCAGGGCGGGAACTTCCTGGCAGACCTATTTACCCTTCTGCACATGCGCGCTCTCCTTCTTGGACTGAAGGTGTTAGTTCTCCTTCCGTGCGTAGAATGAAAGTGAAAGATGTTTCACAATATATGATAGATGCTGCAAAAGAGAATCCACAGTTAGCCCAGAAACTTCATGATGTGTTACTTGAAAGTGGTGTTGTTGCCCCTCCTAATTTGTTTACTGAGATTTATGCTGAACAGTTAAATGCGTCTACTGCTGAGGCCACGTCCCCAACAGAAGACAAGGATGGTCACAAACAGAGGACTGAAATCCGATATGTGAAGGATCAAGATGATCTTGTTCCTGCTCGATTTTTTCCTCTACTGCCTCCTAATGAACTGCCATATAAATCCAGTTCTCCTGGTAATCAACCTGAGCAATCTAAACCTGTGGAAGGTTTAGGGGTCAAACATCCTTTTGATACAAAGGAGATCACTGGACTACCCATATCATTGCATTCTGAAGTTACTCCTGTGAAATATGTAAAAAAGGTTCCAGTAGCTGCTGCAGCAGCTGCTGCTGCTGCTGTTGTTGCATCTTCTATGGTTGTTGCTGCAGCAAAATCAAGTACTGACTCAAACCTTGAACTACCTGTAGCAGCTGCTGCCACTGCCACTGCTGCAGCAGTGATGGCAACCACTGCAGCTGTCAACAAGCAATATGAGCAGGGTGCACGAAGTGATGGAGATGCAGATAGTGCTGGTTATGAGCCACACGGTAGTGGGGACAAGGGAAGTGGGGGCCGTGGCAGTGGAGGCCGTGGCAGTGGCGGCCGAGAACACAAAGCTTTAGTTGTCAATTCAGAAGGCGAGAGAATATCCGACAGATTGGCTGTCAATGATCGCTCAAAATCTGATGCTGGACTGGATGATGTTGCAGAGTGTGAGATTCCATGGGAGGAAATGACTTTGGGTGAACGAATTGGACTTGGTACTGCCATGTGCACATGCCATTATTTTCATGGCTTCATATCTATTGTCAATCTTGATTACTTCACTCTCATTTAGGTTTCCTCTGATTGCTTTTGGTGCATGCTTTGTGTTGCAGGATCATATGGAGAGGTATATCGTGGAGACTGGCATGGAACTGTGAGTATTTTCAAGTTGACCTGAAAGCAGAAGCTTGTTTGCTATCTCTGTTTTGCATGGATGTGCTAGAAAGACAATAAATGGCTTGTTGTTTTTGGAATGATATATGGAATGAATGCCAGAACGATTACAGTTGAATTTGAAGATTCTTTTTCTCCATTTCTTTTCTATTAGCTAACCCTCTCCCCCAACAATAACAGCTGCAATTTGAAATATTTAAAATTGGGACCAACAATCTAAAAGACCTAGATATGAAGGTTTTACCCAATTGGTATATAATTCTACGAGGTTATGTATACTCTTTAATTGTTTCTCATGTTAGGAAATCAGGTCCTCTTAAATCCTTATAAGATTCTCATCAGTTTTGGGAAAGGGAATCCAAGGTAGCAAGTTTTGCCAAGAGAAAAAGTTATAGTGAAGTGTGACAGCTGGGATTGTGTGATTGTGCCTACTAAACAGAATATCTGCTAATGATCATAAATACTCTATCTCAATGCTTATTCATGAACATAAATTTGTTTCTACTCGTGTATTACATAGGAAGTTGCTGTGAAGAGGTTCCTAGACCAAGATATTACGGGTGAATCTCTTGCAGAATTCAGAAGTGAGGTATAAGCCCACTCTGTTCTTGCTGTTGTCTTAGTAATTCTCTCATTTGATATCCTCGAAAGCAAAGCTTAGTTGAATATTTTTGTAATGCTTGCAGTTGAAGATGTCTTAACCTTGTGGTAATTTCTATGCTGTTAGAATATATCTGGGTGACCATGCACGTTATGTCTCTTTATTGCATGATATAATGCTGCATCCCAGGTATCTCTAACTGTAGATGATTTAGGTCAGCAGTCGTGTCAATTGATGGTATTGTGATTTTCATGCTCTGTAGCCAATCTGCAGAAACAAGGACAGGCTGAAGAAATAACTATGCTAGTATTGGGTACATGTTCCAGCAACTTAATGATAATTGGGTTCGTTAAGTTGATGCTATAGGTATATAAACACATTCACAGAAAATTCACACATTATGGGATGGTCTCCTAGATGCCACATTGAAATTGCAAATCATGATACGGTTATAGTACTCTCTTTTAAATTTTTTTCTTTTGGCTCCAATACTTTGGCAACAGATCATTTGTTCCAATCATTAGCCTTCTAATCTGAGATCTTTGGTATACCTTAACCTGCTAACAGCTAAACCAGTGAAAACTTTCTTCAAAGGATTTCAATGCTTTGTTCAGTATGCTAGCGCATCATGGACACTGTAGTCATTGCATAAAATATATCTTGGCTGGAGTAGATGAAATGATTTCCAGGAATTGGTCCTTCATATGCGTGCAAAGAGGGGATTTTGGTAGGCATATATGGTGAAATGCTTTGCTTCTGTAGCCAATTTATTGATCATGAAAAATTCTATTCTAATGTTGGCTGCTTCAAATTCATCTTTGCAATTACAAAAAAAGGGTCCATGTTTGCAAATTAAGAATTTGTTTGGCATTTTAAATTTTCAAGGTTAGACACTTATAAGTTTGCATGATTTAACTGCACCTTTCTGTTCAGAATTTTTGTTGAGTTGTTTTTAAAGTTTAAGGTTTAGCAGTGTTATGTCTTGCACCTGGCCATTTCTTTCTCTCTTTACATGTTAGCAAAATCTTTTCATACTTCTTACCAGGATTTGCTTAAAATATGCAAAGGAAATGTTTAATTTAGCATATCTGCCTGTGGTTTGAATTGTTAGGTTCGAATCATGAAGAGAGTCAGGCATCCCAATGTGGTTCTCTTCATGGGAGCAGTAACTCGTGCCCCTAATCTTTCAATTGTTACAGAGTTTATTCCTAGGTATTTTGGTGCTCCATAACTTCCATGCTCTTAATTGTTTCTCATATTATATCATCTGCAATTAAATATTGTTTTTTATTAACTGCTAATGGAACTTTCTGAGGGGCCATTGTTTGGTCCTATTAGAACAATCATTTTCTTGCAAACATGATGAAGGGTAGGACTGTCTCCAAATTCTCCCTCCCAAGAGTCCATTTATGTGGTATAATATGAGCCTTATAAAAACATGATATGGTTTATTCAGGTGCACGATGCATGACTAATCTTACTTCTATGGACTTCTTGACCTGTTCTGCTCAATTTGGGTTTAGAATGAAATTTGTATGATGCTCAAGTACTTGTACAGTTCATTTTCCTATAAGATAATGTGCAAGTTCCGATGAAAAATGAGATTGTAGCAAGATGGAAAGGAGATGCTAATACTCTATGCTTTTGTAACAACTGAAATGGTTTCATCAGAAGATTTTGTATTGGATCAGATAGTTTAAGGCACGTACACTGTTGTATTGGCTCATCAAACGTGTTAATTTGTCACCAGAACTTTCATTTTATTTTTCTTTATTCTGTTTTCTTAGTCGAACTCATGGTAATGTTTTTCTTGTAATCTGTATCATAGTTTATTGGCTAGCTTTCAACAACTGTTGTGATGCCCTTGCCTTTGAGTTAGAGTTGTAGTTTTTCTATACCAAATATTCATGTTAAAGGGTGTATTGAAGCATTCCAATGTTTTGCAGAGGTAGTTTGTATAGATTACTTCACCGGCCTAACAATCAATTGGATGATCGTAGGCGTTTGAGGATGGCTCTTGATGCTGTATGATTTTGTTAATCTTTATATATGTACATATATTCAAATACCAGATAGCATAAATCTTTTTGATCCTGTTGAATTCATTGGAGATTCTCTCTTTTGCATAATTGAACCATTTCAGGCTCGGGGAATGAATTATTTACACAGCTGCACCCCAATGATAGTACACCGTGATTTGAAGTCCCCAAATCTTCTGGTTGATAAAAACTGGGTAGTGAAGGTGTCTATCCTTTCACCAAGATCTTTGAAAAAAACATTTGAAATATCTTCCATGCATTTATTATCTCCCAAGTTTCACCCAGCATGACTCTATCCTTTTCCTTTTCTTATCTAGGTATGTGATTTTGGGTTATCGAGGATAAAGAACAGCACATTTCTATCTTCAAGATCAACAGCAGGAACGGTAAGCTGTGCCAGATAAGCCGCACCTTTCTTTCTCGTAGCTATGCAGTATGTATTTATGTATGTATGCCTATGTGCACAAGCAAGTACTAGCATTTTCCCCATGCATCACATGGATTTATCTTAAATTATAACATTATAATGATTATATTTGATTGTTCACTAACAATGATATTTATTATATTTAAGAATTCGTACCAATATATAAAAATGTGTTAGGAATAATAATATATCTAGAATTCTAGTTTTTTGATCTTAGCACACTCATCACATCAACACAAGGAGAATTAAGTACTGCCATGTGCTCACCTAATCATGGTTCATGATTTTGTGATTTTTGAGTTTTTATTTATGATTTTAAAAAAAAATTATGGGGGATGATTGTTGTTTGCTTTTTTTGTTTTAATGTTTCTTAGGGACATGGCCATTATTATAAAAAGTCATTTTGCATTCACAAGATTGCATTGAATCTAGTCTATTGTTTATACTACAATTATCCATAATTAATGAGTAATCATAAAAACACACATGAATCTAACATACGTTGTGCAAACAAATTACTTGAATTTATGACATTAAATATAGGAGATTATCCTTTAAGATACATTAGTGCTGGTACAACATGGGAACCTGTAACAAAGCTAAGAGAAAAAGAAATTCTTGCAAAGGAAGAAAAAACACAGGATACCAAACACTCTATACCATAACCAAGAAGGCTATTTGAGCATCATACAAAGGCATGTGGTTTTACTATTACTATCTCAAATCATTTTTTTACATAGAAATTACCACCATTCAAGCTGCGTAATTAGTATACTAGTAGTGTAGAAGCAATTCCAATTGAAATCATTTGGAATGCCGGATTGACAAATGGATTGCTAACTAGGATGAATCTATTTTACTTAATGTTTGATTTGTTTCATGTAAATTACTTTTACTTTCAATCTCATCAACATAATAAAATATTACTAAAAATATGAAAATGTCATAGATGAAGAGTACACAAAAACATGAAATAATAAATTTAAATTCAACAAATTTAAAAAAAAGATACAAGTATATTAATTGCCAAAAACATTTGTGTTTTTTAGAGTGCATGTAAACTACTTAATGAGTAAGGATACAATGTATATGATCAACATAATAAAATTCCATCAAAAAGAGATGAAAATACCATAAATGAAAAGACACAAAAATATAAATTAATAAATTTAAATTTAACAATGCAAAAAGATGGATAAATAAAAAGAAGTAATCATATGAATTTCTATAAGATTGTGTACTATATGATCAACATAATAAAATCTTACCAAATTTTAGGAAATATTATAACATTAGTTTTGATAAATATTATGTTGCTTTAGAAATGATTATTATTTGTTATATTTTACATAAATGTATACTTTCATAAAAAATGAAAAAAAAAATGTACCACCCATGCAACAGTGGGTGATTGGCTAGTTTGCACTGGAAGGTGGTCCACGCTATGTCGTGAGCCGGGTCAAATTTTTTCTAATATAAAAAAGCTCATCTGCTATGTCATTTACATATACCAATATTTAGTTTGTAATCTGGTTTCTTATTTCCTTGAATAATCATCTTGTTGGTGTTTTCTTATTAGAATTATTAGTAAAAATTTAAATTCCTCTTATATGACTCTTTAGGCAGAGTGGATGGCCCCAGAAGTGCTAAGAAATGAACCTTCAGACGAAAAGTATGCGGATATTTCTAATATTCTTTCAGAAACCTCAGAAACTTTTCATTTTATGATTATATTGATGCAAGAATCAACATGCAGGTGTGATGTTTATAGTTTCGGTGTTATTTTATGGGAGCTCTCTACTTTGCAACAACCATGGGGTGGAATGAACCCAATGCAAGTTGTTGGTGCGGTTGGATTTCAACATCGCAGTCTTGACATTCCAAATGATATGGATCCTGCAATTGCAGATATAATTAGGAAGTGCTGGCAGACGTGAGTATTCGGGTCCTTTTATCCTCTCTGTTTTAGATATACCTGATTTCTTTATCTTAGTTTGATACCATAGTTTGGAAACATTCATTGCTTTGTATTTCTGGTTGAGTTAAGCTAGAGTATAAACAGTTTCTACCTATGGAAGCTGTACTAATGCTAATGAAACTGGTGGCTTCACTGAACATATTGTAACGATTTTTAAAGGCCCATTCTCCCTCTCTTTCATATTTGAACCTTAAAAAAAGAAGTAAAACATCTCTTAGAAATTATCAGGTGTCGAGTCTGGGCCCTTGTGTCTGAAGCAGCGACCTCATCTGTAGAGATTGCATTTTGATCACCGACTTGCCACTGGTATCTCTCCAAAGGAATTAATTCAATCAATGCATGTGAAAGAGTAGATGTTATCACTACCATGTTTTTGTGAAAGTAACACAGCTAGTTACATGTTGGAGCTTGTGAGCATATCATATAGATCAAATTTATGCTGCTATGTATCATGTCAGTGCATGTAATTTTACTTTAAATGTGTTCTTTATCCGTTTAGTGAAGTGAATCAACATAAAATTGACGTTAGACATTCCTCGAAACTGTAGAGATCCAAGATTGAGGCCAACATTTGCAGAAATCATGGCTGCGCTGAAGCTATTGCAGAAGCCTATAACTGGTCCACAAGTGCCTAGACCAAATGCACCGTTGAGAAGTGGGCATTAGAAGGGTCAGCTGTCGCAAGGAGCTGAAGACCAGGCAGGTTAGCAGAGCAAGTTGGTGCCAAAACTGAGCATTAACTTCATTGGATTGCCTAAGTATGGAGGCAAATCGCAGACTGCTTGGGACAAGAACGAGAGAGAGATTGGTCGAAGACCAGACATGTGCTTTGATTTGAGATGTTTGTGGTTCTTTTTCTGTTTTCCCTTTCTTGTTTTATTCTCTTGTTCAGCCGTTCTCAAGGTTGTATATTTCTTTGTAAAAATTTCCACATATGAACTGGAGAAAGCAACAGCATAGTTGTAAACCATTTTTCTTTAGCCATGGAAACTGAGGCAAGATCTAAAATGTCGTCAGCTTTGTGCGGCTGCGAAGAGCAGACAGCAAAGGGCAATGCTCTAACTCATTGGGTCCCATGCAAAACTTGGGGACTAACCTCACCCTTTTTCACAGGTAGAAAACATGGGTATTTGCCGAGGTTAAGGAGGTGGTGGCGGCAAGATGCACTGTTGGAAAGGAAAGCTATTTCCTGATGCTGGTAACCCCCAAAGGGCACGAAACTTCCAAATTTCACCTTTTTTCTGGAGACTTCTCAATTAAGTTCTAAAGCAATGCCACCGCAAATCGAAAATGTTACATTTCTGCCCTCCCAAACACCACATTCTGGATTTGCGCCTCCCTGCAACGAAAGCGATACTGTTTAATAAGCCTCTTCATTGCCATCCCTTCTCATCATCACAAAAACAACACAAAATTATCTCAAACGCTAACGCCCTAGCCCTAACCCTGCCATCTTTTCTTTTTCTATTTTTTCTTAAAACCCCAACTCCCTTGAAACCTTTTGCTATACTTTTCATTGATTTCATCATGGCTGGTGAAACCCGCCTCAGCATCAACAATCTACGCTCTACCATGCAGATTATCAAACAAACCACTGCAACCTTCAATACCAATTTCTTCACCTTAATCCTTCTCTCTCTTTGGCTCTTCACTTTCCGTACTTTGATCGAAAACGGGACCCGCAATCTCACCCGAGACGCTCCCCTCGATTCATTTTTCTCCCGCCTCGACCTGGCTGACCGCAACTACCGTCGCCTTCATCCCCTCCGCCCCATCTTCGACCGTGACGACCCCTTTACTGGGAAAGACAATGCTGACTCTTCCTCCCTCTTCACTCTCGCTTCCAATGGTAGTTCCGTCATTCTCCAAAACATTGAATTTGATGATGGAGTTAAGCTCCCTGAAATCATACATTCTGGAATTGAATTTGATGCCGAGAAGAATGCTTTAGGTTTTGAAGATGATGATGAGCAAAGGAGGAGATGATGAGGAAAATGGGTTTTCGCAGCAGGATATGAATTTGCGGTTCCTTTTTGTGCCTGGTTATTATCTCCTAACGATCGTAGGATTACCGTCTTATATTCTTGTATTTCAGGGATTGTTTTTGTTGTTGTGGCTAATGATTTGTTAGGAAGACATGATTCTTGCATTTCAGAGGTTGTCTGGGTTGGGGCTAAAGTTGGGTTAAGAAGCTAACTTGGTTTTTCTGTTTGAGATGGTCTGTAAGAAATGCTGAAAGTCATGGGATTGGTTTGTTGTTTGTTCCTCGGATTTATGATCGGTATTTTCTTTTTAAGCTTTTTATATGGCTGCGATTGTGTTTCCATGGTTTTTCGAGCTCGAGAGGTACATGCCGATGTAGTTCCTTCTTTGGCGGGCA
>Ga0325403_1002521_pt1 | contig 16265 bp, 12 predicted proteins | sample PopdelMetagenome_19_FD_205665 | JGI IMG/M metagenome (GOLD analysis project Ga0325403, IMG submission 205665) | Populus deltoides microbial communities from Bellville, Georgia, United States - Xylem-PdKOR-R4 | ecosystem: Host-associated > Plants > Phyllosphere > Stem > Wood/Secondary xylem...
GCTGAGACCCAAATTGGGTTTTTCCTTTCGAAGGTAAACAAGGGAATCAAATTCAAGACAAATGAACTCAACCAAGGAAGCCTATAATTTGACAATTTTTTGTTTTGTTTTTAAATGGGGTTATTTCTAGTTAATTTGGGATATGATTTTTTTTATTGATAAAAATTTATGGTGCTCGGGGAATAATTAGGGACTATTCTGTTAGTTATTTTTTATGTCTAATTTTAAAAAATAGATATAATTAGAAGAGATAAATTTTAAATAAAAATATTCTTATCACTTATAGAGTGCTATAAGTTTTATTTTTTCTCTTTTTTTATGTTTTTTTTTCTTCAGGATGCATTTTAAAATGGGTCATGTGTCTCGTCTTTTCTTTTCTTTTTATCTATTTTTTTTCAAGATGAGTCTTGAGAATAATTAATAGGATGTTACTAGGTATTCTTTGAACATTATAAAATTGTTCACTTGATGTCTGCATCCATTGGATAGAGTTTTATTTTTTTTGGAATGGTTAATTTTCCCATCCATGGTTGGAATTTTGGTCTTTTATAGTCTAAACCAAGATTTCAAGTATTAATTAATTTGACAAAAATCATCATTACTACAAGCAATCATAAAATAAAAAAAAATAAAGAAAAGGCATGGGTGACCTTTTGGCATAAGAATAAAAAGAATAAGGTATCCCAATAAAAAAATTAAGTAAATTGTGTTGTTTTCAATTTTTAAAAAGGAGGAGGAGCTTCAAAGCTCTTCACCATTAAACCCTGTTTTTATTTTTTATTTGTATTTTATTGAATCATTTAGGTCTTTGACTTTTTATTTATTTTGTTTGTTGCTGAAAAAACAATAGCCCTCGTCACCTACAACTATTTTATTGTTACATGCACAAATTGAACTAAAGGAGAAGACTAGGTTTCAAGTAATTGTGGCCGTTATCAAAGTACACCGTTTCACTTTCAATTCGCACCGTTTTATTAATCAATTGTATGCACACAAATTGCATCTCTCATGCTAGAATAAAGGGGTTAGTTAAGAAGAATAGTCTGGAAGAAATGCTATATATATAGCATGATGTAATAGAAAAGGGATATACAAAAACATGATGAATGTATGACGAGAGACCATTTTCATTGCCCACTCCCCTTTACTGTTTCTTTTCCTTCTTTCATTGTGTGATTATCATCTGTCCAAACTACTGGATTCAATCCAGATGGGTTCCTTGAAGATACCTTTTGTACCAGTTGGTATCAGAGTCTTCGAACCTTGGACACATGCCATGGCTCCAGACACTAGAGCATAGGATCTGAGGCGCTTGGAAGACTCCTTTGTGTCTGCCAACAAGGAGCAGGCAGCGAAGTATGAACAAGTAACAAAGTTATTGGAAGGGTAAGGTTAAAAATTGAATAACCATAAGGCTAAGTTTGATGAGATCAAAGACTTGATAAGTGGGTTAACTTTCCAGTAAAGTACCTTCATGTAGAAGCTGAGAGCAGCCAGGGTGCTCCAATGGTGCTACTAAAGGTTGCTAGGCAAAGGAAGAAGGTCAGCAACTTCATTAGGTATACAAACCCAAACGTGACTTTCCTAGTTTTAATGGGGACGATGTCCATAAATGGTTATTCAGATGTAACCAGTATTTTGAAATTGTAGAAATGAATGACTTTGAAAAACTCAAACAAACATCCTATTACACGGATGGGAAAGCCTTATATTGACATTATAATTTTATTAAGAACCACCTTCAGGTCCTATAGGATGAATATAAGGCATTATTCTACTGATTTAGGGTCTAAAAAGATCCTCTATAAGAATGGAAAGATCTTAAACAAATGACACTTATAAACAAGAACTCGACATACTCTGAAATAGGGCAGAGATGACTGAGAGGCATGCTCTAGTGTTTCTTATTGGGGGATTGGAAGTTGAAATTAAGAACATGGTCAAAAGGTTTGAACTAAAAACCTTATACCAAGCTTACAACTTAGCTAGACTACAAGAAAATACCATCAACCACAAACACCTTCATCAATCCTTCTCAAAGAACACCCACCAGTTTACAAGTATTGTCAACAAAAGAAAACCCTCCCTTTCTTAAAATATCACTAAAACTACCATTTTTCACAATAACAACAATTCAAAACTAGTTTCCTTCCACCTGAAAATTCCAACCACTGATAACTACCCTGTTAAAACCCCTTATAAACCCATAAAAGCCATTAGAAACAAGGAACTGAATGAGAGGAGGGTGAAGGGACTATATTTTTGGTTGTGATGAAAAATTTATACTAGGACGTCGATGCAAAACAAGAGGTTGTATTCATTATACATTCTGGAAGATGAGGATGATGTAGAAGAGGAAGTCCAAGAAGCCAGTGAGATTAACTTTGATATTTTCAACCCTAAATATCCATCAATGCCTTGGAGGGTACTTCAGGTTTCAGACACTAAAAGTGACTGGAAAAGTTGACAAGTCTCCACTCCTTATCATGATTGACTCAGACAATATACATAATTTTATCAACACTCAAATGACCAATAAGTTGAATTATACCCTCACTCCTATTAGACCCTTGGCAGTAGAAGCAACAAATGGTGGTAAGATGACTTGAGGCCATGCTTGCAAAGGATTTATGTGGAGAATGCAAAGAGTTAAGTTCTCAACCGATGTGTCTGTGGCGGAACTTAACAACTGTGACATGGTGTTAGGATTATAGTGGTTGGATACATTGGGTAACATCCTATCCAATTACAATGAATTATGAATGTTTTTTGTATGACAAGGGCAATAAGTATTGTTGCTGATAGAAAGTCCAGTTAAGCTACAAACTATTAGATTTGGGCAATTCAATAGTTTGATTGACAATCCAACTTAACTAGTGGAGGTTAGTTTGTGCATTCGAAGATTAATGGAAGGGGGTGATCACATCGTAAACTCTATGACCACTAATTCAGCTATAGAAGATCTGTTGACTTCTTAACCAAATATTTCAAGGAACCTATTGAGCTATCACCCCTTAGGACATATGACCATGTTATTCCCCTCAAAGAGGGATCACAAACAATCAACTTGAGGCCCTATAGAAACTTTAGTTTACAAAAAGATGTAGTAGAGAAAATAATGACAAAGATGTTAGATTTTGGCATTGTACAACACAATACCAATCCATTTGCCTCACCAGTGGTCTTGGTAAAAAAGAAAGAAAGATGACATTTAGAGGTTATGTATGGATTACATGGTCCTTAACAAGATGACGGTAAAGGACAAGTTCTCTATTCCTATAGTAGAAGAGCTGCTGAAAGAACTAGTAGGAGCTATTGTGTTTTCAAAGGTTAATTTAAGGGCAAGATCAATTACCATACAGTTACTAAGTCTACCCCTTATGAGATATTCTATGGTTTTCCCCCTCCTCTACATATTTCCTACTCTTTGAAGGATTCAATTGTGGAGGCTGTAGATCAATTGCTTATACAGAGGGAAGAAATGCTTGCTAAAATGAGAGACAACTTGATACAAGCTTAACAAAGAATGGTGCAACTAGCCTATTGAAAACGCAGTGAAAGACAATTCAATCCAGGGGACTTAGTTTATCTTAAACTACAACCCTATTGTTAGAAATTAGTGGCACAAAGAACTTCTAAAAAACTACTTTTAAAATTCTATGGACCAAACTTGATTTTAAAGAAGGTTGGCTCTGTTGCTTCTAAGCTACTGTTGCCTACATCTATTTCTATCCACCCAGTCTTCCACGTGTCCCAGTTAAAGAAGCACATTGGGAACATGGTAATGCAGGTGATATTGCCAAATATTCCTCTAGCTTCCAAGGTAGTTCCATAGGCAATCTTGGACAAAAGGATGGTGAAGAAGGGTAACTAGACAACTAATAAATTCTAGTAAACTGGAAAATTCTTTCTCCATCAGAAGCAACCTGAGAGTATATTGATGAAATTCAATATAGGTTTTCAAATTTCTCTTTTAAGGATAAGGTCGAGTTCAAATGGATACCTGTTACATGCACAAATTGAACTAAATGAGAAGGCCATGTTTCAAGTAATTGTAGCCATTATCAAAACACACCGTTTTTCTTTCAATCCACACCATTCCATTAATCAATTATATGCACATGAGTTGCGTGTCTCTCATGCTAGAATAAAGGGGTTAGTTAAGGAGAATTGTATTTAGCAATTGAATTCAATTAAACATTATAATTGAATTCAATTACAATAGAGAATTGATTCCAAACAACATGTTACTTGTGTGCTTTGTGTATCCTAGCTTTTGAACTAGGAATACCCTTATTATAATTTATGTTGATAATCAAAATTGACATGAAACAATATAACTTCTTAGATGTTTGCATAGTTAACTTTGAGTTGTTGCGTTTCTTTTATTAGGTGGGTCCTAAAACATTAGTATGTCAATCAGTGTTGTCAAGAGTTGCTAAGGCACTCAGGCAAGACGAGGCAAGGTCTCAATACTTTTATTAGCCTCAGGTGATGAATTTTGATGACGTATTGCCTAAGCGAACCCTACTTGAAGTTTTTCCTTTTATGTTGGAATTTTTTTTAACTGATTTATATTATGACTTATTTGTTCATTTTTTAATTTTCCCAAAAAAACCTTGGAGATATTTTTGTAAAAATCTAAGATTAGAATAAAAAAATAAAAAAAATCAATAAAGTTGAAGACAAATCGATATTTAGAAGAGAAATATTAGCCACGTTTTTTGTTGAGAAACACTAGCCACACCTTTTGTTTCCAACATGGGAGTTGAAGAACAACACATCTCTACAAGTAATACTTTATTTTTTTCTTTAGTACTCTATATTTTATTATTGTCATCCTTTTGTTTTTTTTCTTAATTAATTTCTTTCTTCTTCACTCTTTTGCTCTCTCTCATCCCATGTTATTTTTGTCTCTCTTAACATGTCAATTTTAATGGTGTTATGTTATAATTTTAAAATTTTTATTTTGTTTTTAAACCTATCTAGCTACTTACCACTTTAAATAATCTCTCTTCAACACTTTTTTTTGTTGAAATTATGGAGGTGTGACATGATCTTGGGAGTAAACTAGTTAAGAAGATATTCTCATGTCCTATTTGATTTTTTCAAGATGAAGATTTCATTTAAGAAAGAAAAGAGTACAATTGAATTAAAAGGAATGGTGAAAGAGATCATATTATAGATGATGACTACGACAAAGGTCCATAAGAATTTGAAGGAAGCACTGCTTTATTTTGTGGTTGGCAGTTCAGAGGAAGCTTCGAACTTGATATAGGTTACCTTTTCTTCCTAATGATCCCCTTTGTGTGTTCAATCAGCATGAGGAGGAGTCGTATGACCATTTGTTTTTTGCATGTGAATGGACATCCTGCTTATGGGGAAATATTAAGTCCTGGCTGCGGATTGGAAGGAGCATGACGACTTTGTATAGTGCTATACATGGTCTGAGGTTTAGGAAAAGTAATCTTGAAGCTTGGATGCAAAGAGTTTCCTTGGGCATCGGTGTCTACCTTATATGGAAAGAAAGGAACAAGCGAATATTTGAAGGAAAATGCTTGGGGGTTGATAGAGTCTTCAGGAGATTTTAAATCTTATTCTACACAATATTCCACTTCCATGCCGCGGACCACTCTCAACTAAATGTTGGCTGAGTTTATTTTGCTTTTGCTGTTAGGGTTGTAGGCCTCCTATTAATGACCCTTGTGTGTTTCAGTAGTCGTTAGTGGTTCTCTTAACTGCAAATTACATCAGCTGTTGGATTTTCTTTTGTTGATATTCTTTTTTGTTGGTTATCTTTGGCACCTGCTGGATCCTGGGTTCCTTAGCTAACCGATGTGATACCTTTTGTTTTCTCTTTAGGTAGCTATCTCCCTGTATTTTTTATGAATGAGAGCATGTTCCCTTTTGCTTTTGATTTGTACATGTATATATATGACTTGCCAGCTTTCTGACCTGTTTCATTTTGATCTATTATATTCTTATATTTGATCAAAAAAAAGAATTTGAAGGAAGCCATATGTGGTTTTATCGGTCAATTATTCTCTTTATCAATCTTAGAAGAAACCAATGAGAAGATAGAGAATACATAATTTAAAGCATTATTGGAGGAATTTTAGTATGTATTTATTGAACTAAAGACTTTACCATCAATAAGGAAGCTAGGTCATAAAATTCCTCTTATACCGGGAAATAAGCTAGTAAACATCAGGCCTATGAAGTTCTTTCATTCATAATGAGGACATATAAGGTTTAGTGAAGAAGATGTTGTTAAATAAAGTTATGCAACATAACTACAACCTCTTTTCATCCCCAATTCTCTTGAATATTGTCATAACCAAAATTTTGCTCCCCTGTTTTTTCTAAATATTTTCAATATAAAAAAAATAAAAAAAATACATTCTTGATATATTTGTGTTATTTTCAACATTTTCGGTGTCTTCTAAAAAAAATTCAAAAGTCAAATTTTTTTCCAACACGTTCAGCTTTTAACATGCCATTTTTTAAATCATTGATTTTTTCCTATTAGGTTAACATTGATGTTGCTTTTTTCAAAAAAAAAAAACAAAGAAAAATAAGAAATAGTTGGATAAAGGGTCCAAAATGCGAAGGAAGAAAAAGAGGGACTAAAGTACTTTTGGAACCAAGCAATGGGGAGGCAAAAAAAAAAAAAAAAACTTAAAAGAAAATAAAAAATGAAACTAGATTCTCTCCCCCACTCACAAAAAACCCCACATCTATTTTGTTACTCCCTAACTACTAGTCACCACACAAGAAAAAACACACCTACAACCTTCTTCTCCACGACTAAAAATAATGGCCAAACCTAGTCTCTTTCATGCCTATTGTCACCATCACTGGTAGCCTCCCTTCAAAACCCACGATATAATCTCACTGTCCAGCCACTCATAGAATAAAAAAAAGACCCACATTAGACTTTTGGCTAGCACTTAATACCTCATTGCCCAACTCTATTTCCCTTCACTAAGAGCAACCCCTCTAAAACTGGACCCTTTATTGGCCAAAACATCACAAGTACTAGCCATCCCATTTTTCACCTTCACAAAAAATAATCATAGCATTTCATCTTCTTTTTTTAGCTACCCTTACCTTTTTTTTTTTTTGTCTTCCTTAACAATGACCTCTCCTATTTTTCTCACTATCGACCATCCCTGTCACTAGAGACAACAAACTCGTAACGCTAGTGACCACCCTCTCCACACTACAAGCCCACACACGGCTGAAAACTAGCTCACTTCTTCTCATTCATCCATGCTGACAACAATAGTAGAGCTTTAACCAACAGTTCCTCACAATAACCTAACAACTAACCCTCTTCACCACTGAACCAGCCAAGACACCTATACAAGGCCAGCTTACCATTCTATTATTATTAGCCATCATCGGGTATGCCTCCCACCATTTCCAATCAAACCATCAACCACCACCCATGATAGCCCAACATAGCCACCAACTCCTTTTCTTCTCCATGACAGCCGCTTATAAAAGCAAAAAAGAAAGTGAAACTAAAAAAAAATAAGATCTATAAAACAAACAAAATAAAATGAATTGTCTTGAGAGATTTGGTGCTTTTACAGGTAGTGATGACACTCACCCCAATGTCAGAATAAAAGGAAGAAGAAAACGATTCAGATCCACCTATTTTTTTTACTTTACCAGCGATGACGAGTGGAATCATGCCCTGCTAGTGACGACAATGCTATTAGAAGCTTCTCATCACTATCTCTGAGTTTTTAGCAACTTTTCCAGATTATTTTGTGAATTTCAAGAGGCTTATTTTGCAAATTTGAGATGTTTGATGGAAGTTTTATTAATTTTTAATTTTTATTGTTTGTAAACATATAATTGTGGGTGTGTGAGTAAAAAAATATAGTAAAAAAAAATGTGTGTGTTTTGTATTTTCTTTTCATTACCTTTTTTTTTTGCATTAAATATATGGTAAAAAAAGGGGAAAAAGATAAAATGTTTTAATTAACCAAATGTTTTAATTTCATATGACCAAATCCTAAAAGGTTTTTCATGTATATCGACTAAAAAGACAAAATCATATTTTATATATCATATTTTAAAAATACAAAATGAATATCGTAACTAGTTTATGATTATCTATTAGAATTCGATCAAAATATTAAAAATCTCATAACAATTAATTAATTTAATTAAAATTCAAAGTGTTAGAATTTAGTTGTAGACTTTAATATTTAGATGTATAAAATTACACTGTAAAGTATACCCTCAAGTATTAAAGATACAAAATAGAAAATAAATACAATGCTAGAATGTGAGCCCCTTGAACGGTTAAGATTTAACCTGATAAGGTAGAAACTTCCTCATGAAGAGCGATATGCCTTGAACTATTAGATAATACCAATAAATACAAACATGCATTAGATTAACAATCAATCAACGATGTAACTTACCATAAGTAAGGTGCACTAGGGGTGATGTGTCTTTTTCTTGCACAACCAGTCTCCTTACCTAAACATTCACAACATTAGGTTTTCTAGTGACCATAATACTAGATGGAAACTCTCTCAAAATATAACTTTATGATTAAACCCAAAACCCTTTCAATTCTAGGAGACGGCTTTGTCATTCAACACCGTGCACGTCATGACAAGATGACGACTCCACTAGGGGTTTTTTTTGGCCGAATTAAGCTTTGTTTATTTGTTTTCCTGCTTATTTCTGAGCCCAATAAGGCTCTTAATAATGAAAGACCTAGCAAGGTTTGACAAAGAAAGAGTCCAATAAGACTTCAGCAAATAGGAACCCAACACAATTTTGAGTCTAGGAAGGCTTGATTTAATTTTCAAAGCCCGACAAGATTGTAGCAAAGAGGGAATCCAAAAAAGTTTCTAAGTCCAACAAAGCTATATTTGATTAAAACCCATCAAGGTTTTGACAGAGAAAAGTCTAGCAAGACTATAACAAAAAAGACCCAGCGAGGTTCTGAGCTCAACAAGGCTCACAATGAATAACAAGAAGTCTAGCATGGAAAAATCAAAACATGATCCATTTTAAAAAAGGAATCTTCTATTTTTACCTTGCCATCAAGAAATCAACCTTGCAATCAGGAAGTCTAACTTTTCCATCAAGAAGTTTTAGACTCAACCATGCAATTAAGACATCTCTGTCCAAATCCTTTAACTAGGTAAGTCATTTTTCACTTGGGCAGGTCACCTATTACAATGTGACTATTTTGATTTTTTTTTTGTATTTTTTACTTGGACAGGTCACCTATTATAATGAGATCATTTTAAAGAATCTTTGCATTTTTTATCTGGACAAATCGCCCATTATAATGAACCATTTAAAAAAATCTTAGCATTTTTCACCTAGGCAGGTCAACCATTACAATGAGACTATTTTAACAGATCTTTCTATTTTTCACTTGAGTAGTTGACTATTTTGAACAATCTTTGTATTTTTTACCTAGGCAGGTCACCCATTACAATGAGACAATTTAAAAAGATCTTCGTATTTTTCACCTCCGCAGGTCAACCATTATAATGAGACCATTTAAAAAAAATCTTTAAATTTTTCACATGAGCAGGTCACTTATTACAATGAGACCATTTGAAAAAATATTTATATTCTTCAATTAGGTAGATTGCCCATAATAATTTTACCATATAAAAATCTTTGAATTTTACCAATAGGTAGGACGTCTAGTACATATATACTATTTCAAAAAATCTTTTAATTTTTCATAAATATTATCATTTTCTTTTCAAATTCTATCTATTTTCTTTTGATTGTGTTTTTTAGCCCTCACATATTGGATAATGCACTTTCTAGCCTTATATATTTTCTCCTGAGTGCATTTTTAGCCATCATATATCGGATAATTCACTTTCTAGCCCTATTTTTTTTAGTGTACTTTCCAGCCCTTATTCGTTAGATAGTGTGTTTCTAGCCTTATCTCTTTCCCTTCGAGTGTACTTTCTAGCTCTCGTATACCAGAAAGTGCGCATTTGAGTCTTATCTCTCTTTTTCTTAGCGCACCTTTGAGCTCTCATCTCTTAAATAGTGTGTATTTGAGTCTTATATTTTCCTTTTTGAGTGTGTCTTTGAGCCATCATCTCTTAGATATTGCGCCTTTGAGCCATATCTCTTTTCTTGTTGAGTGCACTTTTGAGCTCTCATCTCTTAGATAGTGTGCTTTCTAGCCCTATCATTTCTTTCTGAATGTGCTTTCCAACCCTTGCATACAAGATAGTGTGCCAACAAGCCCTATCTATTTCCTTTTTGAGTGTGCTTTCTAGCCCTCGCATACCAGATAATGCGCTTTTGAGCCATGTCTTTATTTTTTTAGTGCACCTTTGAGCCTTATCTCCTAGATAGTGCGTCTTTGAGCCCTTTCTTTCCCTTTTTAATGTACCTTTGAGCCCTCATCTCCTAAATAGTATGTATTTGAGCCCTATCTCTTTTCTTGTTAAGTGTGCATTTGAGTCCTCATCTCTTAGATAATACGCCTTTGAGCCCTATCGCTTTTCTTCCGATTGTGCTTTCTAGCCATATCTTTTTTTTTTAGTATGCCTTTGAGCCCTCATTTCCTAGATAGCGCGCCTTTGAGCTCTATCTCTTTTCTTTTTAAGTACGCTTTTAAGCCCTCATCTTCCACATAACGCTCCTTTGAGCCCTATTTATTTTTCTTTTGAGTGTGTCTTTGAGCTCTCAACTCCTAGATAGTGCACCTTTAAGCTACATTTCTTTTCCTTTTGAGTGTGCCTTTGAACCTTATCTCTTTTCTTTTAAGTATGCATTTGATCCCTTATCTCTTTTATTTTGAGTGTGCCTTTGAGCTCTCATCTCCCAGATAATTTGCCTTTAAGCCCTCATCTCCCAGACAGTGCTCCTTTGAGCCCTATCCCTTTTCTTTTGAGTGCAACTTTGAGCCGTTGTCTCCTAGATAATGCGCTTTCTAGCTCACATACTGGATAGTATGCTTTCTAGCCCAATCCATTTTTTTTTCTAAGGGCATTTTCTAGCCTTTACAAGAAGATAGGGTGCGAACATGCCCTATCTATTTCCTTTCGAGTGTGCTTTTGAGCCCCCACTTCTAAAACTTTAGTTAAGGATCCATCAATCTCTGAGGTATTTGTGAATGTCTCAAAATTTTAGAAGGATTGACCATTTCTTGATCTGGTAAATCCATAACCTTTTATATTTTGTTCTTTACAAGCTTATTGTCTAAAGTCTTTTATGAGATTTTCTGTCGTGAACCTTATAAAAAGGGGGTAATTATCATAACCTAATTTTTAACCCCTTGTTTTTTTTCTAAATATTTTCAAAATACCAAAAAAAATTAAAAAAATATGTTGATGTATTTACATCATTTTCAACATTTTCGGTGTCTTCTCAAAAGAATTTAAATTTTAAATTTCTTTTAAACGTGTTCAGCTTTTAATGCACCATTTTTAAAATCATTGATTTTTTTCTCATCGAGTTGACATTGATGTTGCCTTTAAAAAACAAAAATCAAAACATAAAAAGAAAGAAAGAAAAAATATTTAGATAAAGGGATCAAAGTGCAAAGGAAGAAAATAAGAAACCAAATTGTTTTTGGAACTAAGCAATAGGGAGGCCAAAAAAAAAAAAACTTAAAGAAAATAAAAAAAACCTAGAATCTCTCCCTCACTCATAAAAAACCCTAAACCTATTTTGTTACTCCTTAGCTGCTAACCACCACACAAGAAAAAGTACACCTGTAACCTTCATCTCCTCGGCTAAAAATAATTGCCAAACCCAACCTCTTTGATGCCCATTGTCACAATTGCTGGTAGCCTCTTTCCAAAACCCATGACAATGTCTCACTGTTTAACCACTCCTCATAGAACAAAAAAAAAACCCCACATCATACCTTTGGTTAGCACCTAATTTCTCACTGCCCAATGCCATTTCCCTTCTTCTTCTTCTTCTTCTTCCTTTTCTTCTTCACTGAGAGCAACATTTCTAAAACAGAACCCTCTCTTGGCAAAAACATTACAGGTACCAGCCATTCCATCTTTCACCTACATAAAAAAATAATCATGGCATTTCATTTTCTTCTCTCAGCCAGCCTCACATTTTCTTATTGTCTTCCTCAACAACGACCTCTCCCATTCTTCTCGGTATCAACCATTGCTACCATTAGCGGTAACAGACTCGTAACGCTAGCAACCATCCTCTCTACACAACCAACCCATACACCAATCATACCTCGATACATTACCAAATATTGAGGTATGATTGGTTCATTTTTATATTTAATTGCAAGTAGACCTACTATTATGTTTAGTGTTTGTCTATGTACATGTTTTCAAGATTGTCCTAAAGAATCTCATATTAGTAGTGCTATAAAATGTATTTTTTGATATTTGTATGGTACAATTGACTTAGGATTGTATTATCTAAAATGAAATGAAGTTGAGTTTGATTAACTATTCGAATGCTGATTTTGCCTGGTGTAAGGTTGATAAAAAAAAGTACTAGAAATATGTTATTTTCTAGGATCATCATTAGTATCTTGTGCAAGTAAGAAACATAACTCAATTGCCTTATCTACAACTAAAATGGAATATATAATAGCTAGTAGTTGTTGTGGTTAGATATTATAGATGAAACAAACCATAGAGGACTTTGGTCATGCATTTAATCATGTACCTATTAAGTGATAACACTAGTGCAATAAATCCATCTAAGAATTCTATACAACATTCGCGTACAAAACATATTGAAGTGATAAATCACTTCCTAAGAGATCACATGATGAAGGGTGATATTGTACTTGAGTTTCTAAGAAAAAAACATTAATTAATAGATATTTTTACAAAGCCTTAGGTAAGGATCACTTTTGCAAAATAAAGAGGAATTTAGGCTTTATTCATGCAAATGATATTTGAGGTTTTATCTTTATGTGTATACATTATTGGAAATAAGTTGGATATATTTAAGTGATAAAATGTATACCTTCTTTGCATGAAACACCTGTTCTGCAACAAAATTCATGATAGTACAGATCCGGGACAAATTGATTGACATGTTTGTCTTACCAATTCAACCGACTGACTGATTGATTAAAGTAGAGAAACAAAGCATAAGCTACTTTGTTTACAACAACATTTTGAATTCGTAGTGATGAAGGGGTCAGTTCATACTCTTTCATCGGGTTGAAAATAGGCTCCTTTTGCCTTGGTTTTTTTGATCACTGGATGGAATGATAGACTAGAGTTTTGAGTGGGGTTTAGTTTTTGAGTCTATAAATTGGACAAAAAGGTATATTTAGACTCATAAAACATATCTAAAAGAGAAAATAAAAAAAATCAGAATTCTGTATGAATTGGTCGATTAGTTTATATGATTGGATCAATTAGCCAATCGGTTGAAAGAACATAGACAGTGACACTATTGCCCAAAATCTCAGATTTTGACCCCTCAATTTCTTTGGGGTTTGGACATAATGTTTGCATGGAAAATACTCTTTTTAAGTGCATAAGAAGGATCAAAAGAGAAAATTAGGAAATCTCATGGTTGAGGTTAAATTGTTTGATTGACTAAGCTAACTCAAGACAACTGGTCATCAGGATTCCCGATAATATAAATATTGTTGTCCTTTTCTAGCAGGTCATAAAATCCTCAAATCAATTCTGAAAACTTTAACTTGAAACCCTCTTTAAAAATATCTCAAATTTCAACAAAACCCAACCTTTTCAAGTCAATTTCTTTAAGTTTCAAAGGATATGACACCTAAAAAGCATTTTCGGGATGTTGAATCAAGGACAAAACAAGCCAATGACCCTCATTGTCTTCCAAATGACAATGTGCCAATTTGATATTGTTTAAGGGCCTATTTCATTATTCAATTATGTTAGTTGATTAATAGTTTAGACTCATTAGCTTGCAACTCAAAAGGGGTCTATTAGAGTTAAGTTAGAGGAGACTATATTCTACTTTTTTATATGAAAATTTCAGCAGTAAGTTGGAAAATAAACAAGAGTTTTCCTTTTGTTTTTTTGGTGGCAAAACAACCTTTATCTGCAGGGACAAAGATCATACATTGTCTTATCGAAGACTACCTAGCTTTGTGGTGTCATTCACATACTTAGGGTTCTTAGATACAAGGTTATCTTTGGGTTCAAGTCTTTTTCCAATACATTTGGTTCTTAGATACAGGATTACCTTTGGGCCAAAGTTTTATCAAACCTGATTTTTAGCTTTTCGAGTTGTTATCTACTTTGCTGGGGGTTGCTTGACCAAGTAATCAAGAGGTTCACATCAAACAATAGTTAGGAAAATAACATAATTTAAAGAGTCGCATATGATATCTGCAATTCGTGAGTTGTAAGTGTCATCTACAAATCAAACAACACCAAGAAAGGTTACTAATTAACAGTGACTAGAGTGAGCCACACAAGAACCCCAAAGACAAGTGAGCCCGACACCTTTTGAAAACTTGTGTGACCTATTTTGTTCATTGTTTGTGACATTCTTTGATGACAAAGAAAGAAAAAAAAAGAAAATGACTCTAGAGGCACATTGAAGTTCCGATGATGATGCCACCAGTATTATATAAAAGATCCCGACAAGACAAATCTAGCAACACCAAATTAATAAGGTCATGAACATTAAACGAAGTGGGCCACACGAGCCGTTCAATGGTGTTGGAGCTCACATTCCTTTATACCATTTGTGTGGCTCACTCCGGTCGTTCTTGGTGACTTTTTTAGTATCATTGGATTCTTCTTGTCGATATCTTTCTAACAATACTGATAGTGTCACCATAGGAGTTTTGGTGTGCCTTTGAAATCTTTTTTTTTCTTTCATTTTTTCTCATGACTCATGAATTGTAGAAATCAATTGTAGACTTTCTAACCATTTTTCTAAATATTTTTCACACTGTTATTTTATCAATTGTTTTTGTTGCTATGCTTAAAAAAAAAAAAATTGAAAAAATCACGGGTATCAGCCACTTGGTTGCAGGTGGTTCATATAAAGATGCTGAAGGACAGTACTGTCCTAAACTCATTCTCCTTTGACTCCATTTTAGTTGGACCATGACTGGTTGACGGCCTTTTTATCGGCAATGAATGTAAAATTTCAGCGTGCTGAATATGCATTAACAGTTCTAATTCTTCACCTTGGTAGATGAGTTTTCTACAGATTTTGTCATCATCATATATTGCAGTGCTTTGTGATTATTGTTGTTTCGTTTCGACATGATGGTGGTGTTCGTGGGGATCATGTCATCTGATCTGATATTGCAAGCTTCTCATTGACCGCAAGCTAGCTTTTTTGCGCTTGCTTCTTTCTGTGCATGCAATCATATGATCAATTTATATACCCCATATAGCTTTATAAGGTCAGGTATGCACTTACTTACGAAGGGATGAATCATTATATTGGAGAACACTTGAATATAATAATTCCTGCTTTAGCTCCTGTTCTGGCAGAGCCCACTTCCCCATAATTTGAGAGAAATTCTTTGTTTTTCCCTTTTCTTTTATCAACATGGAGGTGGGTTATGGGCTTTGGGTCTTAAAATTCTTTCACGTTCCTTCTGTTCGTGGAAGAGGGAAGCTAACCCTGGAATGAGGGAGCTCACTCCTTGCTGGTACTTTTGTCACAATAGTATCTGCTAGCTAATATCATTTTCAGTGAAAGGTGGCCATGGATTTCATTTCATTATGATGAATCCAAAATTAAAAAAAAAATAAAAAATAAAAATGGAGCATGCTCTCCAATTCATCAGAGATTCACATGGTGACATGAGTCAAATGAAAGCATGCACAAGTTCCAAAGAGGATGTGGACACATCCTATATAATAAGACGGAGTTCCCCATGCATTTGCAAAGTTCTAAAAATCAAACCAACTGTACCAAATTATTTCATTTTCTTTCCCCTCCATACCATCTCATGAAATACTAAAAAAAAAATAAAAAATTCTAATCAACCCTAAGAGGTGTAGTTTATTGATTAGATTTTAAGTTTGCTCTCTAGAAGTTACCAGTTCGAGTCTTACAAATCTCAAGACTACTAGAGGCTTATATGGTCGTTAATTTCAGGACCCGTGGGATTAGTCGAGGTACGCACAAACTAACCCGGACACCCACATTAATAAAAAAACCTCCTAATCTCCAAGTCTTTCAAAAGAGTTTAGAAATCCATCCAATATACTCTCTAATAATATTCAAGATTGATTTTGAAATGAAACTAACAATCAACAGATCAAATTAACGAGAGGGAGAGGGAGAGGGAGAGG
>Ga0325403_1002523_pt1 | contig 16260 bp, 13 predicted proteins | sample PopdelMetagenome_19_FD_205665 | JGI IMG/M metagenome (GOLD analysis project Ga0325403, IMG submission 205665) | Populus deltoides microbial communities from Bellville, Georgia, United States - Xylem-PdKOR-R4 | ecosystem: Host-associated > Plants > Phyllosphere > Stem > Wood/Secondary xylem...
TATTCCTGATGATTTCTTGAATGTGTTGACCCAAATATCTTCCAAAAAATATTTGATCAAAATTACCTTAGTCTTTTTAGATGATTTCAAACTCGACACTATCGCCTTATTTGACACAGGTGCAGATTTAAACTGCATCCAAAAAGGCGTAGGTCCAAAACAATTTTTACAAACCACCTCTGAAAAACTCTATGCTGCTAACAATTCAAAATTGCATATTGCAGGCAAAACCCAAGCCTCTGTTTTCAACAAAGGAATTTCTCTTAAAACATTCTTTATCGTTACAAAAGATATTAATCATACCATCATTCTCGGCACCCCATTCATCGACATGATCACTCTATACAAAGCACATCATGATTGTATTACCTCCAAGATCAATAACATTAAACTTGTTTTCTCATTCTTAGAAAAATCTAAGACTAGAAATTTAAATCTAATTAAAGCATGCTTTATACGTACCTATCATATTAATGCTTTAATTCATGGAAAGCAATTCCATTTACATGATTTACAAAACCATGTTTCATTTTGTCGTATCAATAAATAATTACAAAACTCGGTTTTACAAAAGAGAATCACTGATTTACAAAGTAAGATTGAACAACAAATCTGTTCAGACTTACCCAATGCCTTCTGGAAAAGAAAACAACATGTTGTTGATCTTGCTTATGAACATACTTTTTCCGAAAAAACATATACCTATAAAGGCAAGACCTATTCAAATGAAGGTTGATCTCAAACAGCATTGCAGACTTGAAATCCTAGATATGGAGTCTAAAGGTCTTATTCAAAAGTCCAGATCACCATGGTCGTGTGCAGCCTTCTCTGTGAATAAAAACTCTGATATTGAAAGAGGCACACCAAGATTTGTGATCAACTACAAACCCTTAAATTCTGCTTTAAAATGGATTTGATATCCAATCCCAAACAAAAAAGATTTGTTACAAAAATTACATTCTGCATTTATATTTTCCAAATTTGATATGAAATCCAGATTTTGGCAAATCCATAATGATCCTAGGGATCAATACAAAACTGCATTTACAGTTCCTTTCGGCCAATACGAATGGAATGTCATGCCTTTTGGATTGAAAAAACCACCTTCTAAATTCCAACGCATTATGAATGACATCTTCAATGACATTCCAAATTATGTATTGTTTATATTAATGATGTTCTCATTTTTTCCAACTCAATAGATCAACATTTTAAGCATCTACATATATTCTTTCATGTTGTTCAACAAAATGGATTAGTTGTTTTCAAATACGAGATTTCTCTATTTCAAACTCTTGTCCATTTCCTAGGCGATTATATCTGCCAAGGTACTGTAACACCTATAGAGCGATCATTATCCTTTACAAACAAATTCCCTGATAAGATCACAAACAAAACCCAATTACAAAGGTTTTTAGGAAGTCTTAACTATGTCCTTGATTACTATCCAAACATTAGTCATCTTGCCAAACCTTTACATGATAGGTTAAAGAAAGACCCGGTCTAATGGTCTGACCTTCATACCAGCATAGTCCGACATATCAAATGGCAAGTTCAAACTATTCCACTTCTCCTTTTAGCTAACCCATTAGCTCATAAGGTAGTTGAGACTGATGCCTCAGACTTGGGTTACAGAGGGATTCTTAAACAAGTCTAAAACAACAAAGAACAAATCCTCCAATATACATCTGCTCATTTAAATGATTATCAGAAAAACTACTCCAAAATACAAACCATAGCCATTCCTGGCTTTTTTACTTTCATCATTCCATGACATCTATAAAACTCCCAATTTGGTTTCTCCGATGGTGGGATTACTTTGGTTGTCATGTTGACTTTCTCAAAAACCATCCTCTGGTTGAAAATGGTTACCTTCATTTCAAAAACAATTTTCAACCTACCCCTTTCGAAAGAAAGTTTTCCTCCCTTTTAATTTTCTATAGAAAATTCTTTATTTCATGGATGTGTTCATGGTTCTATAATTACAACCTCCAAAATAGACATCCAGTCCTTGTCTGTAAATTCAAAATCAAATGGTTGGATTCTTTTACAGCTGAATCAAAAAGTTTCAAATTAGCTGTTACAGAATGGTTATAAAAGAATCAAACAACTCCCATCATTGATCACCATCCTCAATCCAAATTTCTAGCCTGAAAGGCTCAAATAGCAGCTCTCCTTGCCTCCGCTAAAACTGAGGAAGAATACCTCCAAATAGTGCAAGGCATTATACAAAGCCAAGACCCCAAAACAGTCTTGCCCCAATCCAGCTCATCTGACTCGACATCTCCTGCCATTTTCCTTAAAGAAGACAATGAAGATAATTGCTATGGCATTCTGCCACCTATCAAAAGGCACTAAAATAAAAGTGTCGGCAGAAAATGTCAAAAATACTTTCGGTGCAGGGGTCCTCCACTTACAAATGGTGTCTCCCACTTTCAAAAGGCATCACCCACTTATAAAAGGTGTTCCCCACGTCTACAAAAGACAGACTATCCTCCTCTATATAAGGAGGCTTCATTCCACTTGAAGAGGCAAAACTGGTTACAACCATAACAAGTTTCTCTCCAGACGAATTATATTATTCCTCTGTACTTACAAACTGTATCATTTTATTCCCTACTTTGTATTCAAAACCTGTATCAGGTGTAACAACGCCACGTACTACTTTATCTATCTATAGTAAAATTTTGTTTTATTTGGTGTAATCCTTTTTTAATTTATTTGAAATCAGAGGCCACTGGGATTACACTAAATAAATAGATTCAAAAAGGATTATATATATATATATATATATAAAGAATTAGAATTGTTACATAGTACGTGAAGAATGAATCAACGCAGTACGTGGCGTTGTTACACCTGAGAATAATCTTTAGATCTGGTCACAGGTTTCCAGCCGATATACTGAGTTTGGAAAAAGAAACAAATTTCTTATGCGAATGAACATGGCTAGACCAACAATTTCAGGATCCTTGATCAAACATAGAGCATACTTAATTTTGCAGAATATTTAAAGAAATGTAAACATACATATGTAAAAACGAGAAGGTTTAAATAAATGAACCTTGAAATTTTGTATTGCTTCAATACAGGAGATATTTTTTGAGAGATGGATTACAATTTAAAACAGTGTTTTCAAGGGAAATGTAAATTGATACAGTGTTTTGTTTTTAGAAGAATTGAATCTGAAAAAATTTGTTTTCTAAGGATTGAGGGATATCTTTTTACAGCCAAGTTACCATAGAAGAGGCCAAAATGCCTTTTTAGAAAGCCTGAAGATTCCTCCTGAAGCCATTTGTTATTGCTTTCCATGATCAAGAGATGACAAGTTGGAAATTGCCCATGTTTTTTGTGGGGTTTTCCTTTTGTTGTCTTCTTTTCACCGATAATTGATTTGTCTGTTTGTAGTATCAGGTAATGTTTATAAATAAAGCCTAAAACCATAGGCCAACAAAAGTAAAAAGGGACTCAAAACAGTTGAGTCTAAAAGATATTGAAAATGAGCTCAAAACAGGTGAGCCTAAAATTATTATTTTTTATACTGTTTGCACCGAAAGATGATTTTTCTTTCTATCTAAGTGGGAGACACCTTTTGTGAGTGGATAACACCTTTAGAATCGAAAGTTTGTATGTCATTTTTTGCCGATAATTTTGTTGGGTCTTCAATGCTTTGTAATGGGTGGCAGGATGCCAAAGCAGTCATCTTCGTTATCATTTCCAAGGGAATATACTGGAGATGATGAACTGGAAGAGCTGGATTTAGATAGCACTATTTTGGGTTATTGACTTTGTATGATGCCTTGCATAATATTGAGGTATTCTTCCTCAGATTTTGCAGAGGTAAGGAGAGCTGCAGTATGGGCTTTACGAGCCAGAAATTTGGACTGAGGATGGTGGTATATAATATGGATGGATTGATTCTTTTGTAACCATTCTGTTATAGCTAGTTTTGAACTTTTACACTCTGCTGCAAAGGAATCCCACCATTTAATTTTGAATTTTCGGACAAGAACTGGATGCCCTTGCTGGAGATTGTAATTGAAGAACCATGAACATACCCATAGAACAAAGAATTTTGTACAGAAAATCAAAAAGGAAGAAAACTTTCGTTCGAAAGGAGGACGTTGAAAATTTTCCTAAAAATAGAGGCAACTATTTTCAACCAAGGGGTGGTCCTTAAGGAAGTCAATTTGGCAACCAAAGTAATCCTATCATTGAAGGAACCAGAGTGGAAGCTTTGTAGTAGTCATGGAATTATGAAAGTAAAAAAGCTAGGAATGGCTGTGTTTGGAGTTTTGGAGGAAAAAAGCATTGAACCAGGCCTGTTAGTAGTCTCAGTATGTATAGGAAAGGCTGATGTTTTGGAATGATGTACGGAGGTGTATAGGAAAAGGAATTGGTTTGTGGAGGGGTTATTGTCAGTCTGAATGATGGATGATGTTGTGGATGATGCATGTAGAGTATGCAGGTTCAGGGTGGTTTGGATGCATGTTGTGGAGGGGTTATTTCAAAAATGGTAGAATAATAGGATTGGGGTTTTGTGATATCCCAAGGTTTGTAGTGCTAGTTTGGAGGAAAAAAGTTTGGAAGTAGCGATGGAAGGATTTTCATGGTAAAAACCTTCTTCCATAGTTAAAATGTTTTGAAAGTGAGTTATAAAAATATATTGTGATTTTGATTTGGAAATATGTGTTTTTTGACTTTGTAAAGCAAGCAAGGGATTTGGGGAGGTAAACCCTGCATGTGGTTTTGAAAGGGTTTTAGAAATACTACATGTTTGTGACTCTTGGCTCTTGAAGGCTTGTTGAAAGACTTTTCGTAATGCCAGAAGTAATTCTGGTGATTTTAAAAGGGTATCAACCCAATGTTGGATTTTGTATGTATGTATTTGGGATTTTGTAGCTTCTTTGTCTTCTTCTACTACTACTTCATACCAGGATTTGATTGGTTTTACAGATAAGATGGCTGAAGCTATGAATTTTGGAGAGGGTTTTAGGCTGTCTGGTTTTATAGGTTGGATTTATAGGGCTTTCCCCTTATCTTTTTTCAAGTCTTTGGAGGCAATATGACCTCTTTTGAAGGAATTCTCGGGTTAGGAAGTCAAGAATGAAATTTGAATCTCCTTTAATGTATTCAATGTCAAAATAAAAAATGCTTAAAATAGCTTGCCAATGGGTAAAAATCAGTTTTAAAGCTAAATTTTGAACATCTTTTTTGAGAAATTCTTTTGCAGATTTGCAATCAACACATAAAAAAAAATTTTAGTTTAATAAATCACTTTGAAATTTTGTAATATAGAGAACAATTGAAAGAATCTCTTTTTTTACAGTGGAGTAATTCTTTTGACAATCATTTCAATGAGTAGATGTATACTGAAGGATTTGCTCTTTATTGTTTTGGACTTGTTTTTCAGGATCCCCCCGTAACCTAAATCTAAGGCAGTAGTCTAGACTATTTTAGGAGCTAAAGGGTTAGCTAAATGGAGAAGTGGGATGGTCTGTACTTGTTTTTTAATTTGGCAGACAAGGTTTGTATGAGTATCAAACCACGGACTAGGATTAGTTTTTAACCTGTCATGTAGAGGTTTGGTGAGACGACTAATGTTCGGAAAGTTGTCAAGAACATAATTAAGGCTACCTAGAAACCTTGTAGTTGGGTTTTATCAGTAATCTTATCAGGGAATTTGGTTGTAAAAGATAAAGATCTCTCTATTGGTGTTACAGTACCTTGACAAATATAATGTTCTAGGAAACAAACACGAGTTTGAAAGAGAGAAATTTTTTATTTGGAAACAACTAATCCATTTTGTTTCACAATATGAAAAAATGTATGGAGATGTTTGAAATGTTGATTAATAGAATAAGAGAAAATGAGTACATCATCAATGTAAACAATGCAAATTTGGAATGTACATTAAAAATATCATTCATGATGCGCTGGAATTCTGAAGGGGTATTTTTTAAGCCAAAAGGCATAACATTCCACTCATACTAGCCAAAAGGAACAGTAAATGTAGTTTTGTAACGATCTTTGAGATAAATTTGGATTTGTCAAAATCCGGACTTCATATCAAATTTAAAAAATATAAAAGCAGAATGCAGTTTTTGTAAGAAATCTTTTTTTTTTGGAATAGGATACCTAATCCATTTTAAAGCTGAATTTAATGGTTTGTAATTGAGAACTAGTCTTGGTGTGCGCCTTTCAATTTCAGAGTTTTTATTCACATAAAAAGGCTGCACATGACCATGGTGATCTGGATTTTTGGGTCAGACCTTTAGACTCTAGATCCTGGATCTCAAGTCGGCAATGTTGTTCCAAATCAGTATTCATTTGTATAGGTCTTGCTTTTGTAAGTATAAGTTTCTCGAAAAAAGTATCTTCATAAGGAAGATCAACAATGTGTTATTTTCTTTTCCAGAAAGCATTGGGTAAGTCTGAACAGATTACTTGTTCAATCTTACTCTGGAAATCAACAATTTTCTTTTGTAAATTTGGATTTTGTAATTGTTTTTCACTACAACAAAACAAAACATGGTTTTTTAAATCTTGTAAATGAAACAGTTTTCCATGAATCAATGCATTAATATGATGAGTATGGATATAACATGCTTTGATCAAATTTATATTTGTAGTTTTGGATTTTTCTAAAAATGGAAAAACGAGTTTATTATGATTTATTTTGGAAGAGATACAGTCATAATGTGTTTTATATGGTGTGATCATGTCAATGAATAGAGTGCCTAAAATGATAGTATGATTGATGCCTTTTATAACAACAAAAAATATTTTAAAAGAAATGCCTTTGTTAAAAACAAAGGTTTGGGTTTTGCCTGCAATATGAAGTTTAGAATTGTTAGTAACAAAGAGTTTTTCAGAGGTAGTTTGTAAAAATCATTTTGGAACTACTCCTTTTTTTATACAATTTAAATCTGCTCCTGTATCAAATAAGGCGATAGTGTCTAATTTGAAATCGTCTGAAAAGACTAAGGTAATTTTGATTAGATACTTTTTTGAAGATATTTGAGTTAAAACATTTAAGAAATCATCAGGAATGTGTTTTAATGTTTGTAAGTGCATGATGCGATGCATAAGACTTATTGGTTTGATCTTCTGATTCAGACTCAGTATCAAACTGACTTTTTATTTTGGATAGAAGGTGTTGTAGGATGGCTTAGTCTTTTTATTGAGCTTCTTTTAGGGTTTGTAACTCAGATTTGAGGGTTTTTATCTTATATTGTAATTCGAGGATGGTAGCTGAGGTTTTGGACTTCTTTCAACTGAGGATTTTTATAAGGTCATAGGTATTGGTACTAGTTGTAGGTAAGACAAAATGGTTTTGGGGATTAGAATGGGGTGCTTATGTTTTATTGAAGTTATTCAACAATTTATCTAGATAAGTTTCTTGTAATTGAGGATCATCAAGTCTTTTGATAGCCTCGAGGATAAACTCTTGATCTCTAGTTAAGACACTAATTTGTTTGGAGTTTGTTGAAGTGTCTGAACTAGAACCGGAAGTTGCTAATACATTTATTTGGAATTCTACTTTAGAAATGTTTGAAGAATTGGGATCAGTGTCTGAGGTTTCAATGTAGAAATTTTGTAATTGGTTGATAATGTCGTCATCTAATTGGAGTTCATGTAGTTTGGTATTAATTTTACAGAAACAGGACGTATGTCCTTTCTGTCCATATTTGTAACAAGTAATGGTTTTAAGGTTAAATTTCTGTTTGGGCTTAGGAGGGGAAGTTTTATGGGTTTTGGTAAACTTCTTGTAAGGTTTTTTGTAATATGTTTGCTTGGGTTTGGAGTAAAATTGTTTCCAATATTTATGGGCTGATTTTTTATAAGGAGATTTGCTATGGTTTGGATAATTTCTGGGTTAGGAGCAATTACCACTACAATAGGGTTTTTTGGTGGGAAGGTCAAACTGGTGACAGAAACAACCAAGTTCTTGTCTGGTACGTTTCATTTCTCAGTTCAGATGTTTTTGAAGTTTAAGATCTTGGTAGATCTTGAGACCTTCCTTTTGGGTGAAGCTAACAAGTTCACCATATGTAAGCTAGTCATATGGAATGGTTTTGGATGTAAGGGTATTTTTAATTTTGTTTCGGACTTTTTCTCCTAAGAGAATTGGCAAATCTGCAAGGAATTTTTCTTTTTAAAAGGGTTGGTTTAAGTCTTCTCTAAGCATAGCATGAGTAAGGAAAGTATTTTTGTACCACTAAAAGTCACTGAGCTTTTTACACCTAAAGTTAAAATGGAGTTCAGTATTCTTGTCTTTCAGATGGGAAGGATCTCCGATAAAATGTAAGGAAATGATAAGAATAAGTGTTGACACAGTATCTTGGATGGTGTTTCCTAAAGAATCAAGGATGAGTGTTTGGTCTTTATAGGTTTGGATATAATTTAGAATTTGTAAATGGTCTGTTTTAGTGAGATAGTAATCTTACCATCCTTTCACTAGCCGGAGAAACCTACAATAAGAAGTTTAGTTATAGCCTTATTTGGGGTTCCTGTTTGGGTTTTGTAGGTGTTAGCTGTCATTGTCTTTTGTTGAAAGGTAACATCCTAAATACCCTCTAACAAATGATAATGATAGCTAACGCCTACAAAACTCAAATAGGAACCCTAGATAAAGCTATATTTGAACTCCTTATTGCTGATTTCTCCGACTAGTTAAAAAAATAGTGGGATTATTATCTCATTGAAATAGACCATTTATAAATTTTAAATTCTATTCAAACCTATAAAATCAAATATTTATTCTTGTTTCTTTAAAAAACACCATCTAAAATGTTGTGTGGATATTTATTCTTACTATTTTTTTTTATATTTTATCGGAGATTTTTACCAGACAAGAATGCTGAAATCCTTGAACTTTAACTTTAACTTTAGGTGTGTGTGTGTGTGTAACAAACGACTATGATGAATAATATAAGAGTAAATATTTTGACATACTTGACAGAGGAACACCACGTACAGGCTGCACTATTGCCACTGGTGAAGTCTGCTCACTGGTTGTATCCAAGGACTGCTATCAGGACTGAAGCTCACGGTGGAGTTGAGAGAAGCTTCCTGGTGTGGAGGTTAGTACGGTGGGAGATGGTGGTTCTCACGGTGCAAAGAAAGAGATGTTGCCGCAGCAGGTGACTGTGTTGTTGGAGTTCACGGTTGCTGTGTGAGGTGACTGGTAGCAAAACTACCCACGGTGGCTGATCTTGGAGGATCTGGTGCTGGGGTGGAGACTGACCATGGTGAGGAGCTGCTGGTGTGGAGTAGGTATTACTGCTGCTGCTTTGACTGGAAGGGAGAGCCTCTTACTGCTGGAAGAGTAAACTGCTGCTCATGGTTGGAACCAGAAGTTTTTTGTGACTGAGAAGAAACTCTTGCTGCTGGAAAGAGGGTGAAGTTGTTGGTCACAGTCTGAGGAGAAGCAATCTCTATTACTGCTACTGAAAGGAAGCTACTGATGGAAAGCAGTCTCTGTTACTGGAAGGAGGATGAAGCTAGCCAAGATGACTGAAAAGAGATGCTGGTGAAGCTAGTCACCGTGGCTGAAGGTTGATGCAGAGGAGATATCACAGTGCTGGATGTTGAAGAGCTGACTGCTAATTTTCCTTGGGTGGGAGAGCAAGGGTCCCTCTGGTTTTTCCTTCTCCCTTTTCTGCAAAGAGAGGTCAGGTTTTTTGTGGTGTCTTTTTTCTGTTGGAATCTTATTATTGGAGAGAGGGTGTTTTTTATTCCTTTCTTTTTTCAAAAAGTGAGTGCTGGACAGTGTGTGCCTGCTGCTCCCCTGATATCTCCCCCTGACCTATTTATAGGTAAAATGATGGTTTTTCTTCCTTTTAATATTGCTTCGTTTCCGAGAAACCTGGTGACTAAATAATTTAAAATTATTTTGGTTTTTTTTAAAATATTTTTTTATTTTAATAATTTAAAAAATAAACAACATCTAAAAAAATAAACAGTAATTTTAAAATAAGCTTATTAAAAGTTGAATGTCTTAAGAACAAATTTTTGAATTAAATTCCTTTTGAAAAGACATTAAAAATAATTAAAATACATCAAAAATATATTTTTTAGATTTTTGTTATTTTTTTATTTTAAATTTTTTTAAAAATTTTTAATAAAACATATTTTTTTATATAGTTTATGAAAAAACAATGTTAATGTTGACTTGACAAAAAAATTAAACAATGATTTTAAAATTAACGTGTTAAAAAAATAAATTTTTGAATTAAAATTTTTTTAAAAGATATTAAATACATTAAAATATATATTTTTTGAATTTCTTTAAGAACTGTTAATAAAACAAAATAAAAAAATAGATAATAAACTTATTTTATCATAAACTTAATCCTAACAAATTTATAATAATATCAAAAATATAAACTAGAAAAGAATGTAAATAAAATGATAGGTATAAGAAAGTTGTAAATAAAACAATAAAAAATATATAAGATGTGATAGGTAAAAAAAATGATAAATAACATATAAAAATATAAATAAATTTTAAAAATAAATTGTGTATATATGACTCATTTGTTTTTAGTTATTAAATAACTTATTTATAATATCACAAAGATAGAATTTTACTAATTTACTTGAAAACGAATAATGAATAATTATTGTTTTTAATTAACTAGATGATTTATTTTTTATATAAATAATATCAAAGTAAATATACTTACATGATATTAGCTAGAAATATGTTAAGTTTTGATTTTAATATAAATATAGTAAGATTTCTTTATATATGTATATATATGTGTGTGTGTGTAAATAATTCGGCCTATCTTCCCATTTGAGATATCGAAGAAGGATGGAAGGTTGGGGAAAGTATTGTGAGATTTTATTGGGCTTAGAGGGGCTAAATTGTAAAACACATTATGAAGAGGACTAATTTGTAATAATCCCTAAAATAAATTTCATATTATACTTTAAAAGGTCACGCACACACAAGAATCACAAACAAAGTTTCCCCAGAACTCTCTCTCTCTCTCAATTGTTAAAGCTTCGATCTTTTGATACAAATTATACTAATGTCTTCCTCCGATAATAACTCGGACCCGAATCAACCCAAACCGGGTACCCGTCTCTACAACCCCTATCAGGATCTCCACTTACCCTCCCAGACACTCTACCATCTCCCCACCTCGCCCGAATATCTCTTTACCGAGGAATCCCTCCACCAACGCCGCTCTTGGGGCGAAAACCTTACCTTCTACACCGGCTCCGCCTACCTCTCCGCTTCCATTGCTGGCGGCGCCGCCGGATTCTTCTCCGCTTTCCGATCCTTCGAGCCCACCGATACCCTCAAGCTTAAGGTCAACAGGATCCTCAACTCCTCCGGTCATTCAGGTCGGGTCTGGGGTAACCGGGTCGGAGTTGTGGGTTTGATTTACGCCGGGATGGAGAGTGGCATCGTAGCGATCACCGATAGGGACGATGTGTGGAGTAGCGTGGCTGCTGGGCTTGGAACTGGGGCGGTTTGTAGGGCGGCCAGGGGGGTTAGGTCGGCGGCGGTGGCAGGTGCGCTTGGTGGGTTGGCGGCTGGTGCGGTGGTGGCTGGGAAGCAGGCGTTGAAGAGGTATGCAATGATTTGAAGGAAAGAGTGAGAGAGAGAGAGAGAGAGAGAGACCAAATTGAAAAAAATGATAAAAAAGTGAGTTTTTAGTTTTTTTATTATTATTATTGAGTTGTATTTGTTTCATTTTTTATAATGAATCTGTTGTTAGTGATTACAATGATCAAAAAAGACTTGTTGGAATCAAAAAATTCAAAGTAATTTGTTAGCATAAGCATGCTGAAGAATGACACTGATGCAACTGGTTCGAAGATGAATATCATGCTATCTTTCTTGTATCTATGGAATGATTGGCTGTTACTGTTTTAGATACTTCGCAATTCCTCAGTCACATTGTCTCTTGTGGATTGAACAGAATGGTGGCTTTTCTGCCGGATGAGATTTAGATAACGAGGAGGATGATTTTTCTTGTTTCCTCTATCAACATGGTATTTGCACTTATTTTTTTTTTATTTACAGCGGTAATTAGTTTCATCTGAAAGCATTAGAAATAGCGTCGAATGATGACATGATGGCTGAGCCCTACCTATTCTTTTGGTGTTCTAATTTTCCAAATTGTTGCTACTCCAGCTATCTCCAATTTGCCATTAAAGAATCCTCTTCATCCTTTCTCGCTAAACTAAGCTAGAATCTGGATTCAAGTTCTTAAGTGTGCTAGCATTGTTGACTCTGATGATTGTATGATTGGGTTCTGGAAAGAAATGTGATTAGTTTATCCATGGATTTGAGGAATATTGACAGATTTGCTCCTTCGTTTGATTGTTGGTGTTTGAATTTGTGTCAGCTTCTCCGCTAAGAATTGCTTGGGTTTCTGGATGTGGATTCTGGTTAAATGTCTTATCAATCTCATTCTGTTCTAGTTGTTGTTATTTAAGCTATCAACCTGAAGCTAGATGTATTCAATGTCTGCTTATTGTGTGGGAAACCCTGGAAGATTGAATCATGCCTTCATCATTTGTTCATGTATCAGTGACCTGATAGATAATGTAATACTTTTCTTCCCTCACTAATCTACTATTGATGGAAATAAGGATTTCATTGTACCAAAATCCATACTACAGCGACTAAAGAGGAAGCATCCTTAAACTGTGAGCACCAAAACTGTTCTTTCCCCGTGTAATATCTCCCTGTTTATTCACCCTAAAAAGAATGTGGTCTGGTAATATCGGCAAAATCCTGGTAATATCTGCAAAATCATTGAATGCTTTGTGACAATGTGACTTTGACATGAACAGAGATATAGTTTGGATAAGAATGCTCTTATTGCCTTGCTTTGTGGTGATGGTTTGGATTTTGAAATGCTGTATGTCAGGAAGGTTGTATTAAAACCATATGGCTCCACCAAAATTGATCATGATGTTGATAATTTCTGGTAGAGGCTTGTTGTTTCTTTCGTTATTCTCTGCATCAATTTTCCCTGCAGGCTATAGAGGTGGTAATATTCCCATGGATAATTATTTTGTGTTGTGTGGGGGGGGTGGGGGGGGCAAATGGATCTCTGCATCAATCTTCCCTGGAGACTTTGTTTCTTTTCAGCAGTCTGCTGTAGCTTTCATTGCAACTTGTATCTGGATCAATTGCTATATGCATGGATTGTGCTCCATAATTGACATGCTTTTCATCAATTGTGAATGGAATCAGGATCCCATTGCTGATGCATGCATGTTAGGCTAACAATGGGCAACCCGCCGTGATGTTCTCTAGGAATGCATCATGATAAGAAATAAAAACGTAAAACAATCAGGAATTTTGTAAGAAATGTGAACAGGTAGTGTGTGGAATGAGTCGCCATCTCTTTCACACAATACAGTGCTGCACATGTAGGAGTAACGAGTAGCTGCTTCTTACATAAATCATAACCAGAGTTTTGAAGGGCTTCTGTCCGTTACTGCTCTGAAGAAAGGAGAGGACACTTTAAAGGGATATTTGAAATTGTGTTTATGGTTGATTTTTAAAGTTTTTTTATTAAAATAATATTTTTTTTATTTTAAAAAAATTATTTTTAACATATTAAAATTAAAATTAAAATGATTTGAAAATACTAAAAAAAAATTAATTTGAAATAAAAAAAATTAATTAATTTTTTTAAAAGAATGCTTAACCTTGCGAAGCAGGGGAGCTTGCTTCCCCGTGGAAATGATGGCTTCTTATGGAACGAGAGCTTTACATCTACTAGTTTGTATAACATGGATGCTTTGTAAGTTCCTAAGCGAAACTGATTTGTTTGTGCACAAGGTTCAGATGGATAATATCCCAGCTAAAATAATTGGAGTAAACATGAAAGCATTCATTTCCATGGGAATTACAAGTTGGTGACGTCCTGATGGGAAAATCTCTTCTCCAGACTTGGGGAGAAGCAAATTACGATTTCTAAACTGGAAACATGGAAATTTCACTTGATGCTGACATGAGCTCGTCCAAATCCATGATTATCATAACGAAGCGTTGTCAAACTGGATTCTCGAAGACATTTCACCTTGAATGGGTTAAGAGAACGCCGTGCAAAGCCATGTGTTATCAGAATTACAAGGAGTCAGAACCTGAAAGGAAATGCAGGGCAACAGCATACTGTCATCAGCTCCCGGGTTAGAAGAAAAGGAACACAGAAAACCAGTCATGCTCGTTTACTATATGTCCATCCACAGGATCGAGCTTCGTTCAACGAGGAACGTGAGTAGCACCAGCTAGATCATTGAATCATTCATCTATTTAAATGTTAAATTTGAAGTGGGGGGGAGGTCTTGTGCATTACCCACAAAAAGGGGGTTATTACCCTCTGCGAGGGAAAAATTGGGTTTGCAGTTCAAGCCTCAATGCCCCACTTATTCGGTTATTCCACCAAATGTTGTTGCTATAAAGAGTTTCCTGGTGATACATAAACGCCAAACAAATAGAACTCGGCAATGACAATTGGGATTACATCAAGTACCTCTGGTGTTAATCACAGCCAAAACAGAGATGACTACTGAAAGAAATGATGAGAGCAGCCACCGAGTGATCTACAGCAACATTGACTCGGGATTCTCAATGTAGCCTTTGAAAGCTTTTAGCCATTCAGCACCGATTGCACCTGAACAGGACCAGTGGAATCAACAAGGTTATATCATCATAATTCTCAAAGATGATGTTGAATAATGCTAAAGATGTTTGTATGACTAAAGAAGTCAACAGAAGTACATACCATCTATAACACGATGATCACAGCTTAGCGTCACTGACATGAAGGAAGCGAATTTGAAATCATCGTGACCCGAACCAGGGATGACCCTCTTCTCAGCTGCTCAAGGAAAACGTCAGTGAATTTGGTCTGGAAGTTGTAATTAAATGCCTATAATTTGGTCTGGAAGTAGTAATTAAGTGCCTGTCTTACCAGAGCCAACCGCTAGAATGCCTGATTGAGGAGGATTAATGATTGCACAAAATTGTCTGATGCCAAAGGGCCCTCCCAGGTTGGAAACAGTAAATGTGCCTCTCTGAAAAAGGAAAAACACACATTCATAAGCAGTTCATGTGCGATAACCATCCACTAGCAAACTGAACCAAAATCCTGACCTCATAATCTTCTGGTTTCAAGCTATTCTCTTTAGCTTTTTGGGCCAAATTCTTCACGTCATCAGAAATCTTGGACAGGCCTTTCTTGTCTGCGTCCTGCAGATTTTACAGCATAAGTTCTGGTCACATGCCCGATACCTAGAACAAAATCATGAAACTTTTTGCAAAACAGAAACGACTTTAGACAATTACGCACCTTAATAACTGGGACATATAGTCCATTATCTGTCTGTAGTGCTACATTGATATTAACATTATTATACCTGAATTAGAAGAAAAACGAAATGTCATATTAAATGAGGTATCACAGATTAATCATCAATCTTAAAGAGTATATTAGCCAGTTCTTACTGGCGGATATAGTTATCAGTCCATGAACTATTGCACTGGGGAACTTTCCTCAGAGCCAAAGCAGCAGCCTGTAGTTACAGTGACATGGAATTATTCTCTAACAAAAATTTCAAAACAGGCACAACCAATTAAGATTTTAAAGTCCACAATGATAACAGCATGTGCCAAGGAGATAGTTCAGAAGGGGAAAAACATTGATGCTGTTTTTCACTTTGAAGAATTTCAGGATAATCTCCAATGTGAAGTGTTGGTGCCTCGTAGTTTTAATAAATTGTGTCCTGTCAACAGGCCAGCCAATACAAGGACCAAAGCCATCCATCAGTTTTAGTAGCAGAGTTCCACTGTCAAAGATGAATTGAACTTTTTAAAAGGAAAACCACACTAAAAGACTCCCTTTTCCACAGTTGACAATCTTCTTCATACTAATATAGCCAAAAGAGCTCACTCTAAGAAATAAAGTTACTTAATCCAACGAGAATATGGCTCCATCTAGATTATGACAGATTTTTAATGTAAAATTTCTGGAATGTGGTCACCTGTCATTTTTCCAAGCAATATAGTAAGCGCATCTATACCAAATGTGATGAAATATACCTTGATTACAAGATCATTTAAAGATATTCGCTTCCCACCTGAAGCTTCTTGTAACAAATTCAGTTGGCTCCGCAAACTGTGTGCAAAAGAATTTTTAGAAATCATAGAACATCATGATGCATTTAAAAGATGGCAGAAACTAGCACTAACCTCATAAGTTTGTCAACACATGTATC
>Ga0325403_1002524_pt1 | contig 16259 bp, 7 predicted proteins | sample PopdelMetagenome_19_FD_205665 | JGI IMG/M metagenome (GOLD analysis project Ga0325403, IMG submission 205665) | Populus deltoides microbial communities from Bellville, Georgia, United States - Xylem-PdKOR-R4 | ecosystem: Host-associated > Plants > Phyllosphere > Stem > Wood/Secondary xylem...
ATGTCCCATAGGAGAAGGAAAGGAGAAATTAATATCATAAAATGATGTTGTTTCCATAATCCTTAGTCTCGGTGCTCCTGTGTTTTGTCTAAATGCTGAACTTTTTTTAAAAAACAAAATACGTTCAACTAGCAATGTTTTATAACATAAATTAATTTTATTTTAATTAAATAAAAAAATATAAAAAATAATGATGAATGGAATAAATTTAAAAAGATTAATTAGGATAACTTGAAAAAATATTTAAAAAATAAAACAATATATCTCAATTCACAACTCATTAAATATAAAAAAAAATGAGGTAAAAAAAATAAAAACCAGTCTTGATCAACCCAGTTTAATATAACAAATTTATAATCCTAATAATCATGCTTGAGCCAACCTGAAATATTCCACAAAACCTGCAGCTTGGATCATGATATTAAAATAATTTGATAAAAAATAATGAAAATTATAAGGTCTTTTTATTTTAAAAAAAATTGTGTTAACTTTTTAAATTCGTGACCCAGATCATTAGACCCGAAGCACCCTACCTGAAAAAACTATAAAGTCTAATTCTCAACCAATCAACTATTAAAAGATAAAATTAACAAAAAGAATTTCAATTACACAAAAGAATTAAAAAATAGCAATTAAAAGAATGAAGATCAAAATTGAAGTATAAAATAAATTTTATATTTGATTGAACAGTGAGATTAAAAAGAAAAATCAATTTAGCAAAAGGACCCAAAAAATTCAAAAGAATAAGGATCAAAATTAACATTAAAAAATTGATTGAAGGGTGCAATTGAAAAGAATAATAACTTTTATAAAAGAATCAAGAAAAAAAATAGAAAATATAATACCATTAATTTGGATTGAACGATGAAATTAAAAACTAATAAAACTTTTATAAAAGAAAAAAAATCAAAAGAATAAGGATGAAATTGGAAAATATAATATTTGGTAAATTAGAATTGAAGAATAAAACTAAAAAAAAAACTTCTACAAAAGGACTAAGAAGAAAAATTACATTATAAAAGAATAAAGATTGAAATTGAAATACCAACAATAAAGAGAGACAAATTGTAATTTTTTGGGGAGGAGAAAGAAAAGAACATGAAAAAAAAGAGGAAAGGTTCAGTAGTAATAAACCGAACCACCACCACCAACACGCACCGCTTCACCAAAAAAACAAATATGGTGGCACTTCTAACTACATAGTAAAATAGTATTTTTAGATATCGAAAAGCACCACATGCATTGCTCGAAGTGCATGGACACCTTCCATGCACCTCCAAGTGTTGTACACATGCCTGTCTTTTTTATATATATTTAGCTAAATACCAAATCGCCCCTTAGCTGACATGATAATAACGAGAAAATCTTTGTGAAAAGATATAAAAAAAAAAAAAGCTCATTGAGGCTAGATTTAATTTTTTGACTTACAATGATATTTTGATCGTTTCACTCTGCTTTTAGTTTTTTTATATTTGGCCTCGATTTTACATGAAAATAATGAAAAAAACCATTTTAGAAGTACCAAGTTACCATTTGATGTCAATATTAAAATTTTTGCTTTTAAAGATATTTCGGTCATTTTGCTACGCTTTTAGAATATGAAAAGACTTACATACCTCTAGTTAATTTGGTAATGACTAATGCACCATGTAAAAAGACCTTAATTCCCCTAATAGCTAGTTTAAAATTTTCTAGTTTGAAGAAAAAAATCACCATTATATTATTCTTGTGAACAATGTTTTTGAGTCTACATCTACAATGTTTTCCTAAAACTATTTAGCTTTTTTAATAAAGAAACTCATTTTGAGTTTTAATTTATTGATTTAATTTTCTTTCTTTCTCGTGTAGAAACTAGGTGTCCAATAAGCTATCATATTAATATAAATAAAGAAACAACCGTGTTTGTTTTAGGATTTATCCAGGAGTATTTCTGCTTCTGTTTTTGAGAGTTTTTTAAAAAATATTTTTTACTTGAAAAATTATTAAATTGATGTTTTTTAGTATTTATCATGGTTTTAATGTGTTAATGTCAAAAATTAAAAAATTATTTTAATATATTTTTAAACAAAAAATATTTTGAAAAACATATACGCCACAATCCCAAACGCACGCTTAATAGGTGCAAGTGATTATAGGGTTTTTTTTTTCTTAATTCATCACTATAAATTTAATTTTTTTTTTATTATCATCATCTTTATCTATTCTGATATATGTTTTTGTTTTCTTATTAAAGATAACCTAACATCCATGAATTCTTATATCCAAATCATGAGAAAATCACCATCATAAAATCTTCACTAACTTTAACAAAAATCACATCTATATGATCCTCTTAACACTCCTTTATCTTTGATTTTTTTAGATCTCTCTTCAACTTTCTATATAAAAAAAATTAAGTGTAATCATTATTATAATATTAATAGCATTCTTTATGTTCATAATCCATTTTTGATTTTCAACGTTATCTTAACTCTAACAATTCAAATTATTTCTCCTTAATATATTTACATTACTATGATTAAAATTTGTTATAGATGCTCTATCTTCCTTGTTATTACTAAGCTTTTTAAACTTCACACTCTTTAATAGCATATTAGTGATGTACTTTATCTTGTTGATCTTTTTACATGTTATTATAAAAAAAAGCTATTTATTTATTGAATTGATTAATAACAATAATTGTTCAATGTTACTTTTCAAGCAGAAATAGTAAAAAGGGGTTAAATCGACCATTAATTAAAAAATTAAAATTCATATTAACGACCAATCAATTAAGTCCTATATAGAAAATGAGTATTTAGTAGGATAACTGATTGATATTACAGATTGATATGAACACATATGACTACCAAAAAGATTCATAAGATTAAAAAAAATACAAATTATATTAGGATTAATATTGTACAATCCATATCTTCAATAGACAATTTGTATAGGAATATGTTTTATTTTTACATGAAATTTTATCTCTGTAACAATATAAATAGGTTATCAAGTAGCTTAAAATGATGGTCAACCCCATAAACATAATTTGTTATGCAATTATTTATAACTTTCTACTATCTATTGCTTTTTTTATTTATTACAATTTATTTCTTTATAGCTTTTATTTACAATATTTTTTATTGCTTTCCTTTACTTTTGCATTCTTCTCTAGTTTGTAGTTTTGGCAATACCTCTTTTTTATTCTAAACTTGTTAGGGTCAAGTTTAGAACTTCACGTTTCATTTGATTAACAAGTATGCTATCTTCTTTTGCTCAATATTAAGTTTTTAGTTGTAGTTTCTTTTTATTGGAAAGAAAAAAAACGATGAACATATAGCATATTGATCAAGAAACCAATAATTAATCAGCATGATGATGATCATCATCGATCATCTAATTATCTATCATATCAGCAAATAGGAATTCCTAGCGGGACTAAGTTGTTAGATTAATAACATATTAGTAACCATGCCAAAAACACCATCTAGGAAAAACATGGTCATAATAGGTGATGATAAGTCAATCCACATGGCTAATAGAGGCCATTCCTCTAGCAACAAAGAGCCTAATACCAATTCATCAATACAAGTACTAATGGAACAACCTATAATAGACATGAAACAATATGAATCTTTATCGTCTAATTCCCCACTACAATAAAAAAAAATATTATTCTTGGACAAAACCCTATTATCTTTAAGCGACTCATGCTCTCAGCTTTTTCAATATCATTACCTCTACCAACATCTAGTGAATATGTTGGTGTTTTTATGCCTCCAATATGACCCTATATTTATTCATTTTAGGGATTTAATAGTGTAATTAGGTTGTCATAACCAGTTTTTCCTTATTTGTTGGTCAGTAATAAGTATAATTAGGTACGATTGCTAATAAGATACCACACACTCTAAAAGTGTATACGCAACCTCAAACCAACTACTTTGCTCAACAACTTTATCTACAACAATAATAACCTATACTTGAGCATTTTAATGTATCATGGTCTACCTTTTAGTAAGGAAATCTCAATCCTTTTAGCACATATTATTGACCAACAAATAAGGGAAAAATTGATAAGGTTGAGTTAGCTTAACATTGAAAAAAGATGGGGTTACAAGTTAGATGTACAACTAGGTCAACATATAATCATTGATGTCCTGAATGGATTGATAGGTTAAATTCAATTCTAAAAGGAATAAAATTTCTAATTTCAAACATGTTTCTTAGAAGGATAATCTTTCAACAAAGAAACATATCATTAAGTTTACTTATCAATATGGTGATGGTGTTACCAATCATGTTATGAAACTCGAGTTATTTGGTTCATCACTAACCAAAACTGTGTTTTACTAGTTTTTTACATTGCCGTTTACCTCCATTAACATCTGGAAAGAGATTAAGGCTTGTTTTCATTAGCACTTCTATAAAACAGAACCAGAAGTAACATTGGTTAATTTGTCCATGATGGTTTAAGGCCTATAATAGTTCATATAAAGCTATGTTCTTTTGTTTAAGGACTATGAAAACCAAATGCACTACAACATAATATGATGGGAGTGTATCAATTTAATTTTGAAATGGATGGAGTGGAACCTCAAAAAAAGATTTATAGGAACCAAATATTTTAATAGTTATACCCTTACATAAGATTTTTTTTATATATATGAAGAAATGCTAACAAAGCAAGTAGAAAAGAAATCACATAGGGGAATATACCTTGTTGGCTATCTAAATGAGGTCATGGTGGGCCATTTTATGATTAATTTGGACTCCGATAAGGAGTTTGAAAAAGTTCAGCAACATCTTATATCAATTGTTGAACTTAAAATAGGAAATCATTTGAGATTGCTACATGAATAAAACCAAAAATGGTTAACAAGCTTACTAGTAAAAATGCAATAACGACAAAAGAAATTAGTAAATATAAGAAGTACTCATTCAATATCAAGAGAATATAAGAGATATTTAATTTATTGATACAAGCATGATACCTTAAACACTTGGAAAATCACACAATACCCACTACTGAACAAATAAAGAAGAAGAAATATTGAAAGTGTCATGACTCATAAAGATATGATACTAATAGTTGTGTTATTTTCACAAACTAGATTCAGAAGGTATAGGAAGTTGGTTGAATTCTTTTCTTAAAAAAGAAAATGAAAGTGAATAATAACTCATTCTCTAAAGTGATAATAATCTACATTATTTATAAACAATGATACTAATAGTTGTGTAATTTTCACAAACTAGATTAAGAAGGTATACAAAGTTGGTTGAATTCTTTTCTTAGAAAAGAAAATGAAAGTGAATAATAACTCATTCTTTAAAGTAATAATAATCTATACTACTTATAACGAAAAAGACTTATTAGTAAAATAAAAGTACAACAAGCCTAATCAACCATGACAAATGTTGGAATTGGTCACTAACAGTCCTACAAGAAAGAGGTATATTGATTGTGATAAAGCCTAGGAATGGGAATTAGGGTATCATGATAAATCCTTTATAAAGTAAACCAGTTCTTTATTTATCATATAATTTTATCTAAGAGAAAAGAATTAGGGATAAATTGAATAACTTGGCACACAATAAAAGACCATGTCATTTAAGAGTAAAAGATCCACTAATAATAAATGACATGAACATTAGCCAAATAAAAGTCATCAAATTTTAATAATGAAAATGATGAATTAGTTAGCAATCATTAGCTTCTTCTAGATTTGGAAAATATATGGAAACCAAGTCAATCATCCAAGACACAGTTTAAAAGGATCTAATGACTTAACATACTAGTAAGAAACGATGATACTAAACCATACACCTTCCTAAGAGAACAAAGTTTTGGGGTTAGAAAGTACTAGCGTTCGGGTCAACAATCAGCAATAACAAATATTTATCAAATTGTGAGCACATGGTGTTAATCATTAACCACACACAAGATTAGTGTTAGACAATATTAAGCCTAATTCAATAATAAAACAGGTTAATTTCACTCTGAAATGGTCGATTCTAATCCAAGAACCACCTTTATCCATTAAAAGATAGATTTTTAAAAAGATTTCTAAAAAAAATGGATAAGTTTATCACGAAGATGGTGAAGCAATTTGAATAAGGTGACTAACCATGACTTGAGAGTGAATAGGTAATGACTAATTGTTGCTAACCCATTTTATATATAAAATAAATAAAATAAAATAATGATAATATATATATATATAATAAATAAGATAAGTGTAAGGAAATACACCTGGAGCAAGCCTAAAAAGAAATGTCTTAGTCCAATGATGGAAGGCTAGAATGTCAAGCGAGATTGATAAACCAAAATAGCAATCCAAGGTTTCAATTGACAAAACTCATTAGTAAAAATATTTGTTTTTGATGTTTAAAGACTCAATTGAAATTTTTAAAAGTTTAATTATTTAATTGAGGGTTTAATCGCAAGAGAGATCAACTTTTAGAGGTCAATTGAAATAATTGATGTTTAAGGACTCAATTGGAAGCTTAGAAAATTTAAATTAGCCAAATCAGGGGTTTAATTGCACAAAAATCAAAGTGTGGGGGAGCAAATAGGGGTTTAATTGAACTTTCTGTAAGTCAATGATCAATTTGCAAAACACACGCGACTTTAGAGACTGGAATCATGAGAAATCAGAGGTTAAATCGAAAAAATTGAAAGTTTAGTGGTCATTTAGAGGCATAATCAAAAAAATTAGAAACCAATTACCAACTTGTAAAAAGCACTCAAAATTGGGGATGACAAATGATGTTGACAGGGACATAATTGCATAAAATTATAAAGAAATAGGGAAATTAAGGATAAAATAGAAAGAAATCAGTAGATAAGAGATCGAATTGAACTTTGACAGATCCCAAATCAAAAGAAAACTTTAATCTATAGGAATTAGTCAAAATGGTGTCGTTCAAGGTATTATGCTTCTTCTTCTTTAGTTTTTTGGCTTATTGAGGAGACATTTTTAGACGATTAAATAAGATGTTTTTTTGTCACCCCAAAGGCTGAAACCACTACCATTCGACTAAGAAACACCTCCTCTACAATCCCATGTCTTTAATATCAAACATTTACATCCCATTTCTCCATAAATCTTTATGACATCTTGTCCCTGGTCAGCCAAGACCACAGTTTTCAGACATTATACGGTTTGGGTAGACACTTTCAAACGTTTGAATGTGAATCTACAAACCTTCAAATCAAGCAAGGTTAGGTCCAACCGAAAGGCATGCACCCCCTTTATCAAGTCCAGGTGGTCTCAAATGACATTAACATCGAAGATGCCCCAACGAGGTCTTGAAAGTGGCTGGTCTGGTCAGCCTTGACAGGAACACTCAATTGCAGAAGAACATTTAGCCTTTTTCATTTGTTTCCATATAGAAGCCTACATAAGGATTACATCAAGGGTTTAAAACTTTTCTCTCTAGATCCAAGAGCAGAAAACACCCACATTTAGTCCTTAAACACCCTACAAAACCACCTACACCTAAAACCAGTTAGGTTTTAGTTTGTTGGAACCCTAGACAACCCATCTAGCAGACCTAAACCTACCTATAAAAGAAGAGGTTGAAAAATAGAAAAATAGAGGAAAAACATAAAGAAAAATAGAGGAGAAATAGAGAGAAATAGAGAGAGATGAAAAAAAGAAAAGAGAAGAGGAAAAGAAATTAGGCTAAAAGGAAAAGGTCTTATCTAGAAAGCTTTTAAAGCTTTAGATTTGGTCTAGGGAGGTTTGGAAACAAGAAGAAAGGCAGACAACACCAAGAATTAATTCATATTTGAATTTTCAAAGTTAAAAAGGTATACACATTCAAACCTTAAGAGCGGAGTCCATGAGGCCTGTTAGATCCTTCTTTTTTGTTCAATAGGAAGTTTTAAATGCCATAATATGCTTTTGATTGTGTTTCTACCATTTTATTACATGAAACTTGGGTTTAAGGGATTGCCAAAGGTGTTAGCAAAGGGGTCGAGGCACTTTCTGTTAATGAAAGGTAGCCTCTGCTTCTAGGTAGTTGATGTGACCATTTGAAGTGAAAATGTTCAGATTTTGAAGCTCTTTCTGTTAAAGTTTAATTGTTGTTTTGGGTTGGTAGCTTTTAGGTTTTGGAATCAATGCATTTTTTTCTAGTTTTTGTGTTGTTTTGTTGTTTCATTGGCCATTATGTTCCTCATCAATAGTATGGTATATGAGGATAATGAGGACATGCTTTAGAGGCTAAAATGGCATTTTTTAGCACATTTTACATTTATTGGTTTCTAGGCAACATTTCTAAGTTTAGGTAGATTCATCCGTTGAATCTTACCTTAGGTGCTAGTTTCAGGACTTGTTTGGTTTAATTTTTAGCTCAGATAGGTCCGCCCATCATTTTTTATAAGTAATCTAGGATTGTTTTGCACTAATAATGGGTTTTAATGGATTTAAATCCTAGGGTTCCGATTTCGAATTGAAACCCCTTTTGGGCAAAGTTGTGTGATTTTGTTGATCATTAAAAGAAAAGAACCCTTGATTCTTGATCTATGGATGATTACGAACAGAAACATCCCCTTCTTTGTTTGAAATTTGCTCTGGATTGAAAACCATGTTTTGTGAGAAGATGAAGAACATTCATCTATTTTGTAGTTTTAGTGTTTTTGCCACTTTTGATCTTTTTGTTCTTTTTTTCTTTTCTTCGGTTTGTTTCTGAGTTGACTCGGTTGGTCAACCCAGCCAGGTTAAACCTAACTAGGTCGATCCAATCGGGTCAACCCGTTTGGTTTGAGACAGTAAAAAAAGAAAGAAAAACAATAAGATAATAGTATAAAAAACAACATAAAATCACTTTTTTGCTTTTTTTTTTTATAGTTTTTTCCGGTTTTTTAGGATGTTTTTTTTAGGAAAATTCCTCTTAAATCTCTTAGTTTTTTTTTTATTTCTCAAGAAAACTACAAGTAAAAAAAAATGTTTTTTTTGTTGCATACGGTCAAGTGTCTTAAAAATACAAAGAAAATCATATCGCATAGTATTCCTTTACAAAAATTCAAAATATACATGTTGCATGCATTTTAGGATTTAATAATAAGTTTATTAGATTCATGAAAATTTGACAAATATTTTAATAAACCACACTTTTTTAAATTCATGAGAACTGATGGTTAAAAATCCTAGTATAGAATGTTAGACCTGTAAATGAGGCTAGTATTTGAAATATCAGAGTTGACTAGAAGATTCTTAGAGTTATTCTAAATATTCATCAATTTTAATTGGAAGTATTTTCACTATAATACACAAATTACAAAGAATTGTTTTTTTAAGAATTTATTTGGATACACGAGTCCATAATAAATTCTTAAACATTAAGTTTATTCGTATGCGTAAATCCCAATCTTAAATCTCTAAACCACATCAAATCACACAAAGCAGCTTATCTCAAGTAAGATGCGCTAGGGGTGCTAATACTTTCCCTAGCCACAACCAGTCCCTTACACTCGAATCTATGATAAGACCAGTATACTCGGTTTTTCCTAGCGATCTTGAACCAAACAAGTAGATGGTGACTCCTTCGACCCCTATACTCGCCTTTCGCACACGTGCAACACTAACCATGTAATATTCTTAAGCTTATTAAACACATACATGCAAGCATCTTCAAACATGAAATTTATATCCTTCATCAATAATTTGCATAGGGGCAATGCTATTTTCAAAATGTCCTTAGTTAGTATCTAATAAAAACTTGCATGTCCAAGAAAAGAAAGAACTTCCTGTACACTCCCGGGATAAGGTAAGGATAAGATAATATTTATTGTAGCTTTATAAACTTGAAAACCTAGTAAAAACTAAATGCCCTAAATCTATCCATTACTCAACCATAAAAAGACACTTTCATAATTTTAAACAAGATTAGTCTCCATGCGTCTTTTCAAAATAAGAGTTAAGTTTTTAAAACATGCATCAAAAGAACTACCATAAACAGTAAAATCATCCATAACTACCTCTATAATTCTTTATATATAGTCTAAAAATATACTTATCATGCATCTTTAAAAGGTAGAAGATACATTGTATAGACTGAAAGTCATTCTCTTATATGTAAAAGTATCATAAGGGCAAGTAAAAATGGTATTTTCTTGATATTTGAGTGCAATAACAATTTGATTATAACCAATATATCATTCAAGAAAATAATAGTGAGACTTACCTGTTAGTATCTCAAGCATTTGATCCATGAAAGGTAAAGAAAAATGATCCTTACATGTGGTCAAGTTCAGCTTGTCATAATCCATTTATGGGTTGTTTCCTAAATTCACTTTTTTTTTCTTTCCAAAATAAAAGTAAAAAAAAAAGTAAAGAAAGCAAGAAGACTGATGACTTAGAAAAACAGGCTGAAGAGGATTTCAAACATATAGGAAGATCAGGTTGTAACTTTGGAAGTCTAATTGTACCCTATTATACCCAAGATCGAAGAAACAATGCAGAATTCAAGGTTAAATTAAATGATTATTGGACAAATCTGTAAAAAAAATTAAATCCAATGACATAATTAAATTTTTAAAAGGCCAAATTAATTTAATAATGAGCTAAATTAAAGTTTAATCATGTTCAAGAATTAATTTGGGTCTAATTAAAGAATTTAATTAGGTGCAAAGATTTAATTATACTTTAAATGAGTCAAATTAATTTTATTAAGGGCTTAATAGATGAAAAATTAAGTTTGTGAGTCAATTTAGGCTTAATTGAGAATATTAGAATTTTAGGATACCAAATTTAATTTTTACCAAGTCAATTAATTGAAATCAGGGGCAAAATTACAAGAAAAATAGAGTTTTAGGGTCAATTAGGGGTTAAATTGAAGAAATTCATAGCCAATGACCAATCTGTAAAAGGTGTCAAACTATAGGGACCTAATTGATTGAAATCCGGGATGAAATTAAAAAAGAATTGAACGTTTAATGGTTAATTGAGGGTTAAATTGCATAAATTCAAAACCAATAATAAAAATAAAAATGGTGCTGAAATTTAGGACAGAAATTAAAGTTCGTTACTGATGAAATTGTATAAAATTGAAAATTTGAAGCCAATCAAGGGTGTAATTAAGATAAATCAGAATCAGACCAAACTAAACTTTACCAAAACAGTGCCATTTTGGTTACCGTTAATCTTCTTTTTTATTTTTCCTCTAAAAAGACTACTCGGGGAGCCACTTTGTAGATGGATCTAATGCCTTTACTGTAACATCCTCATTTTTGAAACCAACACATCAATCATAAAAAAAAGAATAACATAGTAAAATTTTATTTTTGTTGAACTCATACAAAGTTTACTAAAATTTCTATCGGAATTTCGATAGAGTCTCCCTATGTTGGAAGGTCCCAAGTTATCGACAAATCAATTGTACTCATCCATTATTCATTGCTCATACACATTCCAATCATTCCAAGTCTCAAACTATAACACCTCGAACTTTTAAGGTAAAATTCACACAATCATCATAATTGCATTCATACATTAACATAATGTAAATTATAAATTTCAAATTACTACATAAAGTTTTAACAAAATAGTACTACATAAATTTATATATACAAATTAGAAGTATTGTTAAATACAACCCAAATAAAATCTTTCATTTTTCTTATTAACTTAAATGACTAGACAAAGGGAACACCCATACATCAACTAAGGGTTACGTTGCTGAGATGAACCTGCAAATTAATTTGCATAAACATGACTAATTAATTATGATGATCTAGTGCATTTTTCATTACACTAACAATTTATTTTTAATTCATCTATCATCAATTTCTATAATCTCCACCAATCTTGTCCAATAATAACTGATTCTATTGGTCGCCCATTCTCAGGGCACCAATTCCATTCTAAAATACGGGTCCAACTAACAACCCATTCATAGGGCAACAGTTCCAAACCAGGACATTGGTCCAACCATCAACTCATTCATAGGACACCAGTTCCAAAACAGGACACTGGTCCAACCATCAGCCAATTCACCAGGCACCAGTCCCAAATCAAGTACTGGTTCAACCATCATTCAAACACTACATACAAATACTAAAATTTGAACCACATCTTATTAGGAGCTAAGCTAAAGAATTAAAAGAGACTTTATATTAGAGATTTAATTGTCAGACACTTACTTGAAATCTGTGCTCTACTAGACGTCCCTTGCTCTTGTTTATTTCCCACAATCTTACTTGTACCAATAGTTATACTAAATTAAATTTCAAGTCTTAACCACATATACACACATATATGTATTGTTTTCATTACCTTTATAATTCAACATTTTGTAATAAAAAAACAATTCCAAACAGAAGTTACCAATATTCAAGTTTTCGCTAGCTTAACATAACGAATTCCAAACACTGTTTAATAGTTTGAGTATAACCAGAGCTATAGAACTCGGTTTTATACATGGTTTATTTCTTTGGAATTCTAAAACATGGGTCTACAACTTTTATGAAGATGAATATACCCAGTTTTTACATCTACATGTCTAAATTCACAAATTTCATAAACCCAAAAATTTGTCCTATTGATTCCCGGTTTTAACCTATCTTTGGTTTTTCTTCTATATTTAGTGTTTTGTTACTCCAATTTAACCAAGGTCAATTTCATTTGAAAGGTAACATTCATGTCTACAACTTTAATGAAGAAAATTATCTAAATTCTGTCATCTTAGGGTTTAAATCTTAGTAGAACAATTGAGAGACAACTTGTTTAGTTTTGATTTCTAAGTTCAACAAGTATAAATTTGTTTTCCATGCATTTTCCATCATTTCTAACCACTATAAACACAAAATGCTTCCACCTATCATTATTTTAAAAAATTCTTAAACCTATATTAAGGTATTCTAAAATCTCAATTATTCAAGGAAAACACAAACAAATTCAAGTGATTTAATAAGAGAGCTTGTTATTTTATATTACAAAGAAAATGAGTCAAGAGATCAACCCCTTTTCCTCTTCCTCTTCCTCTTCCTTCCTTCTTCTAACCTTTCCCTTCATACTAGTAACTTCTCTAGGTTTTCTCAAATTTTTCTTCCTAAATTTTACTTAAAGTACTCTTAGCTCACTTACTTTGACTTTTCTTTAGATTCAAAGGATAAATTTACAAGGTTTTCTCTTAATTTGTTTTTTCCTCTTTCTTCCTCTCCATGGTCGGGCATTACTCTAGGAATTTCTAGAGATTTCTTCTTATTTATAATTATGTTCTTTTCTTGTTTTCATCTTACCCCCTTATATTTACTTCTATTTCCACATTGACCCTACCATTCTTTTTATTAATACATTGACCCCACTACTTCTCTTTCTCTTTACTAACTCCTTATTTTTTTATTATTATTTTCAATTTCACCCCTCTCATTAAATAACTTCTATTTTAATCCAACGAATTTGTTCAATTTAATCATTTATCCACATCCTTTGTATTTTATTTTTTTATTTTACTATATCAAGATGAGATTATTTTATTTGAGGGTTTACATCTACCCTTCACCAAATTTGACAACACTTGCATTAAAATAATTATCTGACATCTGACTACACCCTTGTATGGTCCTTTCTTGCCAATTGACACCACAGCAGTCGCGATGCCGACTTAAAGAGGTCAACTCATGCAGCCTTTAATAGCTAATTTTGACAGTTTATGATGGTAACTTTGAACCAACAGTTGGGATCATTTCATGTCGAATCAAGAGCCAATATTTGGTACCAGTAAAGACAAAATATCCCTCTTTCACCCCTTATAAAAGGTGAATGATTGTCGACATTCTAGTGAAAAAAAAACATGTTATTGATGTTAGTTGTTCCATTCGATGAGATAAGTTCCATAAAAGTGTTTTTTACCCTTAATCTTGCTTGAAAATATAGATCGATGTTGAGAAAAAGAGTTTTTCTTTCGTTAGATTTTGTGTTTTTGACTAATTTAGAAGTGTTTTGGGCTAAAATATTAGTTTATTGGGCTTCTAAGAGTTTTTTTAGGTGTTTAAAGAGGTTTGTTGATTTCATTGTAGCTTTCCTCACATCGCATTGTTCACTTGAACAACGCAAATATTTTTTATTTTCTTCTGGTCCTTTTAGTAATATTTATTTTGGTTATAGAATTGTTTTTAAAAAAATTATCCTTATAAATTAGGTTAAATGAGATTTTGGGCTCACGATTTGTTTTTAATATCTTCTTATAAGATTCTCGTGGTGTTAAAAAATATCTCGACATTAAATTGGTGTTCAATTTGGGAAGATAGAATTCAATTTTATTGATCAAAAAATTAAAAGTTTAAGGATCAAAATTGATAATTGAAAAACTGTAGCCAATTTTTCTTCTTTTTAATTATACATGAGGCATTTTTTTTAAAAAAAATCGGTACCTTGAATTTTCAAGTTTGACCCTTTTCTTTCAAGCTTTTATATTTTGCTTCAAAACTTCATTTTACTCATATTTTAGTCCATGAGTTTGAGAAATGAGGGAGAGTCGCTAGAAAATGGGAGAAGAGAGAGAAAGTGAATAGTTGTCCATATTCTACCTATAAAAAATATGCTATTGACGTGTTCTATTTGAGGAGAGGAGTTCCATTGAGGTTTTTATTACCATTCATCTTACTTGAAAAATGATTTTCCGGTTAGATTAAGTGTTTTTTTGATCAATTTAGGATTGCTTTGGGTTAAAATATTGGTTTATTGAGGTTAAAATAATATTTTTTTAGATGTTTTCGAATAAAAAATTTGTTGAAAATAAGTTTTTTTAAGTAAAAAAAAAGTTGTCCCAACTTTTCAATAACCTCTCTAGTTGCCAAATTCTATATTAGCAGACAACACGTCGTCTACGTTAGGTTTTTTCATAAATTTAATGGATGGATAATATGTCATTAACCCTTTAACATAACAAAAAAAAAAAAGGCTGGGTGTGCAAGACAAACTTTCTTTTCTATGACAAGATGTGCAGGCCCATCTAGACCCTTTTTTATTTAGATTGACATGTTTTTTTTTATATAAAAAAATAATTAATAGATTTGTTAAAAATTATTATGAGATTTTAATTTTTAATTTTTTTAACTAGGAGCATAGCTTTTTAAAAAGTTATATTGGTAAATGTTTTTTTGTGCAATCCTTTAATGATTTTTTTTCTTTTTATATTTTATTTGATTACTATTGTGGTTTTTTTATATATATATTGTTTGATTTTTTTTTGTTTGTTTTTAAAAAAGGTTATAACATTTCTTTTTTTAACATTAATGAATATTATTTTTTTACAAATCTTCATAATAATTTTTTTTAAATGTTTTTGGTGACTTTCTTGTATATGTCAATTTTTATTGTCATATAGTTAAATAAAAAAATAAAAATAAAAAGATTTTAAAAAATAAGTTTTTTAACACACTAGAATAAGATTTTAATTTAGGCTAATGAGTTTTACGGATTAATTCGAGTTAATTAGAGTCAATCTAAAATATTATCGTTTTAATATATAATCTAGTTTGATTATTTTTTTTAATTTCAAGATAACATTATTTTATAAAAAAAAAAAGATGTCATTAAAAAAAAAAGGATAAAACTAGATTATGTAAAATCACCTACTATTCTATTCAATTTGAAAATCAAGTTAAGGCTCGGGTCATAAAGTCTTCATGTCAGCAAAATAATATAAAGTTTTTTTCTTTTTAGCATTAGCTATATTTATTCATTAAAGAGAAAAATCAGGAAAGAAAAAATTATACTTGTAAAACATTTTGTTTCAGTAGAATTTTAATAATTACTCTTTTTATTAAAAAACATTTATTGCTATATAATTAAAAATAAATTTTTAAAAATATACATTAAATATTTTAATTTATTGATGTTTTAGTTTTTTAATTTTATTTTTAATTATTGTTAGTAAATTTTTAATATTTATTGATGTTTTTAATCTTCAATTTATTTTATTAAACATTCCATTAAATTTTTAGTTATTGTTTGTTTTATCAAAAACACATTAACAATAAATATATTTATTTACTTTTAATTGTTTTTTAACCAGAATGGCAGTTCAATTGACTAGTTATATCGTTAACACATTGTGTTTTCATTTTATCTGATATGTATAATAAAAAGCTTTCCTTTCAGTTCAGCTTCTGAAAAAAAAAAAAAAAATTTCTTTGGCACTTCCGAAACATCACCAAGCCTGATACCGAACAAGGCATCCATCACCGTCTTCCTGCAGCAAAGGTTCTTTGCTTGACAGCTTTGAAACGTCGTCCCCGACCCCCTTCCCTCGCGAGGTTTGGC
>Ga0325403_1002525_pt1 | contig 16258 bp, 7 predicted proteins | sample PopdelMetagenome_19_FD_205665 | JGI IMG/M metagenome (GOLD analysis project Ga0325403, IMG submission 205665) | Populus deltoides microbial communities from Bellville, Georgia, United States - Xylem-PdKOR-R4 | ecosystem: Host-associated > Plants > Phyllosphere > Stem > Wood/Secondary xylem...
GGAATCGATTCAATCTTTTATCCTTTTTATTTCGTAAATGTGAAAAACAACACGTCTTTTAATTTGCCGGTAGCTGTGCCAGTTTTCGCCGTGGATTTGGCTGAATTTTCTGTAAAGTAAAAAACTGATGTTCAAGTGCTGTTAAAGTATTTTAAAGAAAAGAAAAAATTCATGACTTGATATTATAAAAAAATCAAGAAAAAATATAAACATCAATCTCTAAGATTTTAAATATTTAAGAATGAAAATGAAGGAAAAAAAATTAACAAAAAAAAATTTTAAAAATAAATAACTAATAAATTTAGGTGAGATCACTAAAACTCGTGAGCGACATCATGCGAACAGGATAACTAAATAGAAAACAAAACAAAATTTTTTAACCCTTATAAAAGCCTATCTATGAAAATCGCTTGAATTTTTTCAGAACAAGTTTGCTTGAAACTGACATCGAAATGATTTTTGTGTTTGGAATAACTTTGAAATTCTAAAAATTATCCATAAAAAATAACCAAATTTTCTTTCAAATAATTGAATTCCCAGAGAAAACCCAAATTGAATGCTTGAGGGCATAATTAGGCTGAGGGGCAATAAAAAGACATATAATAAGGTTGACTCCATGATTCCTATTATAAGAAAACACAAAATGTAAGGCAAAGTTGGCGACCTTTAAGATAAAAGTTTGTAGGCAAAGAAATAGGTTGATATCATGTTATTCTTAAAAATCAAGATCACAAGATATGACTTGAATAAATAAGAGCGAAAAAGTTATCAAAACTTATTATAGAGACTCAAACTTTTGAGAAAAAAGAAACTCCATGAAGAAAAGAAGACCAATATTTCTTAGGTAAATACACATACATATTGATCATAATACATTATACTTTGATCTTTGACAAGTGTCTTACCATAAAGCACCTTTCGAGCACGCCTTTAGGCACTTATCTTTCATGTAGTGCGTTTTCTAACCCTACCTCATTTCGAGTGCACCTTTGAGCCCTCATCCCTCAGATAGTGTGCTTTCTAGCCCTATCTTTTTTCTTTCAAGTGCGTTTTTTAGCCCTCATCTCTCGGGTAGTGTGTTTTCTAACTCTGTCGAGGGCGTCTTTGAGCCCTCATCTCTCGGGTAGTGTGTTTTCTAACCCTGTTTCCTTTCGAGTGTGCCTTTGAGCCCTCATCTCTCAGGTAGTGTGTTTTTTAACCCTACCTCCTTTAGAGTGCGCCTTTAACCCTCAACTCGGGTAGTGTGTTTTCTAACCTCACCTTCTTTCGAGTATGTCTTTGAGCCCTCATCTCCCAGGGAGTGTGTTTTCTAACCTTACCTTCTTTCGAGTGCGTCTTTGAGCCCTCATTTCCCGGGAAGTGTGTTTTATAACCCTACCTCCTTTCGAGTGCGTCTTTGCTCATCTCTCTGATAGTATGTCTTCAAGCCCTATCTGTTTTCCTCTGAGTGCTCTTTCGAGCTCTTATCTCCTAGATAGTGTGCCTTTGAGCCCTATTATACCGTCCCTTTAAGAAATCTCTAGCCAAATTGAAAAAAAATTAAAAGTCGAAGGACCAAATTGAACTTTGGTCAAATCCTTAAATTAAAACCCTAAAAAGTCTAAAACAGCGTTGTTTTGAATAGTAAAAAAAAGGACCAAATGATTTGTCGTCTAGGTACTATTCATCATCTTCTTTTTCTTTCCTGAAAAAACTACTTAGGTGGCTGCTTTTCAGAGGCATTTAATGCTTCATCTTTCAATCAAACCAGACAAACCATACACCACAATGATGACTTGACACATGATCATACCTTGGTATGGTTTTTTTTAGTCGATTAACACCACAACAACCATGACATCGACCCAAAGAGGCTAACTTAAACAGCCTTTAACTGCCAAAATTTGATAGTTTATAATGATCACTTTGAGCCAACGATTAGGATCCTTCCTGTTCGAATCAAGAGCCAAGCCTAGTCCCTAAAAGAGATAAAATATCCCTCTTCCAGCTCTATAAAAAGGGGTGGATTCCAGGCATTGAGGGGGAAGAAATCAAGGTGCAAAGTTTGGAAAAACCCAGTCCTTCCCTTAGTTTTTCATCTGCTAGCCTCTTTCTTTTCTCCTCCACCACCACAACTTTAGTTTCTTTAACCACCACCACCTCAGAATCACCATATCCAACAACAATCCAACAACCTTGCAACCTCATTTCCTAATTGGCATCAGGAGCAACCACCGTGAGCTCCTTCTTTTTCCCCTACACAATAATCTTTGTCAACCTCTTTTCCCAGCAACCAAGATAGCCTCTTTTCCCAGCAACCAACATAGCCTCCGTGAGCTACTAGCACCTCCATCCTCCTCACACTGAACCACCCAATACAACCATCAACCAATCATCTTCGTGTCAGGTAATCATTTTCATCCCCCTTGTTTTTCTTATTCTTCTACATGTAAACATGCAAAATGTGAATTATAATTCACATTTTATTATTTACAATACAACTTAGTCATTGAGCTAGGCCAATCATTAAGTTGTGCTAGGCTGGGTTAGGTCCAACCCACTAAAAAAAAAAAGAAAGGCTAGGTTTGTTGGGTCGTCTGTCGACCCGACCCAGCTAGGTCGAGCCTAGATGGCTGGGCTGGGCCCCAGGCCAATATATTTAATAATAATAAAATAGTATTAAACTATATATGATATATTTTTTCAAATTTTCAAAATGACATTTTAAAAATATTTGTGAGCCCCTTGTATGTTTTTCCACCAATTTTGTATAATATCGGGCTATAGACTTACACTGTAAGATACCGATATTAAAAATACTCGGTTTCCTTCAAAACTTCAAAAAAAAATTAAAAATAATTAAAAATAAAATTTCATTTCAAAAAACATAAAAAAATACTTTATTTTTGTGCATACAATCGAATCCTAAAAATTTTCCAAGCATATTTTCATAAAAAAAAAAATCATCTTTCTTATATTTTACAATGTAAAATGGATATCATAATCAGTTTATGATTATTCGTTAGGATTTGAGCAAAATATCAAAAATCATTCACTAATCATTTTGTTCAATTTATATTTAAAATGTTAGGATTAGTTGTAGATTTTAATATTTGGAGGTATAAAATTATATTCTAAAGTATACCATTAGGTATTAAAGATACAAAGTGCAAAATAAATGCTATGCTAAAATTTAGACATTAGAATTATTAGGATTTAACTTGATGAGGTAGAGACTTCCTTACGAATGGAGATCTGTCTTGAACCTTAGACAAGACCAATGAACAAATGCGACTTAGAATAACAATCAAACAATAATACAACTTATCTTAGGTAGGGTGCACTGGAGTGATGCGTCTTCTCCTTGCACAACCAGTCCCTTACCCAAACTCTCGCAGACCATAGGTCTCCTAGTAACTGTAATACTAGGTGGGGACTCTTGAACCTTATAATTATAACTCTATGATTATACCCAAAACTCTTTCCTTTCAACACATCTCAGGAGGCAGATTCGTCATTCTCAATGTCGCGCACCCCCGCAACAATGCATACTAAACTTCACAAACAAACCTACAAATTACTTTAATATATAAAGAGAAACCGAAAATGTATCTCTTTACAAAATCTACAATCAATACATGTTAAGCAACATCTCAAGCATTTATGTACTGCAACTGTTAATTATTTGTTTATCTAAATTATTGCCAGAAAATGGAAGTACACAATAAAATAATTTATATCCTTCAAACTTGTTCAAATATTAATGGATTCAACACTCGAAAGAAAAGGAGGTGGTAGGAAAGAAAGGAAATATAAAGACTTGCAAAGCAAAAAAGAAAAAAAAACAAAGGAAGAGTATATTTAGAATCTGTTTGTTTTTACATTCCAAAATTGCTTTTGAAAAAAATTATTATTTTTAATTTTTTTTCTTTACTTCAAATTAATTTTATTTTTTTGTGTTTTTGAATTGTTTTGACTTGTTGATATCAAAATGAATTTAAAAAAACAAACATTATTTCTTTGCATTTCTAAATAAAAAACAACCGCCACTACAATACCAATTAAGTGAAAAACCCCATGAAAGTATAAACACACAATCACAAGTTATCAAAGATTATAAAAACTAATGATAAACTTTAAGTAAAAGAAAATCATTAGAAAACCTATGAACATTATAGCCCAAAAACCTAAATAAAACAGACTCTAATATCTAAGTTAGTTTTTACATTTCAAAAGCACTTTTGGAAAAAATTAATTTTTTTAATTTTTTTCTTTGCTTCAAACTTTAAGTAAGAGAAAACCATTAGAAAACCTATGAATATTCTGGCATTCATCACCCAAAAACCTAAATAGAATAGATTTTAATATCTATTTTAAGAAGATTTTTTAAAAAATAGAAGGAATGATAAAATCATGTAAAGAAGCACAATTATTTGTTTAGTGAGCACCATAATCTTTTCAATGCCATAGAAAACAATGTCAAATACTTAAAAAAAATTATTATGTCCTAACTTATAGAGCAACCAACATCAAACTTAATTACAGATATATCACTATTAAACCTTTGAAACCAATATGTTAAACACTTATAATAGTAATAACATAGTTATCAATGATCTACTTATTTGAATAAAAAAAATATGTCAGCCAAACAACAAAGAACCTATTGAAGAAGCAATTCCATTACAGATAGATGCAGGTCTTCAAAAAAACAAAAAAAAACTTAAGGATAGTGTTGATCTCATGCACCAAATTCCTCTTGAGGGAAAATCAACAATAAAGATAAAATCATATCCTTGTGTAAAGCACTAATAATACATGATAAAAAAAATATCATGTTAACATCAATTCTAATCTTGTCACTTTAGATAACACATAATCTAATTATATATCCAAAAATGAAAACCTAGATGGACTAACAACACAAATATAAAGGTAAACAAACTTCTAAAGAGATTTTCATAAAGAACAAAAAAAAAGAAAAAAATTATAGTCTTATAGTAGAAATCAATCATCTAAGTAAAGCACGAATAATGATAACAAGCTTGGTGAAGATAGAAGTTAATTGAAAGGGAAAACCAAATACATAGAGACCTAGTTTCAAGACCAAATATTTGTAACAACATATGACAAAGAATATGACATAAAGGGTTAGAATATAAGAGAAAAGCAATACATTTCCTATTGAGGAATATAAACCAATGCAACAAGCAATAACACAATAAAAAACAAAGCATTTACAAAACCTAAAAAAAGGTCAGAAGATTTATTTATAAGAAAGAGGAAACTAGAATCTCAAGAGACCAAAAACCATACATGTCAGTATAATATAATTCATGATAAACCCAAGAATTTTTATTAGCAATCTAACCAAACCATGAATCAAATCAACAATGACTGACACATCTTTTACTTGCTAAGAAATTGCTAGCATTAAATGCATAAACATTACACCCTACAACCATGAAAAATGCTAGCTTAAGATGTCATTAAAAAAATGACGGCATGAATAGGTGACAAAATGACAATTATTAAGGATAAAACCAAAATCAAATATTAATAAAAAAATATCTCTAGATTACCTATTAATAGAAGGACAAAAAGAAAAAAAAAAAAGAAAGCCAAAAAAGAAGAAGAATCTGTAAATTGAAAATCTAAAAAGGATCCACTGAATAATAATATGTGAGTAGATGTGCAATAATTTCAATTTTTTGCACTAAGTTATTTTGGTAAAAAAAAAAAACCTCTAGGAAACTTCTAGTAAATGTATAAGAGCATCTACATCCATACTCTTTATTTTCTAGGTAAGTTTTTAGCTAAAATAGCTAAAAAGTCATTTTAGCTAACTCTTTAAAAAAATATGATCACATCCATGCTATTTACATTAGATAAGCATTCAAGTATATATTATTCATATACATGCTCCTTATTTTTAGCTAAGAAGGAACTTTGAAATCAATCAAAAAATAAAATAGTTGTTATTGTTGGTTGAAAAAGTTTTTCCAATTCAACTCATTTCCAGTTCTTCCAGTTCTGCCTCTAATTCATCTTGAAAATATCCAACTATTTAGATGTTTTGCCATATGAAAAATTATATGCAATTTAGAGGGATATGCTCTCATAATTATATGCAATTTAGAGAGATATGCTCTCATAACAAAGTATGATAAAAATATAATTTATCTTTTTTGTAATATATGCATGAAAACTTTTAGAATTTTGTTCATGTGCACACAAAAAAAAAATATTTTATTATCTTTTTAAATAAGAAATTTTGGATTTTTTTGTATTTTTCTAAAATTTTAAAGAAAAGCATGTATATTTAATATCGGGCTAGTATCTTACAATATAAGTTTGCAGCCCAAATATTAAATGAAATGGTTGAAAAATATGTAAAGGACTCATAAATAATTTTAAGATGATCTCTGGATTTTTTCAGAAGTTTTGAAAATTATTTGGGGTTTGTTTACCAAAACAAGAAAAACAATTAAAAAAAAACTAGTGAAAATTCGCTAGGGCGTATTTGTCAAACACGTCATAAGTATTAAAAAAATACATCTTTTTCTTTGTAAAATTTTGTACAACCAAACAATGCCTTAAACCTGGAATGGGCTCCGCCCAGCTACGTAGGTTAGGCTTCCTAGTCCAAGCCCAAAAGCACGACCCACAAATAAAAAAGAAAGAAAGAAAATCAAAAAGAGTTTTTCATTTGAATCTAAAGCCAAGAACGCCAAGAACTCAGCGACGAAACCCAAAAATCAAATGTGTTTGTGGAATGTGGAAATTTGAATGTCTCTGCCTGATTGCTCTGTGTCTGTGGTGTGGACTGTGGAATGATTTTAGGATGCCATTTTAGTACGATTGAAAGTATTATTTTAGGATGCCATTTTATTAATGGAACGATGGAATGATTTGATGAAAAATTTAATTGTATAGTATATGTACTGAAGCAGATTGAAAGTATTATAATTTTGTAAATTGTTATATATAACAAAAAGTTAATTACAATAATAAAATGTTTGGATTGATTAGAGACTGATTTGAGTTAATTTTTGAATTGTTGAACTTATGGCATCTAGAAAAAATTCTTCCGGTAATAGACTTGATGTGGGATGGCAGTATGGTATAGATATTGATAAGAATTCTAGAAAAGTTCAATGTAAGTATTGTCAAAAAATTATCAGTGGAGGTATTTTCGTTTCAAACAGCATTTGACTTGCACTCGTAAGAATGTTGAGTCATGTCAACAAGTTTTAGAAAATGTTAAGCAAATGATTTTGGGTGTTTTGGTGAAAAATCTAGAAGCAATTGAAAAGAAAAGAAAGGCCCATCAATATAGTGGAAATGATGATGATGATGAAATAAAAGAAATTAGCTCCAAGGACAAAGGAAAGAGAGCAGCTAGTGGGAGTGGAAGTACATAAACAACCCTAAATCAATTGCTAAAAAAGAATATTAGAGAAGAAGCATATTGACAAATTGCAAGGTTTTTCTACACTAGTGCAATTCCATTTAATTGTGTAAAAAACCTTGAGTTTCTAAAGGCACTTGAATTGGTTGTAAAGCATGGCCAAGTTTTAAACCTCCATCTTACCATGATATTAGAGAGAAGTATTTGAAGTAGAAAGAGGATCAAATAATGACATTGCTTGAGGAGTACAAGCTAGAATGGAAAAAAAAAACAGATTGTTCAATAATGTTTGATGGATGGAAAGATAAAAAAAGACATTGTATTTGTAACTTTTTGGTTAGTAGTCCTCAAGCGATAATTTTTTTGTCATCGGTGGATACTTCTAATATGTCCAAACTGCTGATAAGGTATTTGAAATCTTAGATGCCATTGTGGAGAGGATTGGGGAGGAAAATGTTGTCCAAGTAATCACCGATAATGCTGCAAATTATAAGACAGTGGGACAATTATTAATGGAAAAAAAAAGAGTTTTTTGGGACACCATGTATTGCCTATTGTATTGACTTGATATTGGAAGATTTTAAGAAGAAGTTAGAGGTTTATCAAGTAACTATTGCTAAGGGGAGGAGAATCACCTCATATATTTATTCAAGAACTATTCTTATTTCCATGTTAAGGCACCTTACGAAAGGAAGGGATTTGATTAGGCATGCTGCCATTTGATTTGCTACTGCATATTTGACTCTAGGATGTTTGAATTATCATAAAATGCAGTTGATGACTATGTTTACTTCCAAACAGTGGAGTTCATGTAGGTTTGCAAGAATAAAAGAAGGGAAACAAATTCATAATTGTGTTTTGGACAACAAGTTTTGGCATGATATCACTGTATGTATTAAGGCAGCGTACCTTTAATTAAAGTTCTTCGGTTAGTTGATTTAGATGAGAAACCAGCTATGAGTTTTATATATAAAGCAATGGATGAAGCAAAAGAGAAGATATAAGTGAATTATGGTTATGTGAAAAAAAGGTATATATCTTGTTAATTTTTATTTCAAATGTTGTCATTTATTAATATGAATGTCTTTAGAGATACTTCCAATTGAGATATTTCTACATTGTAATGATATTTTTATTGTTTTTTTTATATAGTTATATACCTATATGGAATATTGTTGATGCAAGATGAGAACTTCAACTCCACAGGCCCTTACATGCAGCAACTTATTATTTGAATCCTCATTATCATTATAATCCTAATTTTAAGGTTAATGCCAATATTAAAATTGGATTATACCAATTCTTAGAAAGGATGGTGTAATGCAAGTGAAAGGTGCAAAATTGACTTCAATTTGAATCATTCAAGGATGCAAAAGGGTTGTTTGGCATTGAGGTTACCAAGACAGCAAGAGATAAAAAAAAAAAAAACTCCAGCTCAATGGTGGGATTTTTATGAGGATGAATGTCTAGAATTACAAACCTTTGCAATCCGAGTTCTAAGCTTGACTTGTATTTCATCTGGATGTGAGCGTAACTGGAGTGCATTTGAAATGGTGAGTTTTTTTATTTTATTATTTTAAATGTTCAAATATTTGATAAAAATCTTATAAATTTGAAATGTTTATTTAGGTTCATACAAAACGAAAAAATTATTTGCACTAGAGAAAAATAAATGACTTGATATTTGTAATGTGCAATTTGAAATTGAATAATAATCAAGTAAAAAAGCAAGCTGATGATTTTGGTGTAGAAGATGATCTTTCATCTGATGATGATTGGATAACCGAGGGTAGGGGTGAGTAAAAAAACCGGAAAACCGATTAAACTGAGAAAACCGGAAAAAAATAACCGAAAAAACCGAACAAAAAAAAACCGATTAAACCGATTAAATATTTGAAAAAACCGGCCGGTTCGGTTCGGTTTTGGTTTTATAAGCAAAACACCTAAAAAACCGAATCGAACCGAAACCGATAAAAAACCGGAAAAAAACGAGCCAAACCGAGCCAAAACCGAGAAAACTGAGCCAAAACCGGAAAAACCAAGCCAAACCGATTTTAACCGGTTTTTTCCCTAAAAAACCGAACCGAACCGAAACCGATCGGTTTGACCTGGTTTTGGTTCGGTTTCGGTTTTTTTTCAAAAAAAAATCGGTTTGGTTATTTTTTTTGATAAAAACTGAACCGAAAATGATCACCCCTAACCGAGGGAGAAAAACATTCAAACATTGATTTGCTTGGTGCTATTGACAGTGCAACACGAAGAAAAAATGGTAATGAAGATGAAAGTGATGAAGAAGAAATTCCTAATGATGCTGAAATGGAGAGTCATGGTACTAAAGATGATTTGAAAATTCAAATTGATGATATTGGTGTTGGTACTAGTAATAGCACTAATGTTCATAATATTGGTATTGGTACTAGTAGTGACACTAATAATCTTCTTAATGCTAATGATATTGATGAACGTCTGAGGAATAATGAGGAAGATGAAGGCAATGAAGCTGGTTTTAGTTCACATGACACACCAGCAGATTGTTTGTTTTAAGTTTGTTAATTATTAGCTAATAAAAAGTTATTTAACTTATGTATGAATTTTTATTTGAACTATGTATTTTAAGATACTTGAACTATGTATGAATTTTTATTTGAAACATGTATTTTCAGGTGCTTGAACTATGTATGAATTTTTATTTGAAGCATGATTTTTTTTTAATGTATTTTAAAATTCCTTACGATTTTATGATTTTACGATCCGAGTTTGTTTTGCATTTTCCGTGCAGTGTCAAAATTGCGATTTTAACAACCTTGGCTAGATCATGTCAAAATGCAAAATGGAGAACTAATGCACAATCATGTGTTGAAAAGTAATAACAAGTTCTTATTTTCAACAAATCAAAACCGACAATCATGACCCCTAACCTAGGCATTAAAAAGAACTAAGGATTGATTGATCCAAAACATGTAATAAAAGGAATGAAAAATGGCATAGAACTCTCATACATAGGTCTGAGACTCAACCGAAGCTCATAAGGAAAACAAAAACATCAGATTATGAGGGAACCCAAATTTCAGATGAAGCACACTCAAGAACACAAATCTAGAAGTGCCCAAAAAGCTAAAACCCCGTAAGAAAAGCATAAAACCATGAAAATGGACCTAAGCATTGCAAATATAGATTAAACATGCTAAATACAATTTGTTTGAACCATCATAAACAACAAGAATCCATAAATGGTAGTAAAATAACTAGCATAACCAATTACCAACAGCCAGCAAAAATTACATCCCTTTATATATAAACATTGGTCTATTAATTGATTCCCCCTTCCCTAACCATAAGCATCATGCTTATAGTTCAAGTAAACTTTATAGGCTATAAAAAACAGCTCAAGATCAACTAAAACAACTTCACACTCTAACATATTTTGTTTTAAATATATTATTGATTAAACTAAGCCTTAAATCATGCCAAAACAACATTTTAAATTATCATTCATCACTTAATCATAAATTCTAAAGCACAAAATAGACATCAAACAAAACTTAAAAATACATGATGATTCATGGCATAACTAAAACATTTTAAAAACAAGCATCTTAAAAACAAGCATCTATTACATTTAAATTGACAAATAACTTCAAAGGATGCCTAACAAACATTTTAGGCAGAAATCTAAAAAAACAAAATAGAAACAAAAGGAGTGTGCTCGTTGAGCTCCTCTCCATCATTAAAGTTAGAGGTATACATTGTGTAATAATATTGTCTCATTTGCTAGGCATTTCTTACTCCTTCTTCAAGCTTTAGATCTCTGGTATGTTTTCTTCCAATCCTGGACTCATAAACTCTACCTTTTACCTCTTTCCTTCCACTTCTTATTAATACTTTATAGGCTTTTTATTAAGAAACTTTATAGTTTAATTTTCTTTAATCTTTCTCCTTTTCTTTTCTGTTTCTTCTCTCCAAAAACCCTTATCCTCTGCTCAAGAGTAACTGCTCTTTTATAACCAAACCAATACCAGAAATTTCAAAACTAAGATGATTTTTTGCCAAGAGATTTTCAAGGAAGATTCTTATTCTTTCTCTTTTAAAACCTTTCTTTTTGAAATAGTTGTTGCCTAGTGCCTTTTTGTCCTCATGAAAACCAAAATCACACATGAGAGAATAACTTAGGAGTCTTTTCTATCATGATGAATTTTTCTTTAGTCATAGATGATTGAGTTGGGTACTTTGTCAAGATCATTGTGGATATTGAGTCATAAATGTATCATTTATTGACCTAAACCTTGTAGAGGGGATGTAGATATGTCATTAAGAGCAAACCAAATTGAATTTAGAGGTCTAAAACTTCAAATTCATTAATTGAAATGTGAGCTCTTGATCAACTTGAATTTGTTAATGCAAAGACGATTGATCATAGACAAGATGTTGTTAAGTTCATGGAACCGAATGAGGTACAAACATGTGATAATGATAGCTAATCCTTGTAGATGAGATGTTTCTAAGTCGAGTAGTGGTTAGAGCCTATAAGGTGGTTGAAAATGCCACATTCAATCGCTTGAAAGAGACAACTCGATCAACCTTCTCAACTAAATGGGATGATAAGAAGACCAAATGACGTGTCACTTATTTCTTCATTAAAGTCCGAATGATGCGTTGTTGGTTTAAATCCTAAAAATTAGGGTTTTTAAAAAAAGATTTTAGGAAAATTTAAGTTTAGTCCTTGTCTTTCCAATTTAAGCATATGAATCCTTAATTGGTCCTAAAACTTCTAAATTTTAGCAATTACACCCTTAGAAACATTGATTTAAATCCTTTGATTTGATTATCTTTTGCCCTTTGTTTTTTTGCTTTAAAATTATGCAATTTCATACTTATCAATCATTAAAATTTTAATTTCTTCAAGTATATCCCTAATTTGATTAATTTCAGTCCTCAAACTTACACACCTTATGCACTTTGGTCTTTGGTTTTGAAATTCTTCAATATGACTCTTAATAAGTCTGTGGTCTTTAAATTTCTTTCAATTTAACCCCTAATTGCATCAATTAAGCCTTTTCAAGTTTAAATTATGTTCCTAATCTTCTAATTTTTGTGAATTGACCCGAATTAGGCCTTCAAATTTGATTTTTCTTCAATTAAGTCCTCGATTGTATTTATAAAACTATTATAAGTTAAATGAAGTCCTTTAACTTAATTAATTATTCCAATTATGGCCAAATTGACTTTTAAACTTAATTTTTCTTTAATTAAGTCTTTAGTTAAGCCAATTAAACCCATTAAAAGTTTAATTAAGTCCTTAAACTTAATTAATTTTTTTTTAATTTTGATTAAGTTGGATTTTAATCTCCACTTTTTTTTGTTAAGTCTTTCTTTAGCTCATCGTGTTAAAATATCTCAGTCTGATTATTTTGGTTTGTTGTAGCTCGAGAGCTTATCTCCTCGTGTCCCAATATTCTCAGGGTGAAACAAGTTTTATAAATTTGCAATTTGGGTTGTATAAATCACAAATATCCTTGTATATGTTTCTTAGCTTGAAGTTTACAATTTCCATGCCAATTCAAATTTTATAACTGCAATATCTTTTATGATTATTTTCACTGATACTTTTTAATAAGTACATAGATAAAGAACAGATAGATTAACAAGTTTGGATTAGAGCTAAGTTTAGGATTATTTAGATAAAAAAAATTATAAATAAATATACTACAAAATCATATATGTGATTAGCATTCGAATTTCAGAAAGATAATCTGCTTTGAGTACCAACCAATAAGTATAAGAAAAGATATGTTTCACTATCCAAATTTATTTTGTTTCCATATGTTAATTAATGCATCCTGGTTTAAATGTTATTGTAATTCATGGACTTTTCCTATGATCGATACAAAATTAACACCATAAAGTTTAAGAATTAAAAAAAAAAAGCCATATCTAAATATCAAAGTTTTAATTTCTCGTACTTCTATGGCTACTAACCTCTATTTCTGCAAACTCTTTATTTTTTTTTAATTTCTATGCCCACAAGTCATAAAAAATGAAAAACAAAAAGGGCCCATAAAATTTTCAAAGAAACCCCATAAAATATTAGCTTCCAATGAACTAAGATTCTAATCTACTTGTCTTAGAAATCCACAAAATCCTAGTTACACAGTTTTGTGTATGCAAGTTGTTACTGATTTAGCTCACGAGCTTGATAATATCCATCATTGTTTAGGTTTGAACTAGATAACTGGCTCGCACTACTCTACAAGACAAGTTACTTTTTTATCAACATAAAAAAAATATTCATGTGATATTAACATTTTAAAATGAGTAAAAAAAATCTATAATTTTGTTTATTGAAAGAGGTCGCACGTATATCAGGGTGGTGACCCGAAAAGCACATAAAGAAATCATGAATCGAGCATAAAAGGGTTGAGGGAAAATATCATAAATCATAATAATAAAGATCAAATTTAAAACATCAAAACATAATAAAAAAATCAAACATATAGAATTTTTCAACGTGTTTTTTTACATAAACAAAATCCTAGATGTGAAACAAAAAACTTATGCACACATCTAACTAAACAAATCAATAACCATTATGTAAATAAATAAAGAAATAACAACAATAAAAAAACAAAACTAAAAAAACTAAGAGACAAATGTAGATCAAAATATTTAATATCGCAAAACAGGTAATTTACCTAGTTTTGTTTAATGAATTTATTAATCAAAATAAATTTATAATATAAACTGACATACACATTAATTTTATTAAATACAATAAAAGAAAAAAAATATTATGTAAGGTTGCCCATATTAAAAATCTTATGAAAAAAACCAATATTTATTTTAAAAAAAAATTAATATATATAGAATTTTAACAAAAATCACAAATGAACCATTTCAACATATTTAAAAATTAAATATACTCAATATCATTAAAAATTAACCACAATCTAAAAAAGTCTAAATAAGCAAAAAAAATTAAAACAAAAACAAAAAAATTATTGTACAAAATACATAGAAAATAAGGCATTAATAAAAAATATTCAAAATTAAAAAAAGAACGAATTAAGCCAGGTGCTATTGAGCCTGACAAGCTAGGCCCATCGAGCAACGACCCACGTTGAGCTTGCTAGGTCAAGCCCAAGCACACGTGCCTTTATTTTTAAAAAAAGTTACTAGGGAGGTGGAGCCCCAATCATCTTGTATCAGTAGACGACGTGTCATCTCAAAATCCCTGGAATCTAACCTTTGTGGTAGTTGGAAAAACAGGCCCAGAGTTTGTTTTATAAACAAACCCATTTTTGGCCTAAAACACCTAGAAAACACTCTAGGAACCTTGTTAAACCAATTTATGACCTTTAAAAACACAAAAACCCGACACAAAATCCAAAATCAACCTGAAATCCAAAATCTTCTCAAGCTCAGATTTGTTTTTTTAGACACTTTCAAGGTAAAAAAAACGTCTCATCTCAACTTTCCTCATCATATGGAACTATTTAACACAAAAATCAACTGTTTTGGTGGTTATAATCATCACCAACGTGTCCATTTTCTCTATTTATGTTGAAATTCAGTGACTCCCTCTCTCTCCCTCTCCTTCCATAAAAAAAGAGACTCAAAAATTAGAAAAATAAAGTTTGATACCAAAATTAATTTTATAAAAATTAAAGGGAATGATTATCTAATAGCTAAAAACTATAGAGGAGTAAAATGAGCTTTTATAATAAATTTCAAATTCGCCACCTATTCTACTCGTATTTTCACTTCAGTTCCCGTCTTTTAATTTAACCATTCCTTCTAAAAATATATGTATAATTGAGTGTTGATTTGAGTTAAAAAGGATTAAATAATGCAAAATAAGAATTAGAAGATCTAAGCAAAAATTAAAAAAAAACACTATTTCAATCAATAATAATAATATTACGAAGAGATGCGCATTAACGCCGAAAACTAATGTCTTTTAGTATACTGTACAATTCATTATATCAAAGTTCTAAGTATTTTAGTTAGGGAAGATTCTTTAAATACGAAGATTTGAAACAAAAAGAATGAAAGAAATAGAATATATGAAATAGAGTCTTACTTGAGTTTTATTCATTCCTAATTTCCATCATTCCCTTCCCTCTCATTGCCATCATCTTCATCAAATGCTCGTAAAATCACCAGCACGAGAAACCACCATGATCACTCATGCAATCAAAATTGCACCGAGGGTCTTGGCCTGGCGGTGGGAGGGGCTTGTCTTCTCCTGCTGCTTCTGGGTTCGAGTCCTCCTGTGCATGCCTGTCATTCTCGCGGTGCCTTACATGCCCACTGGGTTTGCAGGGTGTTCAGTGGGCCGTGAGATTAGTCGTGGTGCGCGCAAGCTGGCCCGGACACTCACGTAAATAAAAATAAAATAAAATAAAATAAAATTTCAAACAGATTAAAAAAACCCACTTAAGAAAATAATTGATCAAATAGAATCGATCAGATTGACTGATAAAATCAGTGCAAGAAAACTCTAATTGAGAAAATAGTAAAGTAAGTTCTGAGGGTTCTTAATCACAAAAAAAAAAAAAGAAAAAAAAACATTTTGAAATCAGAGACGAAGAAACCACTATTTGAAACCAGAGACGGAGAGCCGTCGGCTCTTTTTTTTCTTTCCCTGTGTACTCTGCGACAAAGTGACGTCAGTGGGCTTGACCACGTGCAGGGCATAAATATTCGGGGCGAAGGATTGGTCCCAGACATGTGTCGAGGGATTCGAAGGTGAGAGCTACGTGGACCAATGGGATGGTAGAAAGTGATTGGATCTCATCCCTTGCTCTCGTCCACGAATTCTTGCTTTCTGTTTTGATATCTGTTACGCTTCCTTGTTTTGATCTCCTACCC
>Ga0325403_1002526_pt1 | contig 16258 bp, 10 predicted proteins | sample PopdelMetagenome_19_FD_205665 | JGI IMG/M metagenome (GOLD analysis project Ga0325403, IMG submission 205665) | Populus deltoides microbial communities from Bellville, Georgia, United States - Xylem-PdKOR-R4 | ecosystem: Host-associated > Plants > Phyllosphere > Stem > Wood/Secondary xylem...
TGGAGAATTTGAGGAAATAGAGTTCACCCATCTAGGAAGGGAAGGAAACCAGTTTGCAGATGCTTTGGCTACACTAGCATCTATGGCCAAAATAGACTTTGGGCACAAGGTACAACCAGTACACATTAATATCAGAAATCACCCAGCTCATTGTTGCTCAGTCGAAAGAGAAGTGGATGGAAACCCTTGGTACTATGATGTCAACAGTTTCATCCAAAACCAGGCATATCCCATGGGGGCATCCAAAATTGACAAGAAGACCTTGAGGAGGATGGCAATGGATTTTTATCTTGATGGGGAGATTTTGTATAAGAAATCATCCGACGGGACTTTGTTGAGATGTTTGGATGAATTTGAGGCAAAAAGTGCGTTACGAGAAGTCCATGAAGGGATTTGCTCAACCCATGCTAATGGACACGTGATGGCTAGGAAGATACAAAGAGCCGGTTACTTCTGGATGACATTAGAAAAGGATTGCATCGACTATATCCGAAAATGTCATAAGTGCCAAGTATACAGTGACAAAATCAACGCCCCTCTAACTCCTCTATTTAACTTGACATCTTCGTGGCCCTTCGCGATGTGGGGAATTGATGTGATTGGACCTGTAAACCCAAAAGCCAGCAATGGTCACAGGTTTATTCTTGTGGCTATCGACTACTTTACAAAATGGGTAGAAGCCGGGTCATTTGCTCATGTGACGCAAAAAGTAGTGAAGAAATTTATTGAGAGAGATCTGATTTGTCGATATGGTCCACCAGAAAAGATTATAACTGATAACGCCCAGAATTTCAATGGTAAGATGATAATAGAACTCTACGCTAAATTGAAAATCAAGCATTCCAACTCTTCGCCGTATAGACCAAAGATGAATGGTGCGGTAGAAGCTGCTAACAAGAATGTCAAAAAGATTATTCAGAAGATGGTAGTCATCTATAAGGATTGGCATGAGATGTTGCCATTTGCCCTTCATGCGTATCGCACCGCAGTCCGAACCTCAACAGGAGCCACCCCGTACACGTTGGTATATGGAATGAAGGCGGTTATGCCTTTAGAAGTGGAAATCCCCTCATTGAGAGTAATGGTAGACTCTGAGCTGGAAGAGGTAGAATGGGAAAAAGTTAGATATGAACAGCTGAATCTGATCAGTGAAAAGAGGATAGCCGCAATCTGTCATCATCAACTTTACCAAAGAAGGATGGCCAAATCATATGACAAAAAGGTTCGACCTCGAGGATTCCACGAAGGAGATCTGGTACTGAAGAAAATATTGCCTTTACCAGGGGAAGATCAGAGTAAATGGGCACCGAACTATGAGGGCCCTTACGTGGTGAAGAAAGCATTCTCGGGAGGAGCTTTGCTGTTATCTAGAATGGATGGAGAAGATTTAGTTAGGCCAGTGAATTCTGACTCTGTAAGGAAATATTACGCTTGATGTATTCCGTAATCTCCCAATCAATAAAATAAAGTTTGGCCATGAATTTTCTCTGTAAAAAACCTTTCTTCATAAAAAGCGTGATCTCATAGCATTTGAAATCTTTTACTTAAACAAACTCTTTTCTTACACATGACTAAGGAAACGACTCCATCAATTGGAGGGAACCAAATCAAATCTAAACTTGGCATATTTATGCACACTACACTGGGGGCAAGAAGTGTACGAAGTGCACATAGGGGTCCATAGTGAACCAAAGCCCAAATGAGTATATCATAAAAACTTATAAAAAGCATCTTTTATGAGAATTCCCAATTACATTGAAAGTTTCAGTTTTCATGAACAAAACCGAGTTTTCCTTTTAAAATAATAATAAAGGACAATACTCAATGGAGCAAGAAAGGGCCCCTTAAGGAACCAGAGATCTCTTCACCAAGAGGATTTGAAGTATAGTGTGCGGAGTATATTCCGATTCAAGAGAAAAGGTTGGACAAACAAATGGAAACAAGGGCTCGAAGAAGTTTACAACGAAAGGGGGACCTATATTTCCAAAGATAGGTAACAAAAACATGCATGCTATATTGTCATAACACTAACCTGACAGGAAAGGTGGGACGAAAGCCAAAATAATTCCAAGTTTTTGGGAATCGCTAAAAGACAGAGTCTCAAGTCAACGTAGCTACGGAAAAAAATCTGAATTGTGAACCAGCACTGTTTCATTTTCTTGATGTAAGATGTTTTCTTTTGAAATTCAAAATGGGTAGGTCACCCATCACAATGAGACCATTTTTTCTGGGTAGGTCACCCATTAGAATGAGACCATTCTCTATTTTTTACTTGGGTAGGTCACCCATTATAATAAGGCCATTCTTCCTCCTGGGTAGGTCACCCATAAGAATGAGACCACTCTTCCCCTTTTCCATCTGGGTAGGTCACCCATCACAATGAGACCATTTTTTCTGGGTAGGTCACCCATTAGAATGAGACCATTCTCCATCTTCTTTTTTACTTGGGTAGGTCACCCATTATAATGAGGCCATTCTTCCCCATGGGTAGGTCACCCATAAGAATGAGAGCACTCTTCCCCTTTTCCGCTTGGGTAGGTCACCCATCACAATGAGACCATTTTTTCTGGGTAGGTCACCCATTAGAATGAGACCATTCTCCATCTTTTTTTTTTACCTTGGGTAGGTCACCCATTATAATGAGGCCATTCTTCCCCCTGGGTAGGTCACCCATAAGAATGAGACCACTCTTTCCCTTTTTCACTTGGGTAGGTCACCCATCACAATGAGACCATTTTTTTCTGGGTAGGTCACCCATTGGAATGAGACCATTCTCCATTCTCTTTTTTACCTGGGTAGGTCGCCCATTATAATGAGGCCATTCTTCTCCTGGGTAGGTCACCCATAAGAATGAGACCACTCTTCCCTTCTCTCCACTTGGGTAGGTCACCCATCACAATGAGACCATCTTGCATTTGGGTAGGTCACCCGTCATAATGAGACCATCTCTTATTTTGGGTAGGTCACCCGTCATAATAAGACCACACACAGGATTTTGGTTCTGGTTAAAAGAGGATTGCCGGAAAGGACCTCAGGTTAGCCCAACCGCAACACAGATATCAGCTTTGACTAAAGAAAATCGACAGATGGGATTTCAGGTTGGCTAGGCTACAAATATAGGTTTTTTTTTAGTTAAAAGAGGTCGCTAGAAGGGATCTCAGATGAAATTCCAAGTTAGTCTAGTCGAAGTTAGAAGTCAGAGGATCGCCAGATTGGGATCTCAAGATGACTAAGTTTTGATCATAGTTTTGGGTTGAAGAGGATTGCTGTAAAGACAAAGTTTCAGATCAATCAAGCCTTGACAAGATCAGTTTTGTTTATCTTTATAAAACTTACTGCGCAAAATCCCTGCTATGTAAGTATTATAAAGAGGGGGCATCTGTTGTAACCTATTTTTGGGTACCCTATAAATAAAATAAAAATAAAGTTAAAATAAAAAAAAAATGAATGAAAAAAAAAGAGAAAACTGAACAGTGTTATTTTGACACTGTTCCTCTTCCCGCATGTTGCTAGAGCCCCACGCCCCCCCTTAAAACAAGAAACAATGACTGCATGCTGCTCCCAAAACTTAAAGCCCCACGCCCCCTGTCTGGCCGACCAACCGTCGCGTGCCCTGCTCCCATGCACAACAGCAGGCCGCTCCCCTGCTCCCCACGCGCAACAGCAGCCCGCACCCCTCTAGCCTATAAATACTGCTCTCAACACCAGTAGCAGGGGGGAGTTTTGGAACGAGACAGAGGGCTCTTTTGAAACTGAAGGGGGAGGGAAGTTTGAAACAAAGATAGCCACTGTGAGAGGTTAGAAAGGAGAGGAGATAGAAAGGAGAGGAGACGAAAAAAAAAAGAGAGGGAGAAAGACACAGGGGATGAAGGAAAACATAGGGAGAGAAACCCGACCACAGCACCAACAATCCCTTCCCCCCGAGTCCAGCTTTTTTTCCTTTCGTTTTCTTCTTCCCCTCAGCCGACCAAAGACCACACCAGCCCCTCTGCCTTTCCATATTTTTTTTCATCCCTTCATCTTCAAGTCTAAGCCAGCCACCAAGGGCTTCCCTGGTTTTTGGAGATTTCAGTCACAGAAACCCCAAGCCTCCAACAACTTTTCCCTCTCATCAACAACCCTCCTTCCTCAGCTCATCATTTTTCTCCCACACGCCGCGCCACCATCGAGGGAAACCATTGTACACTGAGGAGGACGAACAGCTGACAGAAGGAAACACCCGAGATCAAGAGGAGAAGAACCAAACAGAAGCAAAGGACGAAGGAAAACAGAGGCGGGTGCATCTGCATAAAGGAGATGAAATACTGCAGAAAACAGTTGTTGACATTGAGCTTCTCAGCCACTGCCACCGTCAGAACCACCGGGAGACCTCGTCGGCTGCCTCTCCACCGCCACCAGCATCACAGGGAGTGTTCGCCATCGTCTTCAACATCGCTTCTGCCACCAGGTTTGTGTCTCCTTCTTGTCGCTGTGCATGCACCATTTCCTTACATTTCACTGTTCAAGTGAAATATAATTCACTCCAACAGTGAAATGCTATTTCACTAGTTACTTACTGAAGTTTCAAAAATATTTGAAGTTTCAAAAATGTGTTTTCGCATGGATTTCTTAAACACAACAAAAATCATTTTTCTTGTATTTCTGGATTTTACAACATGTTTGTAAAACTCCAAAGGGTATTAGCCAATATTCCAAAAAAATATAAAAATCTTATTTTGGAGGGAATTCATCTATTATTCACCACTAATGTTTGGATAAAGAAATCCTTAAAGGACGAATATCCAAAATATTATTGGGGATAATTTGTTATTATTCACTGTTAATATTTGGATAGAGAAACCTGGAGTGGTAAATATCCAAAATAATTTTCTAGGAATAATAAATCCGCACACATCCTTGAAAGAAGCCTTGATTATAATCGAGGACATTTCAAATTTTTTTACTCCACAGTTTGCGAGTCGTGAGAGTATAAAACACTAAGACAAAAATAGGTTTTTAAAGCACCCTAGATTTTGTTCATCAGAGCAGACTTATCCTAGGAAACTGATGGGATTAGAGAACATCAACACCATAACAGTTATAAGGCAAATCAAACACCAAGCAGCTTACCTTAGGTAGGGCGTACTAGGGGTGCTAAAACCTTCCCTTTACGCAACCAAACCCTTGCCTTAGAATCTCTAAAAGACCAGTTAGGTTTTCTAGTGACCATAATACTAAGTGGATGTTTATGGACTCAATTGGATTTTATCGAAGGTTTAATTGAATTTATAGGGGGTTTGATTGCAAAGAAAATTGAGTTTTAAGTCAATTTAGGCTTTAATTGGAAGAAATTAAAGTTTTGGGGTCAAATTATAATTTTTGAGAGCTGATTTGGTCAAATCAAGGGCTTAATTGCATAAATATTAAAGTTTAAGGGCCAATTAGGGACTTAATTGAAGAAATCCGAAACCAAGGACCAAATTGGAAAAGACGCATAGGTATAGGGGCTGCAATTAACAAAATCCGGGGGCCAAATTGAAGAAATTGAAAGTTTAATGGTCATGTAGGGATGAGATTGAACGAAACCGAAAGTCGGAGGACTAAATTGAAAATTGGCAAAGAAATCCCTATTTTTATCAACGAAACCGGTACTGTTCACTTTCTTCCCCACCGAGCTGCCCGGGTGGCCGACTTCCAGGCGTGTTTTCTACCTCGTTTGCCCCCAAATCCGACAAAGCATGCACCAACATGTCCACCTGGAACCCCTTTATCCCGGGGAGTAGTCCGGTCGGGTTAAAAAGGTTGGGAACGGTTCCGTTTATTGGCCCAAATCGTGCACCTCGGGCAGTCTGCAAATTTGACAGTTCGAGGTGCACATTTTGAACCAACGATTTGAATTACTCGAGTCGAATCAAAGGCTGAGACGTTTTCCCCATTGAAGACAAGATTACCCTCTTTCCAGCTCTATAAATAGGAACAATTTTCATGCTCAGGGGAGATTTGGAGGGGGGCTCAAAATTGGCACAAAATAAGCTTTTCCTGCCCTGTTTTTCCTGCAACCAGCTTTCTCTTTCTTTTTTCTCTCCGCCGGCCGCCAGCTCCAACGCCCCCCCGGGCTTTTATTTTTATTTTTTTCTTTCTTCTCTTCCCCACAACAGCTGACCGAAACTCTCAAAACCAGCGCCGTTCCTTCCCTCCTTTGCCTGGCCAAAGACAAACCAGAGAACTCATCATCTTCCTCTCCTCTCTCCCAGCCGGCTTGACTTTCTTCTTCCCTTCAGCAGCCAGCAACAAGGGATAGCCCCCTCTCTTGCAAAAGCCAAACCGGGGCAGCCCTCTCCCTTTCCTCTCATTCTCTGCCAGCAGCCCCAACACTGTCCCTTCTCCCTTTCCTCTCATTCTCTGCCAGCAGCCCCAACACTGTCCCCTCTCCCTCTCATCAACACAAAGCCAGCGGCAGATCTTCACCTCAGCTTCTTCTTCACCTCAGCTTCTCTTTCACCGCAGCTTCAACGGCCCCAGCAACGCCTCCCGCGGCCTCCTCAGCAGCGACAGCCTCCACAGGAGCTCCTCCGCCTTCCAGCTTCTTCACCGGCCAACAGCAGTCCTCCTTCCTCCAGCGACGCCCAGCAGCAACCGAAGTAGCAGCTCCTTCCTCAGGCACACCAACAGCTCCAGCCAAGAGCTTGTCTTCTCCTCTGCAGGAATCTGCTCCTTCTTCCTCCATCGCAGCACCGCCCGCGAAGCAGCCAGACCAGCACCGCCCCATCTCCTGCACGCCAGGTAACTCTTCTTCCCCTTCATTGTTTGCGTTTCTTGCTGCATGCAGGAAGCGGGGAGGGAAAATAATTCCCAACCCCCCCTCCACCGTCAGTCATGTTGCTGGGCCAGAGGATTCTGGCCCTTGTTTTTTATTTTTTTTTATTTTTTAAGGGCTAGACTGTTTCTGGCCAGCCATGTGTTTTTGGGCCAGACTGATTCTGGCCCATCCCTGCTGTCTGGGCCAGGTCCGGCCCAGACGAAATTAGGAGACTTTGTTGGGCCGAGATCAGCCCAATCCCTTCTGGGCCGAGATCGGCCCAACCCTTTTTGGGCCCAGGCCGGCCCACCTAATATTATATATTATTTATTATAATGTTTTTTTTCATATTATTTATATATAGATATCTATCAAAAAATAAAAAAATTCTGAAAAATCCTTGAAAAATATTGTTGATTTTCCTGCATATTTTTGTCAAAAAGGCTTAATATTATTTTTATACCGTAAAGATACAAATCCATTATTAAAATACTCGGTTTTTGTTAAGTTTTTTTTTAAAAAAATTTTGTTTTCATGCATACGGCCAATACCCTAACATTGTTTTTATGTTTTTTTTATCTAGAAAACAAATATTTGAAGTTTCAAAAATGTGTTTTCGCATGGATTTCTTAAACACAACAAAAATCATTTTTGGGATACATCTATGTATGCATATGCAGATTAAGAAACAACTAAACCCTAATCAACAGTGACAACCATCGAGAGCTTCTCAAAGGACCGGTCTTTCTCTCTATCCTTGTGGGTAACACTAGTAAAACCTCTAGACCTAGCAACGCCGTCGTCCCATTTTCTTATGATAGCCTCCTCAACAAAATCAACATCACAGTGGGCTCCAAACGAGCCCAACCTTAACTAGCTCTGCCATTCTTCCTTCCATAACCAACCACTAATTTAAGTCAACCATCACAGAAACCAGTAGAGAGGGAGAGTGACAAAAAAAATGAACCCTCGAGGAAGAAAATAAAAGCAGATCTGTAAAATAAAAAAAATAAAAACAACTATTGTGTGTTGAGTTCTTTGTTTTGTAGGCAGTGGTGATACTCATCGCCAACAGAGAAAGGAAGAAGGGAAAGAGTCATGTCAGGTGCACCAACTTTTGTTCTTCAAACGACGATGATATGTGAAGCTAAGTGCCGACAGAGACAACGACGCGTGTATCCACGCGTCGCCACTATTCCCATATCCAGAAATATTTCCTTGGTTACAACAGCCTCCCCAATTAATTCCTAACCTTCAGAAGGTCGTTTCATGACCTCAAATGATTTCTTGACAATATTGCTATAATGTTGTAACATTTGAGACATGTTTGTTGTTTTTGTATAATATTTGGACTGTTTGTATATTTATTTGAACTGATTTATATATTTTTTAAAAATTAATAAAAAATAGTTTTTTTTCCTTTTTAATCTAAATTTTACAGATTTATTCACTAGCACTATAGTCAAGAATACAATATTTTTTGGGTTATGTAATATTTACCAACGCCAGAGTTAGAAATATTCATAGACGAATATTCAGTAACACCAAAATTAAGAATATCAGAAGAAGGCCATAAAAAAACAAAAAGCAAAACAAGCCTTTAGCAATTTAAGATAAAATCAACAATGCAATCTACCTTAAGTAGAATGCTTAAGAGGCGATAATATTCAATATTTACGCAATTAAGCCCTTGATTTGATCAAATTAACTCCTAAAAATTGCAATTCGACCCTCAGACTTTAATTTCTTCCAATTAAAGCCTAATTTGACTTTTAAAAATCATTTTTTCTTACAATTAAGCCTGCAATAAATTTGAATAAACCTTGAAGAATTCTAATTGAGTCCTTAAACATTAAATTTTAATTTTTCCTTCTTAAATTGAATTTTCTTTGTAAATAGGGTCTTTATTAGTTGGAAATAGACTACCGAAATTTTTTTTCTTGTATATTAGATCTTTCTCAGTCAGTCTTCGATAATTTCCTGGGCATTCTAGTTATTCTTCTTATTGATATATATTTTTTTCTTCCAACATTTTTATTTTTATTTATTTTTTATTTGTTTATGTGGGCCTTCAAAATGGGTAACAACAAACATCATATCTTGGATACCTTAAAATGTGTAGCAAAAACATATATTGTCTCTTATTCTACAACTTAGAACAATCAACAACAACATGTCATGGATACCTTAAAATATGCATCAAAAATATTGTTAGTAGTGGTGAGAAGTCGTTTGGATTTCAATGTTGCAAGCCAAGTTTCTTCCAACAAAAAATTAGAGACCATGACTTCTAGTTGGGTAAAAAATATCTCTATGAAGAATAGAGGCATGAACGAACTCAAATTCATTAGTTAGATCCATAAGAAATTACATTACCGATAGATGGTCTCGATATGTTGTGAATTTGGAAGCATCACTTGGATGTTCTTAAGTAGGATAAAAAAGGCTAATTGATCCCAAATAACATGCATTTAAGCAATGTAATAATGAATAGATTGACCAAATTTTCAAAGAACCATTTCAACTCAATAACTTAAGTTGTTAAGTAAGACCCTAATATAATATTTTATATTACTTTCTAACACACCCCCTTAAGTGGAAGCTCTTATATTTAATTAGTGGTGAGATTCAAACTCGTAACCGTTTGGTCATCAATGCTTTGATACTGTGTCAAATAACCATCTCAACCCAATAACTTAAGCTATTAGATGAGACTCTAAGTTATAATTTATATTATTCTCTAACACACACCTTTAAGTGAAAGCCTTTTGGGCTTGAAACTTGCATAGACTTACACTACCTTGTGCTTAATTTTTATCAAATAAAATAGAGGTGGTGAGATTTGAACTCATGACCACTTTGTCAATAAAGCTCTGATATCATGTCAAAGAACCATCTCGATCCAATTACTTAAGCTGTTAGGTAAAGTCCTAAGATATGATTTTATATTATTTTCTAACACGAATTACAACCCCAAGTGATGAAAAGAAAAAGCCTACATAGTATAAGAGAAAACCTTATTGTAGAGGCTAAATTAGGTAAAACGAATGACAAGAAAAATTGACAAAACATGTTTGAAAACCCTAAAAAGTGGTATGATCCAAATAGAAACAGGTAAATTGAATCGAGGCTCACCAGAAAAGAAATAAACCAACCAAAAAAGAAAAGAAAAACCCTTAAAAGGCTTTGATACCATAGGAAAAAATAGAAGAGAAAATATATTTATGAGATATATATATATATATATATTGAATTGTACGAATACAAGGGGTTTATATATACTCTTACCATACTTATTTTGGCAATATAATCTAACAAAATTCTTTCATTATTTTATTGATATGTAGCCATAAATCAAGTATATAGATTAGAGCCATAAAAACTTTAAATCTTTGTAATCATCTAATATATTTTAACATTTTTTTGGTTGTATTAGTTGTTCCAGTTATTTGAGCAACATAGAGAGGTGTCTATTTATTTGAGCTACATAATAAAAAAGAGAGGGGTATCTTTGTATGTGTGAGAGGATCATTGTTATTAAATCTATTCATGCTCAATTGGTTAACTTGAAACTTGGACAGTTCAGGTTTCACAAAAATATAAAAGAGTTGATCTAATATAACTTGGTAAAATACTCAGGTTGACTCGTGACCTAGTTGACCCAATCAAAATCCAATGATTTAAAAAAATTTTTTTTTTCTAAACGATATCATTTTGACTTTATTTTAAAAATTTCTTTGGGATTGATTTGGGTTATCTGCCCAACCCATAACCCAAACCTTATATTAGATCAAGTTTAGTAACGATGTTTATGATACAATGATCTTAGACCACCAAACATAACTATATCTTACTACTCATATTTTAGTTTTTACTTAGTTGTAAGAAAAATAATTTTAATAAATTAACAAAACCTAATAGATTTTGGGAAAACATTGTTCACTATGAGTGAAAACACTATTTATTGAAACAATGTAATGATAATCTTTCTCTTCTCATAAAAAAATTATTGAATTGGCCATTGGGGTCAGTGAAATCTTTTCATAAGGTCCATTACTCATCACCAAATTGATCGGGTACAAATACAACTAAAATACCCTTGACAAAAAAAAAAAAATCTTAAACTAACATCTACGGGCTTTTTTTGTATTTTCATCATAATGAAGTTGGATGAAGAGAAATTTAGTATTTTAATAAATATAAATAATAATAAAAAAATAAAAGTGGTTGGTAGGAGACACTTATGCTTTTCGAGAGGCGCATGGTGGTGGTGGAGTGGCGTTGCGACACTAATGGTCTTTTTTTGTTCTCCTCCCACTTTTTTCTTTCCTTCTCTCGAAAAGCACACTAGCCATGCAAATTTTCAAATTTGTCCTCTTATATATTGAGGATTTGAACTTCAGTTCTTATTATTTTGATTTTTAATTTTTGTTTTTAGCTCTTTTATAAAATCTCAATTTGTTTTTAATTTCATCATTCAATTCCAATTGGTGATATGTTATTTTTTTTCTTCTAATTTGGTCTCTATTCTTTTGAATGTTTTATTTTTTGATTATTTTGTTAAATTGATTTTTCTTTTGAATTTCACTATTCAATAAAAAATTTATAGTTTCCCTCTAATTTATTTATTTATTTGATTTTGATCCTCATTCTTTTAATTATTATTTTTTTTGGATCTTTTTGTATAATTGTTTTTTTTTCAATTTTATTATTCAATATTTGATAGGCCGGGAATTGAGTTTCATGGTTTTTCTAGATAGGATACTTTTAGTCTAATGATTCAAGTCATGAGTTTGAGAAGTTGACATGGGTTGATATAAATTTTTTTTAATTATTTTTTTTCTGATTTTATCATTCAACATTGATTTTTTTTTTAAATTGGGCTTTGTGATTTTTTTTTATCAGGTTATGCTCATCTCATAACTTGAACTGCGAGTTTGACGAGTTAATCCGAATTGTTTGAGCCCTTTTTTTGGAGTTTTTTTTTTTAAAAGGAATTTTAATCTTTTTCTAAACATTGTTTTTTTATGCAAAAATAAAAAATAAAAAATAAAAAATAAAATGCAGAGCAGGTCCACTTGTAGTAGACTTGATAAATGTGGATGCCTTGTTCACGTTTCAATAGAAGAGAAATTGGAGTCGATCCATAAAAGTTGATATAAGACTACCTTTTTTATTAAAAGAAAAACATATCCCTTTTAAATTACATAAAGAAGTCATCCCACCAGATTCACCCTATATATATATATATAATTATTCTTTTCACACAGTAAAGTAAACAAACCTAGCTAGTTTTAGGTGAGCCAACATGAAGATAGCAGAGTCATATCCCAAAGCATTAGCATATACTTTTAGAGAAAAATTATAGGGAGAGCAAAAGGATGTCAGTGCCGACTATAAAGCTTAAAAGCCAAAACAACTTTCGAGGCGATGTGGTATTGGCCGCTAAGAACTCAGGCGCCGGTTAGCATCAAACAATAACATGCATTCAAAAAGCTGCAAGCCAGCACTCTCAAGGTTTGTGGTTGGAAAGCTGACCACCTTACCTCTTGACTTTTATTATAACATGCTTCTATAGCCTCAGGACAAGAAACGCCAACATTTTGCATTAAAGAAATAGGAATAGAAAGAAAGAGTATCAATTGACAATGTGAACGGTGGGACTTGGGCACCATTCATATTGGTTTTAGCTGGTCGTGGCCTTAATTATTTCAGATTTCAATTAGATTGGAATGGTTAAATAGTATATCAGATCAGAGCAAGATACGTTTGCTCTCGAAGTAATTTTTAAATGAGGGAGCATATAAAAATTAACGGTTGCATGGGGCATGCAAACTGTTGACAGAGCATCCCGATACTCTAAGCTATACCCCACACAGAAGCAAAAATGTTTGAGAATGCGAGTGTATATGTGCGTGTGAGATAGAACTGATCTTTTGTTGGTAAAGTATGGAATCATTTATTAATTACTCATTAATTCATTATAAATGATAAACCAGAAATATATAGTTATAAAATAGGAGCAATTTGGACATGTTTGGCTCGTGAAATCTCTAAAAATACATGAAAGTAGGCATTTAATCTCCAAATAAGCCTCTGATGGCTTTTCAATCAGTATCAGATTAACCAGAAATATATAGGAATAAGATTTTCAGATTGGACTTACGAGCCCCAATTGGACTCCAAGATCACATGCTTGCCTTTCCAACGAACTTCTTAGACTTATTTCCATCAATCTAGTCCCATGTATTCATCATATATATATATATATATATATATATATATATATATATATATATATATAATTTTTATAATAATCGAGAGCTTTAATTATTAGAAAGCCATAACACCATTAAGAGAATGGTATTAATTTTGGATGAAAATAAATACAAAGATACTATCCTTCTTACACTAAAACAAGATGTAAGAAAAGCATGAAAGAAAAATATACAAGATGCAAAGATTAAATAAAAGATACTTGGACATTACTTATTTGCCCAGCCTAAAATGCTTTCAAATCCTAAAAACAGGTTGTTGCCAATGCATAAAAAGTTTTAATTTTTTTTTTTACGTTTCAAAAGTGTTTTTAAAAAGATTTATTTTTTTTAATTTTTTTCTTTACTTTAAATTAATATTTGTTTAGTGTTTTCAAATTATTTTAATATACTAATATTAAAAATAATTTTTTAAAAATAAAAGATTATTTTTTTAATAAAAAAATATTTTAAAAAACAATCACAACTATATTTTTAAACACCAAAATACACATCTTTCACCAGAAAACTAGTCTACGCAGAGCAATATCAAACAACTTATTTCAATCCGGTTTCTTATTCTCGAAAATCCAATCATTCCTAACATTCCTCTCTGGTCATCAACAGGACTTTAGATTTGTGCGGGCCTTTAACACACTAACCTCTGATGGACTTGGGCTTAAACTTCTCTTCTCCATTTGCTTTGAGTACGAACCTATGCTCATGATGTGAAGTAATTGGACACGCTAAATTTATTGGTACATCCATAAAAATAAAAAAAAAATTTATATTTATTATTTATATCAAATCTATTCATTCTATTCATAAGAATATATATTAATTAATTATATAAACTAAATAAATAATTTAACATTAATTTATCTTAAATTTATTCAATTTATTTTAATAATACTCTTAAATCATTATCAATTATCTATATAAATTCAAATTTCTATATATTTACAGAAATTTTCAATTCAATAACAAAATTGACAAAATATAAAATGAACTCATTAAATAAGATATTTATTTAAGAATCAACGAGTCTCCATCTTCAAATAGGGTATAAATATATCATGAGACCTTCAAAATAAAGATTCACAATTTTCATTCTTTATTATAAATATATTTTTTAGAACATTCCTTTCTGGTATATTTATATTTTTTTAAAAAAGATATTTATTTAAACATTAGCGAGTTTTTATTTTTATCAAAAAAAAAAAAACCTTTTAAAAGTATTAGCCACCAAATATAAAGTGGATCGAGCTTCCGAATGTGAATGTTATAGTCAATGCCATTGAGCCGTAGAATAATGGACTCCTTGAGGAATCTGCCCTGTCTTGTTCCAATTAACAAGTTAATATGACCAAGAATACTATATCGAAAACTATCAAAGCCTATAATTCCGCCATAAGTGCCACTAGCTGCATGCATTCCAGCCTATAACTGGCACTGGCAGTAACTTCAATCCAAGCAAATCTGTCAATAGGACCATCAGTCGCAATGCAAGGTCGTAATTCGTCAAAATAAATACCCCATAGTGCCACTTGTATTTCAAAAGGGCCCATAAATTAAAGATTGCTTTATATCTTGGTAATTGATACCTTCACTAAATACACCCAAAAGACTATTCTTCATCCAAGCAACCTCCTCCCCCAGAGGGATTATGTATGACCAATGGTACAGTTCCACTGTTATTTTTGGGTTCCTGGACAGCATCATTACCCGCACGAACAACCATTGCATAGCTTCTTGAATCTCTCTGCTTAAAAGGGACAGGGATGCGTGAGACTGATTTGTTTTTCTGACTGGTAGGAATTGATCCTCCCGATTCTGGCTTCATACGCTACAGATTTGCAGGCAGCTTATATGTGCCAAATCATAGATCGTTAATCTGTTGAAGAAGATGAGTTTGTGAAGATTTTGATTTCATCAAAACTAAACCAAACCTTTAATTCCTTTGGTTATTTCTCCATGCTATGAACATTCTTGCTGACAGTGGCCATCTTGGTACTCGTCCCATTGCTTTTTCTATGGAACAAAATCTGAAGCTTAACAATGCTGATGATGATCTTCTTCCTGATCCAAGCTCTTTTCGATGACTTGTTGGGCGTCTCATCTACCTTACCATCACCCGTCCTGACATCGTGTTTTTAGTCAGTATTCTGAGCCAATTTATGCATTAGCCATGACAGCCCCATTATGATGCTGCTGTCCGTGTTCTTCGTTATATTAAATTCACTCTAGGCCAGGGTTTATTCTTTCCTGCTTCCAGCAATCTTCAAGTCTCAGCTTACTCTGATTCAGACTGGGCTAGTTGTCCACTCACTCGCAGATCCACGACAGGTTTTTTTATTCAGCTTGGCACTAGTCCTATTTCCTAGCGTACGAAGAAGCAATAGACCGTCTCTCGTTCTTCTGCTGAAGCTGAGTATCGGGCTCTTGCTTCCACTACTTGTGAACTCACATGGATTAAAACACTTCTTCATGATCTCGACGTTCACCATTCCAACCCCATGCTCTTATACTGTGACAACTAGGCGGGTCTTCACATTGCTCAGAATCCTGTTTTCCACGAGCGTACAAAACACATAGAAATTGATTGCCATGTTGTTCGTGAGAAGTTACAATCCGGCCTCATCACCACCAGACACATATCAACCTCCAATCAGCTTGCAGATATTTTCACCAAAGCTTTAGGACGAGACCACTTCCAAGCATTATCACGCAAGTTGGGCATTACGGATCTCCATGCTCCAACTTGAGAGGGAGTATCAACGTCATATCTGCACATCAACGCCATATCTGCATATATATCTTCACATTCCATATATAACTCATTGTCCAGTTATTAGAAGCTTATGTTTAGGAATTATTTTTCCGTTAGCAATTGTTTAGGCTTTATTCTTGGATCCTGATTTCATTTCTCTGTATTATATATACTAGTTGTAAAGCATGAATAAATATACAGAACAATATTTCAAACTTTACAGGTATTGTATAAGATTATATTTAGCATTAATGAGTTTTTCTTTCTTTTTTTTTCAACGTATTTTTATTTTTGATGTCTATTTTGTTCTGGAATTTACCAATAAATCGGCACAATTTATTCAAAAGATAAATATGAAAAAGATCAAAAGATAAATATGATTTATTCCGGAATTTACGAATAAATCGGCCATTGATCTCATGACTATAGAATCACCTTGTAAACCATGGGAATGTT
>Ga0325403_1002528_pt1 | contig 16255 bp, 9 predicted proteins | sample PopdelMetagenome_19_FD_205665 | JGI IMG/M metagenome (GOLD analysis project Ga0325403, IMG submission 205665) | Populus deltoides microbial communities from Bellville, Georgia, United States - Xylem-PdKOR-R4 | ecosystem: Host-associated > Plants > Phyllosphere > Stem > Wood/Secondary xylem...
GATTTTGAACAGGATCGGTGTTCAAGTTTCAAGTCTAATGCAAACTGCAACAGGAACAGGTTTAGGAAAAAGTACCATACTTCTGAATCACAGGTACAAAAACATTTCTGCAGAGACCATTCCTCCTTGAGGCTCGAGTTCGTTAGCTCGAGTTTTTAGCAGGGGTAAAAGGGTTCTAAGGGCAACAACACCTGTGCAAAGAGTGTGTGTGTGTGTGTGTGTGTGTGTGTGTACACACACACACTCTCTCTTTGCACAGGTGTTGTTGCCCTTAGAACCCTTATACCCCTGCTAAAAATTCTCTTCAAGCTCAGCCTGAGAAGCTCCAAAAGGTTCTGATGCTGAAACGAAACCTTTCTCCCTTGATCAATCCCCTTCCAATGTCAATTTTTTTGTTGCGAGGCCAGTAGCGGATTAAAAAGTATTGTTAACAAGAAAAAAATAGAAGAAATTCAAAATCATTGACAGGGTAACGGTAATGTTAAAATGTCATAATTTTAGCATGATCTCTGCCAACATCATACCTTGCAAAATCGCACAAAGTAATGCTCAACTAGAAGCTTTTAAAAAAATTTATTTTAATGGAATTTCAAATGAAAAGGAATCTATATTATAATATCAAGCACGCATTGAATAGTTAACAAACAACTTATTTTTGTTTATAATTTAATTTTAATTTCATCATTTTTTTTACTTTTTAATATATTAGATTTGATCTTTATTATTTTGATTATTATTTATTTTATTTGAGATAATTTATAAAATTATTTTTTTTTCAATTTTATTCTCATTCAACTTTTTAATTTGTAAAATTTATTATTCGTTATTTTAATAAATTTTAAAAAAAATATTAATAATTTATTTTCCAACTTATTTTCTATGACATAGTCAAACACTAGAAAGTATTTTCAAATTTATTTTTTATACCATTACCAAAAATCAAAAAATAATTCACTTTTCAAGAATTCATTTATTAAAAAAACCACTTAAAAAAAAACTATTTTCCAGTAAACAAACAAGCCTTAATAGAGTTGTACATAAAACATGTATAACGAGGACAATGATCCAAGACCTTCATTTAATAAAATGACAACAATGATCTAAGACTTTTATTTAACAGAAAAAAACTACTTAATAAAAAGACAAGGTTATTTGTCAATTATAATTTATAAAATTAAAATTAATTCTACTTAACAAAAGATTTTAAATATAAAATGAAGATTCTTCAAGATTTTACTTGTCATATACATAAAAATAATGAAAAGGATTTCTTAAATTTTTTAAAAAGCTACATTTATAATTTTGATCAAGATTTCTATTTACAGTAGGCTAGCTCTAGATCGAGAAGAAGAGATCATATGGGTCATCAATAGAAAGTGTTGTCTAGGTTTAGCTGTTATCCTGTAGTTATTTTTTAAAGTATTTTTTATTTAAAAATATATTAAAATAATATTATATTTTTATAATAAAAACATTAAAATAATCTAAAGCTATCAAGAAAAATTAATTTTAAAAAAAATATTTTTTTTAAAAAAAAACAGAATGGAATCCGAGCTCGTTATGCTGTCACCATGGTTTGTGGATTAGATGGGTGAATTTGATATCTTGGGAGTCATGCTAAACATCAATCTCTACAAGCAGTATTATCACGCCTAATGTTTTGTTGGGCTTTGTAGCGTAACCAGACATAAGAGAATGTGTCGCGTTCAAGCTTGAGGACCCTGGGTTCGCACTCCGGCTCATTAGTTTCTGGGCCCGGGCTCTATCCCATGCTCTACACCTTTCGCACTGGGCTTTGCCTCGTATCTTCTGAATTTGGGCCTGGTCTGTTAGTATAAAATCCTCGGCCCATCTTCTACTACAATCTTCCGAATCATCTTCTCATTTTTGTACCGCCCTGTAAAGGAAGACGTGCATCAAATGCTCTGGCTTCTGCTGTCGTTGTGCAAACCACGTCTGTGGTGCTTGGTTTCAGGAACACTTTATAACTGGTGGAAGAGCAAGAAAGAGGACATTTATGAAAGTTCCCCATAAGAGGAAAAATATAAAAACAATAGACAAGGTAGATACTCCTGATTGGATTACAGTTGCAATTTGCTGATGATATATTAATTATATTCTAGTTTTTAATTTTTAAAATATATTTTAATCCACTCATATTTAATTAAATCATTCTATTTTAATTTATGACTAATAATTTTTAAAATATGTGACCCATTATATTTTTAATATGTTGAGTCATATATAAATTATAATTAAATAAATTAAATAATTTAATTTATTTTTAATTAAACAATTGATAAATTTATATTTGAATACCATGTGCATCATCTAATAATGTGTCACGAACCTTTAAATATTAGAAAAGTTATTAGTAGCTTGACTTAACATCTCAGTAACTGATTTTTCAGTGTAATTAATATAATTTCATCAATATTATTATGATTCAATATTATAGCATAAAGTATATCTCCCGTATTAAATCATGTAACTAGAAACATTTTAGAAACAATGCTTTGATCCAATATGAATCTTTTAATTATAATAGCTTTATAATTTTCTTTACATAGTATTTTTGTCTTATGAACTTTATCTTTATTTTATTTTAGATTTATTAATTTAATATTAAAAATAAATTAAACATTTCTTAATAATAAATATATATTTATATAAATATAATAATAATACATGCAACCAATTAATTAAGTACAACACATATTAAATCTATTTCAAGCCCAGTCAGCTCCTTCTGCTTGTCTCGAAAAAGTTTAATAAGTTCCTTGTAGCTTTTGATCCGTACCACTTTTCCAATGTTTAAACATCTTTAGATTTACCGGGTCTCGGATCTACCCTCTAGATTAACAAGCTTTATTAGGTTAAATTCCTAATTACTTAGCCTACTCAAGTTTTAAATTAACCTATCGAACCGAACCGAGTTTTAAAAGTGACACAGCGTAGAGAGGGCATGTGGTAAATATTTGTCCATCGTTTTTGCATGATGTCAATAATTAACGTAAACTAGAAGGAGAAATCACATAAAAAGAGTTTTAGATTAGAGGTGCCTTGTTAAAAACAAGAGTAAGCGGGCCATATCGAGAAACTTTCAGGAGAATAGGAACCAAACAGTACGATTAATCAAGTTGTTGAATGTTAAAGTACTTTGGTGGTGAGAACCATGTTTAAGGCGCTTCCTTTGGTCTTAAAATTCTCTGATTATTAACTTCTGGAAGCATAAATAATAAAGAATTGAAAAGGAAGAGAAGGGAAGAGAGGAGCATGGAGTGGACTGGTAGTTTTGGCTAACCAGAAACCTCCCTAAATATTCAAACACCAAACCCCTAACAACATATCTTACAAAATTCAAAACTCAGATTTTAGCATTTGGGCTCTCAAGATTCGGAAGACTTCCCAGGTAAAAGCTAAAATACACTCTCTTTGGTAATCTAAGACTTCTTTTAAGTCTTTATTTTCAACTATTTCGTTGCTTATAAAAGCTCTAATAGCATCGATTTAGTTAAGTGCTTCAAAATGAGAGTGATTGTCTAATTCTGAACAATATTGTTATGAACGTTTGATGTAAAAATTTTGGGGTTTAATTCTTTTAGCATTCACAACTGTAGTTCAGCTTTAATTTTTGTTCTGTTGTGTTTTTGGATCAATCAGTGTTATTGAATTAGAGTTGCGAATGAAGTTTAATTTTGATGTTTTGTATTCTCAGAGAGCTTGAAGCATGATTTTGGGACATACTGATGGTTTATCAGAACTTGGGTCATCAAGAGATCCCCTAATTGCCTATCCTGAATCAGAGTTGAATGTTGAGGATGACGAAGAACAGATATTGTATGCTGCTTCCTTCGAAGAACTTGCGAAAAATCATGTTAAATATGACACCATTATATGGATTTCTATATCTTTGTTGCTGGTTTTAGCTTGGGGGATTGGCATCATTATGTTGCTCTGTTTTCCCATTAGAAGATACATGCTTCAAAAGGATATTTCCTCGCGCAAACTGTATGTTACCGCTAACGAGATAGTTTACAAGGTACTCATATGTGTAGTGTGTTTTTTTTTTCTCTGGATAATTACAAGGGAGAATTGGCAGAATAGATGCAATTCTTACATTCAGTATTATTTTTATTGTGTGAAGTTTTCAAGGCCTTCGATACTCTTTTGGCGTGTTTCAACAATCGAGAAGTGCATTCCTCTTTCCTTGGTGATTGATATAATTATTGAGCAAGGTATTGATGCAATATCAAGAGATTTTTGTTGTGACAGATTTCCATTGCTCTTTTCTTGTTCGCTCTTCCATTTGCTAGATAAACTTTATAATTTGTGTGTTACATGTATGATAGTTTAGGCTAGATGTATGTATGTCTTTCTCTTCAAATCCCTGTTGCCCAAGGATATGCCCTAAAGAGAAGAATAGGCTATGCAGTTTTTTTTTTCCTGCCAGGCAACATGATTGTAAATGCTATTTTCCTGTTGGTTGGACAGCTGCTATGCTTTTTTTTAATTACTTTTTTTGGTTACTCCTAAGTATTCCTGTCAAAAGTCTGGCTAGCTAGTCATTGAATGCACTGCAAATGTGCGTATTTTTTTGTCTTTTTGGATGACTCGTGAATTGTATATGCTTCTTCTTCAGTGAAAGATGAGTGATTTAATCAATTTTCTTTGTATGCGAACCATGTCCTCTTGAATGAACGCTTCATAAAGACTGGTGAGATTAATATGTTCTGATTCTTCATAGGTTGCTTGCAGTCCCTTTATGGAATCCATACATTTAGAGTTGAAAGCATTGTGCGAGGAAAAGCAGCACCTGTAGATGAACTCCAGGTTCAAGGTGTTGCCGACCCTGGAGTTTTGAGGAAGGTATTGCAAACTTGATTGGTTACTTTGTTGTCTTATTTCACTGTGAATGTTATGTTCTTGTTTTTGAAACAAGATGAGCAGGATACAAGTTGGCTATAACAATGCATTTCTTGCAGGTGATAATAACAGAAGCTTCAAAGAATGTACAGGATTTCGGGAAAGGTTGGAATCCTACTCTTACTATTGAAGAGGAAGGCCTGTCCAGAGTGGGATCATTGAACGAGGGACCAGCTGTCTTTAAATCACCATCCAAAAGCTGTAAGGTAATTTAAACTTCAAACTTTTTCTATGTATTCTTTAGAAGTTGTTTCCAATTCTTTATTTATGAATGCCAACACATCCTTTTCCTCCCATTGAAATATCCTTACTCTAACGACTTCAATCTCACTGTAGTAACACAGTTGAGGTTTTTATGCCTTGTTCTAGCTGAATTATTCAATTTGTAACAGCCCGAACCATTATGGATTAAGTTACCTTATTGTGGAGAATGAACCTTGGATGCTGTGGTTCTTATGATACATGTTAAGGTGCGAGTCGAATTTGGTGCAGCGCAAGTTCTATTCTCCTTTGAAACCAAGGGGTACCTTAAACTGATTCTGCTTACAAGACATTGAGGTTCCGTGACTTCTACTTCCCTTGCAAAAGTGGAGTCCATTTCATTAGTATATGTTTTCTAAACTCTCAGGAGGATGGATGGTGGGTGCGGATGTGTTGCTGCATTCATCAAATTGACTTTCCTGAAACTAAGAGATCCCGCCTATGCTTTGCAGATGACAGGTTCACCACGCTATGCTTCATCAGAGCATAGGGGTTCACCACGCTATGCTTCATCAGAGCATAAAGGTTTAATACAGGGGGAAATGCTGCTAAGTAAACTTGGAGAAGTCTGTGAATCAGTAAAGGTATGGACCTTTATCTGGTCTTGGCAAATGCAAATAAAGAAAAGAGTTTCCGGTTTTCTGAATGTTTTTCATGTGTTCATCCATGAATGAAGTGGTAAGCATTCCGTGAAACACTTGCTCGCTTCCTCGGAACATTCAAGTCAAATGATTTTTTGAGCTGTCCATCCTTACAAGCATAACTTTCAAGTAACCTAGCACATCATGCTTTTTTTTTTCACCTTAGTTTCCTGACAAGCCGACAATACTTGCTTCTGCTTGTATTCTCATTTGTTTTTGCAAGTGTCCCTCATTGCTCTCTCTTTTTTTTTCATACAAGAAAATGGAGTCTCTTATTTTGAAGTCCCAGACTTCCCCAGAAAGCAGATGAAGTGAGCAAGGCTCTTTTGGACTGGATCATCAAGGCACAAGCGTATTATACAGAACTGCTTGACTAACCACCCTCCCGGCAAAGATAAGGGTGGAAAGTTTTGATTGCAAACCTCGCAGTCGACTCATTCGCGGCTCGTTTTGTTTCAATTCAGCTGGGATTTTTTTTTTCATAAATTGTTGACCTCTGTGGCAATTGTTCAATGGATTTTTATCGAGACTGATTAGCGTGATGATTAGTAGTCTAACTTTCCTGGTAGGAAAACATCTCTGAAGTCTGACATGTGAATTCATTCATGACTCATCACAGCAACAGATAACTTGAGTTTAACATTCCATTTCTAATCTAATAATGATAAAAAAAAAAAAAAACCCTTAATTCTTGAGGCTCAAATTGGAGGAGATCAGAAATTGGTAAAAATTATCGGTCACGGTTAAATCAGAAACACGGACCAAAAGTTTATCTCATCATATCTCCCAGTAAATCGCATTGAGATTAAGAAAATATCCACATTACTAAACATAAAATTAATAAGAAAAGGTAGGGCAAATGGAATCATCAGAGACTTAAATACAAGTAATCACGAAATTAATCGATCATTTTGTTGCAGTTTTTTTCTTCATCCCATGATTTCATTTTGTCCCTCTAGTTTTAAAAAACATATCAAATTCCCAGAAACAAAACCTGATGAATTTCTACCTAAAAAGAAAGCAACGTAAAATCAGAGAAAAAGAGATACACGAGCATAAAGACACGCCGATAAATAGAGAGTAGGTTGAGGGAGCTTGGTGGGGGAAGGAAAGAAAGGGTCGAGCACTGACGGAAGCGAACGAGTGTGGATTATATTTATAGTGTAGGAGGCTAGGGGTTGAGAAACCCTAATTCAATGCGCTCCAGTTTTGCAACTTGTTGGCGTTTAGTTGAACCGTTCGATTTTCCTGTAAAATATTCACATCGACGGTCCTTCTTTTTCTCATTTCTTTCTTTGTGTTTTTCTCCGTATTTGGCTATATGATAAAAACTTTTTAATTTTTATATTTTAAAAATATTTTTGAAAAAATAATATTTTTATTTAATTTAAAATAATTTATTTTTTTTATTTTCAAATCATTATAATGATATTAAAAATAAATTTTTTAAAAATTAAAAAAATATTATTTTAATATATTTTTAAATAAAAATTATTCTAAAAAAAATTATTACTGTGCTCAAAACAATCTCAAAAACTAGTGGACTCCCCATCCTTTCGCATGCGATGTTTTTTTTTTCCAAATAGAAAGAAGCCTGATTTTCTTTCATGTTTCTAATTAATCAAACAAGCCTTATTTTATTTCATGTTTCTAATTAATCACTTTTATTGTTTAATTAATTAAAAAAAAATTTCTAAATAAAAAAAGAGGATTTTTTAGTACCATTTCCTTATAAATTACTATTTATTGAAATTGAAATGGTGCTTTTTTTCTTTATTTTTTTTTTCAATTCATACTTTTTTAATTTTATTTTTTAATATTAGATTTGTTTTCTATTGAGTTATCTCACTCTTACCATACAAATTATGAGTTTGACATATTAACCTAATTGATTTATATTTTTTTATTTTTTTATTTCATCATTTAATATTAGGTTGGTTAAAAATTAAGTTACATGATTTTTTTATTTTTTGTTTTTTATTAAATTGTTTTGGTCTCATGACCCGAAAATAATACTTAATGAGTTAACCTGAGATTATAGGAGTTGTTTTTTTGTATCCTTTTTAAATTTAATTAATTTTTTAATTTTATCATTCAACATTAGGTCGATTGAGAATTAAACTTTATAATCGAGTTGATTTATTTTCTATAAAGATATTTTTGTCATATAATGAAGGTTACAAGTTTTGACATTTTAATCTCGGTTAAATCGGGTTGTTTTTTTATTTTATTTCTAATATGTTATCTTAATCTCATGACTTGAATTATGGATTCTTCAACATTAGATTTGCTTTTTCTTAGGTTGTTCTCGTCTCATAACACAGGTCGCGTGTTTAGCGGATTAACCTAGTTGACTTAGTTTTTTTTTTAAAATTGAATTTTCCCTAATTTTATCATTTAATATTGTGTTTAATTGGGAATTAGGCTTCATGATTTGTTTTGATTTACTTTTTATTAGGTTATTATGATCCTATGATCTGAGAATAGTGCTTAACGGGTTAACTCAACTTATTTTTTGTATTATTTTTTTAATTAAAGTTTTTACAAATTTCATTGTTTAACATTGAATATGATATGTCAATTATGAATTTGACAAGTTAATATAGGTTAAATCAAGTCTTTTTTTTTAATTTTTTATATGAGATTATATCGATTTCATGACTCAGGTCATGGTTTTGACTTATTGACTTGGGTCATTTTTTATGTTTTTTTAAGTGATTTTTTTTAATCTCATCCCTTAATATTAGGCTAATTGAGAATTAGAATTCGTAATTTATTTTGATTTTATTTTTATGAAGTTATCTCGGTCTTATAATCCGGCTTGTAAGTCTAACAGATTAACTCAGATTGCCTTTTTAAATCCTTTTTAATTGATCAATTTCATCGTACAAAAATAATTTGATTGAAAATTAAACTTCATAATTTGTTTTTATTTACTTTCTATAGGATTATTATAATCTCATAACTTGGGTTGTGAATTTGACATGTTCACCAGGTTGACTTAAGCCAATCCAATATTTGGTTATCTTAATATTAAAAAAATATGTCATCTTGAATTTTTTTTTAGTCAAATTATAGTTTTATAGATTATCCAAGTTATTTTTAAACTTACAAAGTTAACCGAATTATATTCGACCAACTTTCATATGGTTTTAATTTTTTCTCTACTAATAAATATATTATCAATGTTTGAATTTTTATGTTAAAAAAAATTTGACATGACCGGCAACAATTAATAGCCAATGATATAATGCTAATCTTTACAATTTTAAGAAGGGGATGGATTTGTAATTATATGCTCCTAAGAATATTTCAAATAAAACTAAAAGATATTAATACTTTATTGTGTGATGTGCATAATGCAGCTCACAATAAAATGATTCATACCTTTGCTTAAAAAATCAAATAGTTAAATAAACATTTAAGGGGCAATTTTGTATTTTCATTTATTTATTGCATGATATAATTACTCTTATGTCCTTGAAAAAAAGAAAAACACAAGTAATATTAGAGGGGTTTTTTCAAAATTTTATTTTTTTATATAATCTAATTACTCCATATCTCATGAGGTTAATTTTTTTTTTTTTTTTGCAATTATCGTGGGCGTCAAAACTGTTATAATCTTTTTATAAATAAAAGAAAAGGTGATTAATTGCACGCGTTAACAGGTAAGAAACACCAACACCTCCCGATAGCTGCTAATCGCCTTCAAGAACAGCAGCATCCAAAGGGGCGCCGCCCTTTACACGGCAGGAAACATTCTCCACACACATCTGAAAAGACCCCGACTGCATCTATATCGAAACCGAAGCTAAGGATATCTCCTCAACTTATCTACTTTGGTCAATGGCCAAAAAGAACATACTAGTTGTCTTCTATTCTTGGCTGTTGAGCCTTTCAACCACAGATTTTCCTGGCCTGAAGAGAACACCAGCCAAATGAAACGTGGCAGTCTCGAATCTAGCAACGCACTCGGGTACTGAGAGGAGACGTGCTTGAAAAAAATAATTTGTTGTGATTCTTATTTTTAAAAAACCCAGAAAGAATTACCAAAAACAAAAGAAAAATTAGAGTTTACAAAGGACTTTAATTTCAGAAATGGAAACTGCAAACATTATATAATGGAAAGGAGGCGTCGGTCCTAAAATCGGAGCACAGTACTATTACTTTTTCGACCCCATTTTACCTCGTCACGTCTGCAAGGACAAAAATACCCTCCTCCATTCCAAGACATCAAGACCAAGCACGCGCGCGCCGTACGCCTACTCCACAGCCCACACTTGGCTGGAAAGACCCCATCAGATTGAACATCTTCATTTCCAACTCTATCCGATTGATTGGTTATTCACCTGTCATCATCGTCTCTCAGGTAAACTCAACTTTCTAATATTAGGGTTTTGACATTCGATCGAATATGGGAGGAGGAGGAGCAGATCATGGACACGGAGCAGAGGGGGCCCATGGTGACTTTAGGGCGAAGGTTTGGAGCATGAGTGGAGGTCCATACTGCAGGCCTAAGCACTGGCGCCGTAACACCGCCATCGCCATGTTCGGCGTCTTTCTCATCTGCATTCCCATCGCCATGAAATCCGCCGAGCTCGAGGTAATTTTATATTCTTAAATGTTTTTCTTTCTGTTTGTTTGGTTGCCGAGAAACTGTAGGAATGATAAGATGCTTGAATTCTGGATCTTAAATCCTTAAAACAGTGTAGGGGACGGCGATTTAGTTAGAGAGGTGTAGCGTAGGACTTTGGAAGGAATTGGATTCTGGATTCAAAATTGTTGATTGGAGTGTTTGGTTTTAGTGAAACCTAAGATGAATTACTTTGGTCTAGTTAATCATTGTAAGGGAGTCTAATTAAGTTCTTTTAATCTTTGGATTTTCAGTATTTTCTCATTTCATACCAATACTAATGCTTAGTAAATTATCTACATCCAATATTACTTATCATTGGGTTTAATTAAATTCAAATTCCTAATCAGTGATAAATAATGATGTCTTTCACTTGAAAGGATCAGCTATAATTGGGATAGTTGACATTTTTCCTTTTCTTGTTCTTCTTCTTTTTTTTTGCCAGGATCCCTTATAGTTTTATTATTATACATTTTCTATGCAGTTTATATGACCTGTGGCAATTCTGATAGTTTCTGTACATGGGCGGATACCTCTTGGTGCCTACATTAATTGTTTCTTTAACACTTTTACTCATAAAAAAGGTACCAACAAGTCTGTATCTAATCAATGATTAGCTATATCAATAATGGGCATAGCGGTGGTTTATTACTAATGTAGTGGAGTCCTTGAATTTTTTTGAGATCAGTATTTCAAATATGCTCATATGTTGTGTAAGTCTATGAAATTGTAGTTCCTTTTGCTTCTGTGTGCGGGCCATGTCTTGTGGGGGACTACATTAGTTGTTTCTTTTATGCATATTGGAAAGGATTAGCTGTATTGATGGGTAATCTTATACTCCTGTTTCCAACATGTTTCTGGGTTCCTGCCATCACCAGCAATGCCACTGTAACTCATTCATTTTAGCTCCTTGTTCTGCTAATCATCCTCACAAGTCCTTCAGCAACTGCCACTGTAACTCAATTTGTTGCTCCATTTTCCATTATCCTTGAACATTTGCACGTGTTACAAACTGCTGTTGCTCAAACTTCCAGTGGCCCTTCTTGCTAATGACAGAGGTTCAAATTGATAACATCTCACTAGTTTCTAACATTACTAGCGTAGATGATCATTTCAGCTTTCTCAAGCCAAATGTGTTTCTTCTTGATTTTTTGGTGACCAGGACGTTATTGTCCAAATCATATTTCAGATCACACAAGCACTGTTCTAACAAAGGAATGTATACATTTCTTTTATATCAAAGGAAAATATTTTTTTATGATTGAAGTCTTGTTTAGTCTTGGACTCTGGTGGAGTTGAGTGTTTGGTAAAATCTCTACTAAGCCGTTCTGTTTGTCTCATGCTTTTCCTTTTTAAAACCCAGGTGTTTAACTTTTCAAGTGGTCAAATTTTGTCTGTCTCATTGTTCCTAATTTAATAATCACTAAGTCCAGTTCTATTGTCCGTGTTGCTCCTTTGACATTTAGAAATAGCCTATAGATTCCTGAGCTATTTTTTGAACTATGTACTTGTTTTTATCAATCTTAGCGAGTGCAATATCCCTCCCTGGGGTGTCTTTTTGATCTCACTCCTTAAAGGTGAGAGGAATCAAGTGGTCCCTGAGACATGCTGTGTGAATTGATTGAATATTGATCCATTCTTGGAATGCCGTGACTCATGAGATAGTACAGAGGTTGCTGTATATGCTGATATGAAATGGTAGGCCATTCCTGGGTTTCTCCTGAGAGACTGCAACATGACTGTTATGGAGATCTCTCCCTATCAAATGGACATGAAACTGATGATTTTTTTTGTGTTTCCTTCTTTGGTCTCATATTGTACTCACTTCATTTAGTAATTATATGTTAATGGATGAGTATGATATAGACATTATATGCCGAGCTTTTCTAGCATCAGTCCGATTCTCCATTAGACTTAGCATAGTAGGGAGCTAAGAAGAGACGTTGCAAGCACTTGCTTGTCTAATTTATGTTTGGTTTGGAATTCATAATTTGGTTTCGCTTAAATGCCTAAAATGATAGTTTTACTGCAGCAACGGCCACACCATCCTGTTCGCCCAATTCCATCACAACTCTGGTGCAAGAACTTTGGGACTAAAGATTACAATGATGTGCAGTAATTTTGGAGCTTCTATTGCTGGAAGTTTCTGCCTGGCAAAGTGCCTGCTGTATCTTTTTGGTTGCAGGTTTGAGAAAATTGAGACTTGTTCTGGTAATATTAGAATACGATTTTAAATCGTACAATTTAAGGAGTGGATTGTCATCCATGGTGATATTGTTAATAAATTGTTGTCTGTCTTCTGCCATCAAGATAATGTTGAAACTGCTGCTTGAGATTTCAATTTTGATGCTATTTTCCTTTCCTTTTCATCCGACTCTTATGACATATGACGCAGGAAGAGAAGTAAAATAAAAGTAGAAAAGCTTAGAATTAGAAGAAAGGGGTCGAAGAAGGAGGAGAAATGGGGGTTGGAAAACTAAAAGTCGGTAATATTTTTATCAATTCACTATACTATGATCATAACGTTAAAAATTACAAATAAATAGTAAAACTCTGATCATAATTAAATTTGGCTGAAACCCACCAAGTAATAAAAGTCCAACAAAGGAATATTAACTAAATTTCAATAATAAAATTAAATAAAATCCAACAACCTGTGCTTGAAAGAGTACATGGTTGTGGTAATTACGAGTCTTGGTGACCTCTCTTGGGGTTAAAGAAATCCAATCCCGGCTTTGATAATATTTTCAAATATTAGGATTAAGTTATTGCGATGGTTCTCACGCAATTCAAGTACAATTTGAATTTGGTCATGTAGCTTATGAATTTGATTTACTTGAATTTGTTCATGTAGCTTATTGAATTAGGATTTACTTGAATTTCTTCATGTAGCTTATGAATTAGGATTCACTAAATGTGAACTTTATCATTTCTAGTAAAAAAAAATTTATGTATTTAAAGTAGCATTAATATGTTAATTTTATGTAATGATAAAGATAATAAGACATGAGTTTTAAAAAGATCATCATGAATATGCTATTATGTTTTATATATAACAAAATTTTTCTTGTCAAAAGTAGAGTTAATATCAAATTTTGATGAGAATTTAATGATATAATTATATGATTCAATTATTTGTAATAGTTTGCATGGTCTAATACTATTTTTTGCTATTTTTTATTGGTTTATGAAGGGCACCATTAATGTATAATTCGCATTTTAAAATAATCTTCAATAGTGCATCATTATACTTATATAAATCAACTTGAAATTTGCATTGTTCATTACTTGCTCAAATTTATTTTATGATCTCAATATGCAAATTATGAATTATTATACATACAAAAGACGACTTAAATATCATAGCTTCAAGAGATATGAAAAGATCTATATGTTTTTTAGTTTTATAACTATGAATACTATAGGATTAAGAGTGTGAAATAAAACAAACACTATTCAAAACATGAATATATATATGATTTGGACTTAGTCTAGCAAATTAAAATTATCTTAATTTTTCTCATCACATATGGATGTTAAGGTTTCAAAGAGTTCAACATAAAGCTTAAATCTATTAAGTTATGAATGTTAAGTTTAGGAAAACAGGAACTTGAAAGCTTAGAAGGATAATATATAGAAACTCTTTTATCATTTTATTTGTCACTTTAAGCGATTTCACTAAAAAGTTTTCTAAAACTTTCTCTACAACTATAGCGAACACATTAGATTCTTTCTTAATCTCATTCTCAAACTTGTTTGGATTTATTATATTAAGTTTTTTTTTTCACACATTATTTTCATCCAGATCATTAAAATTCTTAAGATTAATCTGATACACTTGGCTACTATAATTTTTTCTCTTTACCTATATTTTTGTTTTTTGGATGACTATATTCGATGAAAATATAACTAAAATCTTGACATTTAACAAATGGAATCTTTGAACTCATCCAAGATATTTTACTAATAATTTATTTATCCTCATCTTCTTTATAAATTAGAAACTATTAGAATTAGATTTATTAAGCGGAATGCCTAATAAAAAATTATTATTTTTGAATTAAAACCTAACAGGATATTACAAGGATCCTAACATTTTGTTCATTTACTCTAATAATTCACTCATAGTTATGCACTAAGGTAGAAGCTTCGTTAAAGATGAAAATCCATTGGATTACAAACTCTCTCTAGAGATCATCTTTCAAACTCGTAGCCTGCTTCTCTATAATGACACATCAAATTGTGCTACATATTTGCTATTAGACTTGTATATTTGCCTGACATTGTTCGATGGTGATTGGCTTGATTTATGGATGTGGCAGCGGCGATAAAAGAGATTGAGTCGAGCTATTGGTGTATCTCTGGTATATGGTTGTCTCTAGCATGGTGGTTGTCGGTTGATGGGTGTACTATTGGTGGCTGGTGTGCCGGGGGAGAAGGTGAATAGTGAAGAAGAGAAAGAATGGACTTGAAGAAAAAGAGAAAAAAATAAGGGTTTCAACTAAAAGTGCTTGTATGTGTACGATCTCCGAACCAAAGAGTAATTAGTTAAGCTATCTTTTTGCCATCTTTGTTTGTACACTTACGTAATCTATGCCACGAGTCCCCCATTAACATGACTTCAAATTTCCAAGGTTTGACACTGACAAAGCAAGCATTTGCAGTAACGAGAGAATGGTGGGAAAAAAACTGATTTGACTTGTGTCTTTGTGTGAGAAAGCTTGCTAGATAGCCGGATCACGGCAGAACCCTACTAGGTACCGTGGGGCAGAATCTGAAGCAGCAGGGTTCCAAGCGACACCAGTAAAGTGGCATGGAGTCTTTATAAACCTAGTTTAATCTGTCAGGTTAATCTAAAACTTGGGTAATTTATAATTGGAATCGAATCGAGTTTAAAAAAATAAAGAAAGTTAAAAACCTGACTAACTAGACAAATTGATCCGGTGACCCGATGAAACCGGTCAAATTTCAAGCATAGTTTTGAAACCTGGTCCGGCCTGTCGGTTGACCTGGAACCCGACTGACCCGAGGCTGAAATCGGGTCAAGTTTAAGAAAAAAATAAAAGAAGTTAAAAACCCGGTTAACTTGACAGGATGATCCAGTGATCCGATTGACCCGGTCAAAAACCCGGTTCCAATCTGTTGACGAATTATTTTTTTTAACCAAAACAACATCATTTTAATATTTTTTAAAAATAAAATTAAACTGGTTAACCCGAGTAAAACCCATAATCTAGATCTTGAACCGGATTTACCATCACGCCGGGTTTAAACACTCTGTTTTCAAGTGCAGGTCACCTTCTCCTTGTGTTGCCCACAAATGAAAATGTGGAAAAAGAGATGAGAACGACCTATCCATGTAAAAAATGGAAAGCAACACTTGAGGGTTTAGCTGCTGTGGTCAACCGTGTGACTTGTTCCGCCCCTGTCCCGGGTTCGAACCCTCTATGTGTACGCCTGTCACCCCCGCGGTGCCTTACCTCCTCCTGGGCTTGCAGGGTGTCCAGTGGGCCGTGGGGAATAGTTGTGGTGCGCGCAAGCTGGCCCGGACACCCCACGTTAATCAAAAAAAAAAAATAATAAAAAAAAATGGAAAGCATCAGAAAACCAAGGACAAATGAGCAAACGACATCAGTTCGCCGCACCTGGAAAAAAAGAACAAAAAACTGTGCTTTCAGTCTTCTAGACAATGGAATAGGCATCGCCTTTCAGATGGAAATATGGAATCGATACCATTCGACTGGTTAGAATTTACAAGCTCTGGCCAGGATTATATATAAAAGATGAATTATTG
>Ga0325403_1002531_pt1 | contig 16246 bp, 4 predicted proteins | sample PopdelMetagenome_19_FD_205665 | JGI IMG/M metagenome (GOLD analysis project Ga0325403, IMG submission 205665) | Populus deltoides microbial communities from Bellville, Georgia, United States - Xylem-PdKOR-R4 | ecosystem: Host-associated > Plants > Phyllosphere > Stem > Wood/Secondary xylem...
TGAATCTTGGAAATTATAATAAATTTTGTAGTACAAAATCTTTGACAAACTCGGGATGTTACAAGCAAGATTGTGCAAATATTGATTAATCAAATACGCATATGAAATTATCTTATAAAAAGGGCATGTAAAGGGATAGGGGGTATATTCGTAGAAGATTCCTTAGTATTAGCTTACGTATATTGGGGCCTCCTTTTAAATTTTGATGTTTTTGCTAGCTGTCATTGGAATTGTAGTTATAAAGTTGAAATATCATTCACATTATTGATGATTTGATGTTATTTGCTAGTTCTTTAAATTCAACTATGCTTTGTATTGGTACTGTGGTTTGTAAGGATCAAAAACAATATGTTTAGAGACCTAAAAGGCCAAATATGGGTCTTGGCAATAGTTCTTCAATTTTTGAAAACTTTTCAAATTCTAGGTTCATGTTCTTCACATGAACATCATCTTAACCTCTTGTTTTTAGATGATTTGGGTTAATTTTTGGCACAAACATGTTAGCTTGTCATCTTTAGTAAATAATCTAAGGTTAAAATGCATCAATAACACGTATTTATGCATTTAGATTCTAGGATTCTTTTGACTACCCAAACAAATTTTGATCAAATCATGGCTTTTAAGTGTTAATCGAAGAAATTGGATGTTTGTTCTTGATCTACGCATGATTACGCATAAAATCATGCCCTTGATTCTATTGAAAGTTGTCTGGTTTGTAATTTGTGTTTGCTGGGTTTCGGTTTGAATGTTCATTGTGCTCTTCATGTTCTTGGTATTTGATCAATTTTTGTCATAAAATTTTATGTTTTTGTGTTTTTTAGTGTTGATCTATTTTTGCTTTAATTGTTTGTTTTGCTTTAGTTTCGGATCAAACCATGGTTTTCGGTTCGATTCAGGGTTGGGCCAGTGTTTTCGAGTCAACCCGATTAGTTTTGTTTTAAGTCAGATACTAAGGCTTTGTTTGGTTGGTTACTTTTTTTTGTTAAGGAATTTTTTTATCTAAAGGGTTGTTTGGCAAACACACCATTATAGCTACTGTGACAATTTTGGTTTGAACAAAAATGGTTTTTTTACCAAACATGCCCCAAATAAATTCATAAAAATTTTAAAAAAAATTCAAAGACCAATTTAAAATTATTTGTGGATCTCTTGCATATTTTTCCAGCAATTTTATTTAAATTGAGGTTGTAGACTTACCTTGTAAAATGCTAACCTGATATTAAAATACTCTGTTTTTTTTGTCAAAATCTCCAAAAACAAATTCTCATTTTCAAAAGAATAAAAAATATGTTTTATGTGGTGTGCATTCAATTAAGTCTCTCAAGAGATAAAAATTATATTTTGCTTTATATGTATGTATGTATATATGTATGATTTAGCATTTTATATATATACACAAAAATAAAAAAAAGTACATTTGCATGTATTTTTAGATTTAATAACCAATTTATTGAATTCATGAAAACTTGGTCAATATTTCAGTAACCTCTAAAAAATTTTATTCATGAGAATTAAGAGTTGACATTCTGGTATAAATGTTGGACTTACAAGAAGGTTGGCATTTAAATACTAGAAGTTGACTATAAATTTCTCAGAATTATTTCAGGTGTTCTCACTAATTTGAATAGGGAGTATTTTTCACCACAATATATGAGTTGTGGAAAAAAATTTCACCTTCCAAGATAGGTAAACTTTGTCAGGGCACTTAGATAAACTTTTCCCACAAGAATTTATTTGGGCATACAAGCCCATAATGAATTCGAAATGCCAAATTTATTCATGAGAATAAATATTTATTCTAAGCCATAGACAGATCATCGATTAGGAACCCATTAATACCTTTAAGCCACTTCTAGATCACACAATGCAACTTACCTTAGCTAAAGTGCGCTAAGAGTACTATACCTTCCTTAATAATAATTAGTCTCTTAACCCTGAATCAAACAACTAGGTGGTCACTTCTTGATCCCGACACCGCAACGCCGCATACACATATGTGACAAAATGGTGATTTAACTGTGGACCTTCTATTTTGATAGTATTGGACTCAGCTCTATATGTTTTATGTGGTTTATGTAATTTGATGTGTTTAAATCTTCACATTTGGCTTACTTCTTTACGTCTTTGTATGTTTATCTTGTTTGTGCATGTACATTGGATATAAATGAATGTCTTCATGCATGACTAGTCTATTTATGATACATCGCTTTGAAATGCACATATATGGAAACTTCAGGTTAGTTGGCGGAGTAGCGACTTATCCTATGACTTTCAATCAAGGTTTAAGTTCGTGAAACCATATGACTATTTGTTGAGTGCTTGGATTGGTAATGATTAATATTCATGTCATCACATCACCTACTGAACCCCTATATTGCCTCTACAATACACTAAGACATCAAGAGACCCTTTTTAGGGACCAAGTAGTAAACTTATCCCCTATCTTACGTAAAAGGATTAAAACTTGACTTTAGGGTGTATGCTACCTACATATGCTTTAAATCAAGGCAAGCCAAACATCTTGAATTCAAGACTTACGAGTGACACAATGGTCGTCACTTAGAAAATTTTCATTGTATAGTTTGGGCAAGAATCAAAATTATTATTCATCATGCAAGAGTAACGACCATGTGTCACCTCTTGAAGAGCAAATTCATCATAGAAAAACATACTCATACATTTAACATGCATGCTCATAGGTTGAAATATAGGTCCCCCAAATTTGGTTTTTCTCTAAAGAGCCAAGAGTTGTCAATGTTTGACGGTGTTATTGAGGATTTGCTCAACTTCTAATCCAAAAGCATCATTGTGCTTTTCTTCAAGCCGATAACAAAAACCTCTACTTTACCATAAACTAAGCTTGTGCCCTATGCTCGAATGTCATCTATGAAGTCTTAACGCATTTATTAATAGAGATTGTGGTGAAATTTAGGCTTCTTTTTAAGAAAGGCAACAAGTTCACTTACGAATCCACTTGTACGAAGCTATACAGCTAAAAAATCAACATTGTCTCTAGATTCTTTATACAAAGCATGATCAAGAATGAATATCATGTTTCCTTTATTTAAATTAACACTCTGAAGCCCCATCCTAAAATGTCATTTGATTTCCTTCCTAATTATGTTGAAATAATGGCATTAACAAATCAAGGAGTGTTACTTTGTCACGCATACCATGGACTATGCTATTACATGGGAAACCCTACTACGAAACAATGGCAGAAGATCTTGAATTTGAAAACACGATATGATATTATAAAACTTAGTATGATGGTTGAAAGATCAAAGCCTTTATGCTATAAAATTATGAGATTCTCGAAGCCCAGTTCTGCCCGCATGATAAAGAATTCTATATGTACCATTGCATTAGAGTTGAGTTGTTTGACTCAAAGACTTGGAGGTGAAAGCTGTTGGATGAGGTAAAGTTGCCATAAGAGAAGTTTCTTGTCGTATGATAAAAATATCCATGAATGGTTCACTTCATTGGCTTACTTGGAAGAGAAATATATTTGTATTTGATGTGAAAATAGAAAGTTATTTCTTCTTTCCTTTTGTTTCACCAGCCTTTAAAGGCAATGATAGCAAGGATATTGGGCTTGTTGAATACAAAGAAAAACATGTATTGACCTACGTTGATAGGGAGAGTGATTTCATGAAAATATAGATCATGAAGAGTTACAATGGAAGACAATAGAACAAAAGACATTTAATAAACATGGGGGTTTTAATAAGAAAAGAACCTCATGTAAGTCCTTTGAACTGTAATGCTAACATTGTGCTGATGGGAAAATATTTTCCTAACATGATATTTTTTAACTTTAAGATCGAAAGTATTGATATGTTGTGATTAGGGAAGGGTTTACTCCATAGATTCTTCCCATTTAGATCCATTTTTATTGTCAAGGAAGGAGCACGGTTGGACACGATATTGGAATTGTCATGCATTTAAGAACAATTGTCATAAACCATAATTTCCTACGTGGTATAATCCATATGAGAGATGTGAGTAGTTGTAAGAGTTTCAAGTATCGAGTCTAGAAGTTAATGAGTAAGAGGCAAGTTGAGGATGTGAAAAATGATATCATCTGCCATATTGTCACTAGATCATCGTGAGCATAACAAAGATTGATAAATGATGATGAGACACGGGTGATTGCTGGAGAAGCTAGCCTAATTAGGGTGTTGCATTGTCAACAATTTTGTTATGAAATTTTTTTTTCAACATTTTGTTTAGGGATTAAATCATATTTTTAATGAAATATGCCTTTTCTTTTTGTTGTTCTAAAATCAAAAGATGATTAGCATTTTATTATTGGCTATGATATTTTGATCAAGCTCCAACATGCAAAATTAAGACTAATCAATCTTGAAAGATTAAAAGTGTCTTGATTGCAGAAATAATTCAATGTTTGTTAAAATAGCATGACAAACAATGTAGGATGACCAAACAATTTTGAGCTCATATGTGAAATTAAACCACATATCATGGAGTTTAGCGGTACGCATAATGACTTGCAGTAGATTCAATAATTATGGACTCGTGAATCATGGTTCTTTGCAAGTCCAAATTATTACACTGGACAAGGTCAAAATTTATCGGTTCTAATTGACCTTGTTTGAAATGAAAAAATACCATCTTTGTTTATTCCTTTCACAATTCTTAAGATAAATCCCTTATAAATCCTAATTTGAGCCTGATAGAATCTTTCTTTTGAAAAAAAAACCCTGCCTAGATTACACCCTTACACTAGGTCAAGTGAGGGATTTTTGGTTGAAAAGATGAAAACATTAATAGAATCAATGGTAAAAGGAATGCTAAGAATGAAAGCCCAATGATCGAGAAAGGGCTAAAAATGAAAAGAAAAAAAACCCTTGACTGGAGGGCATCCAGGAAAACTTTGAAAAAGGAAGTGGGAAAGCCAAAAGTAGAAATTATCTGCACTTAAAGGCAAATCAAGTGTTGATGATGGAATGCCATGAAAAGGTTAAAGGTAGAAAAATATCGATCATGTCTAAGAGGGGTATGCCTATCATGTCTAGGAGGAGCAAGAAAGGTTTTAATTGAGGAAAGGCACAACAAATGTCAAAAATTAATGTTGGGGGCATGAGAAAAAAAAAAGATATTGGACTATAAACATATCCCTTGATATCTATGATAAAACCTTTAATGTCTTCAAATTATTTTATTGGTTGAAGTTATTTTATGGTCTCTGTTAAGATAATGTTGATCTTTTAGGTAAAAATAGAATGTGTTTCATGATTATATGCCATTTTTTTACAAATATAGTAAAAGAAAATGAGGAAATGATAAGGCTAATGATTGGTAGTGAACCTTAACCCTTTCTTCGAATTGATATGTAAGACAACAAAAAAAAAATAGAGTATCATGAGATAAATACTGGCAATGAGCTATAGTATTCTCTTTAAATTTGAGATTGACAATGGAAGGAATGGCATGGTTGTATGTAAATGACAGATCAAAATGGAACTTCTTGAACTATTAATTAAATGAGGTAAAAATTCTTATTGAAAAAAGTAGCATGGTTATATGCTAATGTTTGACTTTGATTGATAACATTGAAAGTTTTTTTATTGATGAAAAGTCATGTTAAGAGGTAAGGCATAGTGCTTGATTTTGATTATAGGAAATTCTATAGAAAAGGCAAAGCATAATTATTTGCTATTATTTGATTTTGATTAATGAAAATGGAATTTCTTGTCTAGTTTTAGGAAACACGACTTTTTGATGAAATGTATAGCATGGTTATATGTCATTATGAAGATAACAAAAGAAAGAGAGTGAAGTAAATAGTTGATAGTGATCTTAGGTCTTTAAAATCCCCAAACCCCAAACACCTTGGTATTGAAATCAACAGAATGCCACCTCGTTACGTACCATCAAATGACATGCCCAAAATAAGATATTAAAATTGACACAAAGCACTATAAAAGAGCCAAACAAACTATTTTAATCTTACGAGTCAATTTATGTTTTCAAAATACAAGATAATCAGATTGCATGTATTAAATGATGTGTGTTAGATCTTTGACTAAAGAAGCTTAATTTTAAAAATACTTTCAAAACTGACATCTTTCTAATTTCATTTCAACAATGAGAATTAAATAATGATCCTAGAAATTTATGAGTTGATTTCTAAAGAAGAAAGATTTTCATAAAAAAGATCATTGATCGAGTTTACAAAGCCATTAACAGAAATGACATTGACACTTTTTAAGTTGAGCAAACGAGGGGCAATACAGCGGACCCTAAAAGGAAAAACAAACATTATTCAGATTTGTTAGAGGGGAAATAAACACATAATCAAATGATGATTCAGTGAAATCCATCAAAACTATGATTAGCATTTGTCAATGACAAGTGCCTCTTGATGATAGATTGAAGAATAAGCATTATCAGATCAGTTGAGGGCAATGTTGCTAAAAACAGTCTATGATTAATGAACTCTAGCAGCAATTAATAGTAACGCTACACTTGAGGGTAGTCTTCATGTCTAAAAGATTGGTTTACCCTTTGAAATATGGTTATGACTCCTGAAAGATGTTATCACATGGGTACATGTTGGAAAGATGCACGCTACCTAGATTGACAAAGGAAAATCTACTTTGAAGCTCATTGATTCAAGGTGCATTCCACCGTATTGATATGGGTGATAAAAAGAACATCATTGATGATGATAATGTGTTTCTTTCCATGATTGAGTTTAGCTAATTACAAAGCCTTGAAATGAGGGAGAATCTCTAAAGATAGATTGGGTCTAAAAGGATGAACTTAGTCGTATCAGCTAAAGAGATGTTGAAAATCATTAGTAAAGGATGACTGTAATGGTTTTATTCAAGAATCTAGAAAATGTTTTCATATTGAAGAAGCATAGCCCAATTGAGGGACAACTCCATAGCTATATAAGTACTTGTAATAGTTATAATAAATGTGCAGGGTTGTTTAATAAGATTAGACGGGTTAAAAGCCATTTATTATGAAGAACATTAAATATACATTGATGAGTCTTTACTGCAAGCAATGATATGCATGTCTAAATGACTTGAAAATTTCATGAAGGTTGATGCTTGAAGAATATGTTTCAACAAGGGGCAACATCATGGCTGATTTGCAATCTAAAATGAGGTTCACACCAGAAAGCCTTTAAATAATTGTTGGCAAAATACACACAGCTAATCAAGAGGTGGTTTGAAATGATCCAAGAAGTTGAATGATTTGTTAAACTCCTTCATGATGAAACAAACAACACCACACTTGGGGGCTTGGTTAGGCTTGATAAATAATGAGAGCAGTAATCATAGTGGATAGTCCAAAAAGGAGCACTTATATTCGAACGGAGAATTGGCAAATGATAAACTCGAATGAGAATTGGATAGTCCAAAAAGCATCAGATGGCAAGCCAAGGCACCTTAGGACGATAAAGTGTCAAAGAAGAGGGGCTTCTATTTTAAACCAGGTAAGGATGCATGCATGTCATCTAACTTTTAAGCATTGCATAAATGTTTTTAAAATTTTATAGGAAAAATCCATAATTAAATCATTTGAAAAATAATCCTTAAGCAATGACAATAAGGGATCTCAGTTTTAACCCTGTAATTAGAAAGAGAATGAGAAAAATCCTGCCATTAGGAACTTCTTAGTTTTTTAGCATTGAAAAATGTCAAAATGTTCAAACCCTGTGACCAGGAAGTATCAAATGCCAACCCTGCAATCAAATTGTTTTGGATTCAATCAAAATGCCTTTAGATAGTTCTAGTTAAAGGGAATCATCAAATTGAGATTTCAAGTTAATGAGCTGAAAACATGAGTCGCTGAGATAACAAAATTGCTAGAAAAGAGTTGCATATCAAGAATAGTTGTGAGAAAACGATTATCCTAGAAGATAAAGATTTTAGTTCTGATTAAAAAGAATTTCCAGATTGGGATCTTAGGTTGACCGAGCTGAAAACAAATATTTTAGTTCTGGTTACAAAGGATCACCAGATTGGAATATTAGGTTAATCGAGTTGAAGACAAAGATTTTGGTTGTGGTTAAAAGAGATTGTCAAATTGGGATCTCAAGTTATCCAAACCGAAGACAAAGAGTTTGGGTTCTAGTTAAAAGGAATTGCCAGATTGGAATTTTAGGTTAACTGAGCTATTAAACCAAAGTTTTAGTTGAAGGGAATCATTGAGATGCAAGAGTTCAATTCAACTGAACTGAAAACAAAAATCATCAAAATGACAAAATTCATTCCTAATTAGGATAGCATTCTCCACAGCTTAAATACTCATGAAAGAAGTCTACAAAAGCAGCTCAACACTCGAAATCTGCATGGGTGAACGAAAGCCAAGAAATGGCAAAGACATCCCACCTATAGGGTAAGGATAATTAAGACGGTAAGATAAGGCACTTGTTTTAAGAGTTTACCCTTAAAAGGTATTTTTATTTTGAAATTTCATTTTAGAAAAGTTTTGGAAGGATCCGATGTAAATCATAGAATTTAAAATTTTAAAAGGGTAGGTCGCCCGTGAAAATAGATCAATTTCAGGGAAGCATAAATGCTTGCTAAAATTCTTTTTAGAATTTAAAAAGATTAAGCCACCCGTGAAAATAGACCAAAACTTTTGAATTTCAAAATGAACAGGTCGCCAGTCAAAATAGACCAATTTCAAGAAAGCATAGACGTTTGCTGAAATTCTTTTTAGGATTTAAAAGGGGTAAGTCGCCGGTGAAATAGACCAAAACTTTTGAATTTTAAAATGGGCAAGTCACTCGTGAAAATAGATTAATGTCACAGAAACATGGACGCTTGCTGAAATTCTTTTAGGAATTTAAAAAGGGTAAGTCGTCTGTGGAAATAAACCAAAACTTTTGAATTTCAAAATAGGCAAGTCGTTCATGAAAATAGACTAATTCTTTTGAATTTTAAAATTGACAAATCACCCATGATAATGAGATCATTTTCTGCAAAAAGCAAAGTCTTTAGATGAGTGGATAACCTAGAAAATCATACAGACATTTATTCTTTACAAGCTCACTATGCAAAACCTTAATGAGATTTTGCTTCGTAATTATTGTAAAGGAGGGGCATCTGTTGTGACTTATTTTTTACTACACACACACACACACACACACACATATATATAATAAAACTAATAAAAAATATAAAAGGACATACATGAAGAAAGCCTAGAAAAGTTTCCAAGATTAGTGGTGAAGGACCAAGATGATAAGTGAAAACATTGGAGGACTAAAATGTATAAGATTGGCAAAATTGATCATCCAATTCTGACTAACAAAAGGCCTTACTAGTGAAAACATTTTGATCTGGGGTAAAGAAACAAAAATTTGGATGAAGACTTTGTTGCATAAATACTGAAGTTTGATGGGTAATTAGAGATTTAATTGAAAAAATCAAAAATTAAAGACCAAACTAAAAAGACATGTGATTGTAGGGGCTGAAATTGATCAAATTAGGGGCTAAATTGAAAAAATATTTAAAGTTTAATGGTTATTTCAGGGTTCGGGTGCACAAATCAGGAACCAAGGACCAAAATAAAAATAACGTTAAACTTTAGAGCTGATGATTGAGTTCGGCAGGGGTGAAATTACATGCAATTAAGAGTTTGGGAGGCAATTATGGATGCAATTAAAAGCAATTGGAAGAATAGGGGCTGAAATGAAATATTTCAGTTCTCAAATTAAAAACCCTAATTTTTAGGGTTTAACCTAGACGATGCATTGTTCAGTCACTGGTTAACTTATTCGATAGTTTTGGCTAATCGGGTAAGCACTTTCAGGCGAATGACTGTGGCATTTTTTATCACTTGAGGGGCTATAATCACCACCATTCAACAGAAAAACATCCCCTCTACAAAGACTAGTTACTCTCATCAAACATTTACATCTCATTTTCTTCAACAAACTCAACAACATCTTGTTTTCAATCAGTTATCTCTGTATTTTCAAATTCTATGCTAATCGGTTTGGCACTTTCAAATAAATAAATGTGAAGCTACAAACCTTAAAATTGAGAAATGTTGGATCCAAATAAAAGACATGCAGATCTTATACCAACTTCAAGTGGTTTCTAATAACGTTTACACCCATTTTTCAAAAACCACCTATTTTTTTCATGTGTTCACACTTAAAACTTTTCAAAGGGTTCTTATTAATTCATCTTAAGATCAAAAGGCCAGAAATAGCTTATTGCCTTCCAAGTCTAAAACCACCAAGTACCTCTAAAACCAAATCAACACTTTCAAAACCAGCCTTGTACAAGAGCTTTCAGTTGTTAGCTTTTTTCCAAAACCCTCTCACTTTGATCAAAAAGCTAAGATTTGATCAATATTAGAGGGAATCCACCAAAAAACACCTAGAAAATCCTATAAATACCCCTGGAAATTAGAGGAGAAAAAAAGAAAAAAAGGAGGAAAACATGGAGAAATACTCTGTTAATATACCATATTGTGAAGGTTTAAAAGCCTAACATAGAAGGTCTAACAAGCTTTGAAAAGAAAAGGAGTGAAATGGAAAGAAGGAAGGAAAAGAGAAGAAAAAATAGCAATCTATAGTCAACAAGGTTGGAGAAGGTATAACCATGTAAAAACTCATTGGTGGAGTCTATGTGGCCTTCCTATTAATGCTTTCTTAATATTTAAACCTCTTTTGATTTTTTTTCAACTTGTTTTAGTATTATGATCTTTTCTAGTTTTGTTTTAATTAATACGTAAAAATATTGTTTTTATTATTTAAATCTTATTTGGAGTTGATATTGACGTTACTAAGTGTCAAGACAATATGTTTGTAACTGATTTTGATAAAAATATTGTATTTTTGGATATGCCAAAAGGTGACAGTGAGTGTTTGATGTCTTTTTTATTTTGTAAGGTGGCAGTGGATGTTTGATACCTTTTCTGTTTTATCAGTGTATGTTCCTGGATCCTGAACATGGTTTGAGTTCTAAGTGTTCAAGAGTTAGTTGAGAATCAAATTTTAATGTTTTTGTTGGCTGTCATTAGGGCTGCGGTTATGAAGTTGAAACTTCATGAATGTTATTGATGATTTGATGTTATTTATTAGTTTTTTGAATTCAATTATGCTTGGTATTAGTAATGTGGTTTGTGGGGACCAAAAATAGTGTATTTAGAGACCTAGAAAACCAAATTTAAGTTTTGGCATTAGTTCTTCAATTTCTAGAAATTTTCCAGATTCTGGGTTCATGTTCTCGCATGAACATTGCCTTAACCTCTTGTTTTTTAGGTGATTTGGGTTAACTATTGGCACAAACATGTTAGCTTGTCATCTTTAGCAAACACATCAATAACACATATTCATGCATATAGATTCTAGAGTTCTTTTGACTGCCTAAACAGATTTTGATCAAATCGTGACTTTTAAGTGTTAATTGAAGAAAATGGATGCTTAGTTCTTGATCTACACATAATTACACACAAACCTTTTCACTTGACTGCATGAAACTTGTCTGGTTTGTGATTTGTGTTTGTTGGGTTTCAGTTTGAACGTTCTTCATGTTCTTAGTGTTTGATATGTTTTTATCATAAATTTTATGTTTTTTTTTTTGTTTTTTTAGTTTTGATATGTTTTTGTTTTAATTGTTTGTTTTGCTTTAGTTTCGGGTCAAACCATGGTTTCGGTTCGATTAAGGGTTGAACAAGTGTTTTCGAGTTAACCCAATTGGTTTTGTTTTACGTCAAGTACCAAGGCTTTGTTGGGTTGGTTACTTTTTTTGTTAAGGAATTTTTGGCCTAAAGGTTGTTTGGCAAACATACCATTAGATCTATTTTAACAGTTTTGTTTTGAATAAAAATGATTTTTTACCAAACAGACCCCAAATAAATTCATAAAAATTATAAAACAAAATTCAAGGACCAATTTAAAATAATTTGTGGGTCTCTCACATAGTTTTCCAGCAATTTTATTTAATATTGGAACTGTAAACTTGCCTAGTAAGATGTTGATCTGGCATTAAAATACCCCACTTTTCATCAAAATCTCCAAAATTTCTAAAAACAAATTCTCATTATCAAAAAATAAAAAAAAATATATGTATTTTATTTAGTGTGCATTTAGCCAAGTCTCTCAAAAGATAAAAATCATATTTTGCTTTATATATATATATATATGATTTAGCATTTTTTAAATATAAATAAAAATTCAAAAACTATCTTTGCATCTATTTTTAGATTTAATAACCAATTTATTGAATCCATAAAAACTTGGCTAATATTTCACTAACCACTAAAAATTTTAATTCATGAGAATTAATAATCAGCATTCTTGTATAAATGTTGGAACTACAAGTAAGGTAGCATTTAAATACTAGAAGTTGACTAGAAAATTCTTAGAATTATTTTGGATATTCACTAATTTTAATTGGGATTATTTTTCACCATAATATACGATACGATTTGTGGAAAACTATTTCGTCTTCCACAATAGGTGAACCCTGTCAGAGCACTTATATGGACTTTTCTCGCAAGAGTTTATTTTGGCATACGAGTTCATAATAATTCAAAATGCCAAATTTATTCATAAAATAAATATTTATTCTAAGCAATAAACGGACCATTGATTAGGAACTCATCAATACATTTAAGTTACATCTAGATCACACAATGCAACTTACCTTAGGTAAGATACGCTAAGGGTGTTAATATCTTACCTAGCCACAATCAATCTCTTACCCTAGAGTTTTATATAAGACCAATCCGTTTGGATCTCCTAGTGGCCCTGAACTAAATAATTAGGTGACGACTCCTTGATCGTAACGCCACAATGTCACGCATGTACATACGACACTTGATGTAACATAATGGAGGTAGCTAGGGGTGTTCACGGTTCGGTTCGGTTTAAACTCAAAAAACCAATCGAACCGAATAACATTAATTTTGTGAAATATTAACCGAACCAGACTGAAAACTGGTTCAAACCGAACCAATCCAGTTCGGTTAAATCCATTTTTTTTGGAAAAAACCGAGAAACCTAATCTCATCATATATGGGTTTTTTTGGATTTTTTAAAATTGGTTTACATTAAATCGGGCTTTAAAATTTTCACGATCTCAGCCAAAACAACTCCTTCATGGTTTCCATTGCCATTAATCCCATCGATCTCAGCCATTATCACGAATACTTACCACAAGAAAGATCGGTTGGGAGATTCTTGAAATTGAGAAAAAAAAGGCCCTCGGGTGCCGACCCACAAATGAATAGGAAGCGGGGCGAGGGTCTTTTATTAAAGGGGGTAAAGAAGGATGGGGCTTTGTTCTGGGGGGGCGCCTTTCGCAATTTTAGAAAGGAGAGCCTCAAATTGCAGGAGTGAAAGAAAGAGTCTCGACCAAGAACTCAAAGTAGTGAAGTCTGAGGTACAGCTAAGAATGAAAAAGGAGGAAAGATAAGAACAAGAAAAAGATACAAGTGACAAAGATAGACAAAGATCACTGTACATCAATTTTCTTTGGATATGTATGTGACGTTGAAAAATGTGATCTTCTCATTGAAAGCTCATTCAACAACCCATCAGAAAGGAAGATTGGGAAACTGGGAAAGGAAGATTGGGAATTAATTGAGAGGAAGATTAGGAATTTCTCTAGGCGGTGACTTTTTGTGAGAGGCAGTAAAGTTATGTTAATTGTTAGGGTTAGGTTACAATTTAACTATTTATACCTCGAAGATTTTTGTAACTTTGGCTTTTATAGGTCCGGTTCAGTTTGTGCCGGTTTCTGGTTCAAAATCAAAACCGAACCGGACCTGTTAAAATTTATGGTTTTGACAATCGGTTTAATCGGTTTTTCATTTCGGTTTGGTTTTTTCGGTTAATTTTTCTTCGATTTTCTCGGTTAATCAGTTATTTTGAACACCCCTAGCGGTAGCTAAAGAGACAGATATCGATATTGATTAATAAAAATTGATGCATATGACAAAGAAAAAGAAAGGAATGTGTTATGATACTTAATAATCATGTTGACGGTGACTAAGAAGTTGGGTAGAAGGCTTGTTGGGTAATCTAGATGATGACCAACATGAAGAATAAATGACTTATTCGTCTATATATAGGACAAGTAAGGGGTTAGGTGTAAATTGAATTGTCATTACTAAAGGTGACTTATGGATATGAAGAAATAAAGTGATTTTAGGATTTATATGGATATATCTGAGTTATTAACAATACTGGGTTAATATATGAGTAGAGAATCAAATTTTTGAAATATTAAATAGTAAAATAATGGCATTTTTTACCTTATATGTTATAAATTTTAGAGGTTCATCTTTCTCAACGGGACAAGGTTGATTTAGTTTATTATTTACATTTTGTTAAGTATAGAACCTGTGTATCTTGAAAAGATTATGGCGTTGTAATAACTTTATTATTGGATCTATTAAGTATGGAATGTTATTATTATATATTATGTATGTTAAAATTTTGCTTAAATTCAATTATGCATTTAAATGATATATGGTCTACTAATGAAAGGAAGGAAATGGAAGTATTATAAGGATTATAGACAAATTGTAAAGAGATTTGAGGGATAAAAAGAACCAATGGTATGTCTAAGGCATCTGTGTGAAATTATTAGAATGTGTTTTGGTGCAGGTAACAAAAAGAAATTTCGGATAGGGCTTCGTTAAAGGAGATTGTGCTAAAATTTCATTAAAAAAATAAAGGAATTTGAAAGACTATTAAATTTCAATAAATGTCAAATCAGAGTATTTATGATGATAAATAAAGTTGATTAAAAAATAAATAAATTTACCCTAATTTCAGCTATGCCATGAAATACATTGGTTAAATTAATGTTTAAGAGAAAAACGAGGGATTTTACATTAAAATTCAAAAAGCTAAAGGGACTATATAAGAAGCAAAAGGAAAATAGGTGGATCAGAAGGTACTTTTTCACGTGATTTCAAGATTGGCCACGTGATTTTCTTCTATTTTTTAGTTTGGTTCTTTTTTTTTAATTGTGATTTCTACTATAATTTTAAACTATATCTCATTAAATTGGTCTCCAATAAAGTTCTAAAATTTAATAAAAACCATCAAATATGTAGAACACTTGAAGATAGAAGATTATCAATTCATAAAACACCCAAAATATCTCACAAAAGGATGCAATAAAAAAAAAAGATTTGATGAACAAAATGAAGAAAAAGTAGGCATAATTGTAATACACAAGCTAAGAATATCTTTCAAAGTTTTGGGCCTAGCCCCTGCTTCTAAAATGAATTTTGAATGTGGATGTTTATGGATATAATGGGTCGGGTTTTGACTTCAATTATATTCAACCGAACTTTTGATATTTTACAAAATATAAACCTGACCCATTTAATTTTATTTTATTTTTAGCCCGAGTAGGTTGGATGTATCAAGTTTAACTAAAACTTTTATAGATATTATAGATATACACGGGTTAAGCATATTAACTCTTTTATTCATCGACAATCCTAAAAAAATATCTAGATGCAACTGTTGGAACTATATAAGATTGCTAGAATGTATATATTAGGGACAACATAAAAACTATCACAAATTCTACATAAAATCAAAACAAAACAAAAATCATAGTCAAGCATTTTATAAAATAGTTAGGGTGCAATATGATACAAAGCCAAATTAGTAGGAAGAGACTATAAAGTACTTTTGGATTTATGATTAGACTAAAAAAAATAAAAGTTCAATCTGGATTCTTGAAATTTTTATTTGTTTTTTAATGATTTCTTGGTTACCATATAGAAAAGATTGGAATTGTAAAATCCATTGTCACTTCATCATATTAAATTTTAAAAGAAATAACTATAATTTTTATAAAAATGAGAAATAGAGAGAAGGGAAAAATATTAAGAGAATAAAAAGCAATTATATGTGTAAAGGCGAGAGAAGAAAAAAATAAAAAGAGAAAAGGAAAAATATTATTCATACCAAGAACTCGAGGTACATACATTGAGTTATACGAGTTGAGTTAAGTTAAGCGGATTTAAGAATCTCAATCTACACCCAACTCATGATATATATTTATTAGGTTTTTTGACTCGTTATTATTTATAATATTTAAATTATCTGATTTTGACGAGTTATGTTATATCAGAAAATATAAATAGTATAGATAAACTAGTTTCAAACATTTTTTTTCTTATTAACATTAGAGAGATTAGCATTGAAAAAGACTCAATAGGTTTTTCTCCGATTTCTCTTCAATGTAGGAGATCTACTTTTAAAATCGTCTGA